>Ga0123353_10010161_pt1 | contig 13088 bp, 6 predicted proteins | sample TergutLab28metaG_3_FD_92763 | JGI IMG/M metagenome (GOLD analysis project Ga0123353, IMG submission 92763) | Labiotermes labralis P3 segment gut microbial communities from Petit-Saut dam, French Guiana - Lab288 P3 | ecosystem: Host-associated > Arthropoda: Insects > Digestive system > Gut ...
AACAGCACGTTCGCCTCGACAACCTTTTCGACCGCCGGGGTTACGATTTTTTTCTCGACCGCGCATTTCGCCTGTACGCCATGCTCCAGCAGAATGTCATAGCAAAGTTGCGCGATGGCAAGCGCGGCCTGTGTCGCCGTGCCGCCCGCAAGGTTCGGCCCACGCACCTTGAAACACGCCTCCGCCTCCAGCCATGTCGCCAGCGCATCGCCCATGCCGGCCACAAACGCTTTCACAGGCGCACGGGCGATGACCGCAGTGTCCACCAGCACAAGGTCGGGATTTGTCCACCAACTTTCAAAGCCCAGGCAGTTGCCCTGCTCATCGTACCACACGGTGTAGGAGCTGGTCGGCGAATCATTCGAGGCCACCGTCGGGACGGAGACCACCTTCGCGCCCGTCGCGGCCGCCGCGGCCTTTGCGGTGTCGAGCGCCTTACCGCCGCCGATGCCCATGATGACCTCCGTCTTGGAGGCCTTAATCAACTCCGCCACACGCGCCGCCTCCGCCTTTGTGGAATCGCCGTTGAACAACACATCCTCCACGGCAAGCCCCGCGCCCGTGAGGCTCGCGAGCAAGGCCTCGCCCACAACCTGCTTGACCTGCGCGTCCCACAACGTCATAACCCGCGACCCCAGCTTGCTGACCAGCGCCCCTGCCTCGTTGAGCGCACCCGCCCCCTGCACATAGCGCCTCGGCGCGATGAAAACCTTATTCATAACTCGAACCTCCTTGCCCCTTTTGAGATAAACACAAACAGCATACACGATTCCGGACTGAAAGGGAATAGGATTTTTCAGGGCTCGCGGATAGACGCTTGCCACCCTCCGCGAAAAATTGTAAACTGAATCACAAACTGGTGTTGGATTGTATCAAGGAAATGAGATGAAAAGACTACGTTGTATGGCCGCCTTTGTTGTATCGGCGGGTGGGGTCGCGGCGGCAGAACTGCCGCAGGTGACGTGTGACGTGCTGGTGGTCGGGGGCGGCTCGGCGGGAATCTGCGCGGCAGTGCAGAGCGGGCGGGCGGGCGCGAAGACTGTGCTGGTGGAGGCCGCGCATCAGGTGGGCGGCAACACCACGACCGGCGGCGTGAATTTCCCCGGCCTGTTCCATGCATGGGGCAAGCAGGTGATCGCAGGGGTCGGCTGGGAACTCGTCACGAACACAGTGGCGCTAGACGGCGGCACGCTGCCCGACTTTTCGGCACCGACCGGCAAGCAGCACTGGAAGCATCAGGTGACGGTGAGCATCCCGCTGTTCGTGGCGCTCGCGGAGGAGGCGTTGCTGGCGGCGGGCGTGACCGTCCACTACCACGCCGCGCCCGCGCGTGTCGAAAAGGCCGACGGCGGCTGGAAGGTCTGGACGGCGGCCGCGGGCGACACCCGAACCATCCTGTGCAAGCAGATCGTGGACTGCACGGGGAACGGGGCGGTCGCCGAACTGCTGGGGTTTGAACGGCTGCGCGAAGAAGAGCGGCAGCCGGGGTCGTTCGCGTACTCGTTCACGCTCGGCACGGACATCTCCAAGCTGGATGCCAAGGAGGTGAGGGCGCGTTTCCAAGAGGCGGTCAAGGCGGGGACCGTGTTGCGGAGTGACTGCCGGTATGACATCATGGCGTACCTTCGGGACGGCGGCGGCGTCGGGAATTACGTGGTGGATGCCGACAACTCGACCGCCGACGCGCGGACGGACACCAACCTGCGCGGGCGGGCGTCCATGCTCCGAATGTTCCGCTTCCTGAAGACCGTGCCGGGGCTGGAGCGCATCCAGATGACGGGCATGGCGCCAGAGGTGGGCATCCGCGAAACCTACCGTGTGCGCGGCGAACATCTCCTGACGCAGGAGGAGTACATCGCCGGGATGCGCTGGGAGGATTCCGTCTGCTACGCGTTCTACCCGATTGACCTGCACGACAAGCGTTCGGGGGTCAAGCCCGCGCATCTGGCCGAGGGCGTGGTGGCGACCGTGCCGCTGCGCGCGCTGATCCCCAAGGGAAGCGTGAACCTGCTGGTGGCGGGGCGTTGCCTGAGCAGTGACCGGCTGGCGAACTCCGCGCTGCGGGTGCAGGCGACCTGCATGGCCACCGGCCAGGCGGCGGGCGCGGCGGCGGCGCTGGCGGCGCGGCAGGGCAAGACCCCCGGCGAGGTGCCGGCGGCGGACATCAAGGCGCTTCTCAAGCAGAGCGGCGCGATTGTGCCGTGAACAAAACATCCGTACCCCAAAATTGACTTTTTACCGATTCCCTTATTGAAAACGTAAAGCGATTATGCTATCATTCACCTTTTTCAAGCGGTTAATTGTGTGTACAGAACTATCATAGAACAGAATGGCTTTCATCTGATTCAGCAGATGGAGGAGACGTTGCAGACGGATGTCTGGAAGGCGCGGCAGGTCGCGTTGAACCGCGTCGTCTGCCTTCATATTTTGCGCCCGGAGTTCGCGCGGCAACAGGCGGACCGCGAGCGTTTCCTCGCGATGGCGCGGCACTTCGCGAAGCTGAAGAGCGAGTCCATCGCGTCGGTGTTCGACATCGTGAGCGCGGGCGACCTGCACTACGTCGTCATGGAGCACGTGGACGGCTTGACGCTGGAGGAGGCGCTGACCGGGGGGCAGCCGTTCCCGTTGAAGCAGATCCTGCAAATCGCGTCGTCGCTGGCGTTCGGCTTTGAGCAGCTGTGGGATTCCGCGCGTATCGTCCACCGCAACGTGAGGGGCGCGACGGTGCGCCTCGACCCGCGCGGCGTGGCGAAAATCGTTGACTTCAGCCTGGCGTTCGTCTCGAAGCCCGGCATTGACATGGCCGAGCTGGACGGCGGGCACATCGTCGGGGCGCCCAGCTTCATCTCCCCGGAATATGCGCAGGGGCAGGCCGTGCTGACCACGCAGTCGGACATGTACGCGTTCGGCGCGTTGCTTTACACGCTCGCGACTGGCCAGGCGCCGTTCGACACGCTGGACGCCGAGGACATTCTCGAAAACCAGATGCGTGCGCAGATTGCGCCGCCGCATCAGCTGAACAGCCAGTTACCCGTTGAATTTTCGTGGTTCATCCATCGGCTGATGATGAAGAACCCCATGAACCGTTACGCGGACTGGCGGGCGGTGCGCTATGACATCAAGTGCCTCTTGAACGACATCGAGCCGCGCTGCGTGCGCCCGGACGAAACGTTCCTCAGCACCATCCTCGTGCAGCCCATGCTGGACACGATGGCGGCGACGGAGGCAGAGCTCGAGGCCGAGACCGACACGCGCAAATCCATCCGCCTGAAACAGAAGGCGCGGCACAACGCACGCTGGGAGGAGGAGCATAACCGCGACATCGCGCGTGGCAACCTCGGGACGGCCGCGTTCATGTCCCTGCTCCTGCTGGCGTGGTTCGTGCTCCTGTTCTGGTACCGCGGGGTCTGGCAACCGTCACGGCAAGAAGAGGACAGCAGCCCCCCTGTTGTCGGGAAGATACAAGAGAAATCGGCAGAGGCGGATGAGGTCACCGAACCCGGAGTCGTGCCGCCGGCCGTGAAAGCCCCCGAGCCGCCCGTGACGGTGGCCGTCAAGCCCCCAACGCCGTTCCCCGTGCGCACGAACGCGCCGCCGCCGCCTGTCCCCGCAACGCCGCAAGTCATCGAGATGCCCAAGGCGTTGCGCGACACGATCGCCGCCGCCTTCAAGATTGGCGACCTCAACGTGGCGCGGAGGCGCCTCGCCGAAGACGATACGCCGTTCACGACGAAAGAGGCCATGCAGGAAATCCTCGACAACGCGCCGGCGATCAACGCGATGATTGAATCGGGGGCCCGCGCGAAAATCGGGCGCACGCTCTCCGTGGACTGGAAAGGGAAAGTGCGCGACATGATCCCGCGCAGCATCTCGAACGGGGTCATCTCGGTTGAGGTCAGCGGCCGCACGCATGAGGTTGTGATCACAGAACTCTTGCCCAACGAGAAGCTGGGGTTTGTCGCAGAGCCTAAAACCGAGGCCGAGCACCTGACCTACTGCCTGATGCTCATCGGCACGTCGCGCCAAAACGAGATCGCGAAATTTGCGGCGAAATGCCCGGCGCTGAAAGAAGTGATTTTGCTGGCGGCGGCAAAATAAGCGCAACCCTATGGCGCGTCAGAACGCTCGTACCTCAAAACCTCCTCCATGTCATAGACCCCCGCCACCGTCGCGCCGGGCGGCACGATGAGAAACTCGCGCGGGTCCCATTCCGCATGGAGGATGCGGCGGATCATCCCGATGTCGCCCGCGACGACCGTCCAGCCGCGACCGTCCGCCGTGAGGCGCTCCTCCGCCCGCGCCATCGCATCCGCCCGCGACGTTTCGGGGATGTCAATGAACAGCGCAGGCGCGTCATCATACACCGGATGGAGCGTCTGCCAAATATACTTCGCGTTGTCCTCGCCGTACTTCCCGACGAAATCCTCGTAGGTGTTCCCGGCCTCCAGCCCCGCGCCACCCTCCGTGCGGTAGGCCTCCGCGCAGCGCTCAAGATAGCCGACCGACGAGAAGGGCCGGCTGGGGTTGTCGCCGAACACCTCCAGATACCGCTTCACGCCACCGAGCAGCACCGTGGCGCAATCGTGCGCGCGCGGGATGACCAGCGGCGCACGCCTGGCGACGAGCCCGACCGCCGCGTTCCCGCACACGCCGTACAACAGCAGGACCGCGTCATGCCGGATGCCGCTCGCGTCCGCCGCGTCAATCCGCGCCTGCAAGCGCTCCCGCAGCCGCGACGGGTTGACGTGCAACCCCAGCTCGATGAACTCAGGGTCCACGAGGTGCGGCGTCCGCGCCAGGCACCAGCACGCCTCCCGCTGAAACACATTGCACGCCACCAGCTTCAGCTGAAGCACCTTTGTCTTATCCGGATAATCCTTCATGTCAAGGATCATAGCACAGTTCCGTTGCCCGTTTCTAGTCTTTAGTTTTGAGAACGGCTTCCTGAAAATCGTCACCTGAAAATCTTCGCAACTTTGCTATTGACCATTTCCGCAAATATCGGTAAATTATATGCCGTCTTTTATTGAAAAAGGGCATTTAAGGAGCAAAGGATTCATGGCGAATATCAAGAGTGCAGTTAAGCGTGCCAAACAGGCGGATGTCAACCGCCTACGTAACAGGGCGGCGAAAAGCCGCGTGCTGACCGCCCGCAAAAAGGCGCTGGGCGCAATCCAGTCAGGGAACAAGGATGAGGCGACGAAGGCTTATTCCGAGTACACCTCGGTGTTGGACAAGACCGCGAAGAAGGGCATCATTGCCAAGAACAACGCCAGCCGCAAAAAATCCCGCATGGCGGCCAGCATCGCGAAGATGGGTTAACCCCCGTTGTTTTTCCTTGCCAGCAGCGCCGGGCACCTCACCATACGCGAGTAGGGTGTCCGGTTTTGTTGTTTCACCTGCCGGAGGCACCATCACCATGCGAACGCTTCAGGTCTCGGACCTCGGCAATGACCAAGGGTATGCCGACGTGCTTGCGCTTCAGGAGCGTACCCACGCGCGTCGCGTCGCCGGGGATGATCCGGATCACCTCTTCCTGCTGGAGCACCGCCCCGTCTATACGCTCGGCAACGCCGCCGACGCCTCGCACATCCTCTATTCCGAGGATGCCCTCCGCGCGGCGGGCATCGAACGCGCCGTCACCTCGCGCGGCGGCGACGTGACCTACCACGGCCCCGGGCAACTCGTCGGCTACCCTATCGTCCACCTCGGCGAGGCGGGCCTGCGCGTGGTCGAGTATGTGGCCGCCCTTGAAGAGACCCTCATCCGCGCAGTCGCCGCCTACGGCATCGTCGCCAGGCGCGACCCGCGCAACCGCGGCGCGTGGGTCGGGGACAGCAAGCTCGCGGCCATCGGCATCCGCGTCTCCCGGCAGGTCGCCATGCACGGCTTCGCGCTGAACGTCAACACGCGCCTCGGCGACTACCGGGGTATCATCGCCTGCGGCCTCCGCGACGCCGGCGTCACATCCATGAGCCGCCTGCTCGGCCGCCCCGTCGAGATGCAGGGCGTGAAGCGGCAGGTCATCCGCGCCTTCAAGGAAACCCTCCATTACGGAGCGCCATGAAAAACACACTCAAAGCCGCCGGCGAGGCACTAGTCCTCATCCTGCTCCTCCCGCAGATATTCATTTTCCTGTACTTCTTCTGGGGTACGGTGCGGATCGGCATCAACGGTCTGGGCATGATGAAAGAGCTGGCCCTCCTCGGCCTCTCCGCCTCGCAACTGTCGGCGCCGTTCCTGTACCTGCTCTACCTGCTCATCTGCCGCCTCAACCGCGAGAAAGCGCATTGCCTCGCGACGTTCCTCATCTGCCTGGCCGCAGGCTACGCGGGGGTTGCCGCATGGAACCTCATCGTGTTCCCGAACTTCTCCTACGTCTGGGGCATCCTTCCCGTGCTGATCTGCAGCGGCGGCACCTCCGCCTACATGGCCCTCCGCGACAAAGAACGCCATATCCCGTCTTATGGCGGCGAGCTGTTCTTGGCGAAAGAGTAACCGCACAAATAGAGCGTTTCCCGTTGACATTGTCACATCCCTACGGGATGTTTTGTGTCAACACGCCCTATACTCATCACTACCGCAAAATGAGGACGGTGCCGCCTTGGGTGGTGAGGAGGAGCTGGTTGCCTTTGCGGATGATTTTCCAGTTCTTGCCGTCGGTGAAGCCCTCCACCTCGGGCAGGCCGATGAAGCCGCCGTCTGCGGTGGCGATGACGTAGTTGTTGCCGAGGGGGGTCTCGGTGGCTACGTCGGATGGCACAATCGTCAGGCCGGTGAGGTCAACCGGGGATTGTCCTGCGAACGCCAGCGTGTCGCTGTCGGTGCCGTCGCCAAGGGTGACACGGTAAATGGCGCCGTTGAGGGCGTTGTTGCCCGTGTTGGCGATGCCCATGATGCCGATGGCGTCGTCTCCGGCAGGGGAGAGGATGAGGCCGGGACGGGGCTTGTCGCTGAGGTCTAGCACGGCGCCGTCGGCGGCGGCGATGACGGTGCCGATGAGGTCGGCGCTGGGGAAGGGGATGTTGCGGGTGAGGAGTGAGCCGTCGCCGGGGTCTTCGAGCTTCACGAAGTATTGATCTTGGGCGATGTGGTTCCCGTCAACGTCAATGCCGAATGACAGCTTCGCCCCCCACCAGACATTTTCCGAAGGTGCGCCGACGCCTCCTGAGCCTTGGCCGAAGCGTACTTCGAAGGTGTGCGGGCCGGGGGCGAGGGTGATGGTACCGATGCTTGCGGCGTTCCAGGTCATGTTGCTCAACACGACAGTGCCGCCGATCGTGAGGAGGACGTTGTCGTCGAAGTGTTCGGCGAAGGTCCACGTCACGTCGTCATCCGAGCGGTTCCAGATGTAGCCCGTGTAGATGTAGGTGGAGTTGAGTGGCCAGACCTTGTCGTTGATGATTGCGTTGTCGCCACTGCCGGTGCCGTTGGCGGCGGCGGTGGTGAGTTCGACGTTGGCGCAGGGGTTGGCGTCGGTGAGGTTGAATGCGCCGCTGACGCGCCCTTCCCAGAGACCGGGCTCGAGGGCGGTCTCGGTGGGGAGGCGGAGGGTGCCGCCGAGGACGCGGAAGGCGGGGTCGGGCTCGACCCACGCATCGGCGGTGAGGGTGAAGACGGAGCCGTCGCCGGGGTCAAGGAGTGCGCTGTAGTTCGCCCAGGTGTCCGCGCCGCGCCCCTGCCAGTCAACGACGAGGGAGAGGGTGGCGCCGCTGTTGTACCAGCTTGTATTCATCGCGCCGACGCCGCCGTTGCCCTGCCCGAAGCGTATCTCGATGGGGTGCGGGCCGGGGGTGACCGTGACGTTGGTCTTGAAGACTTGGTTGTAGGTGGTGTGGTTGATGTACTCGATGCCGTCAATGGACATCCAGACGTCGTCGTCGAAACTTTTGGCGAACGTCCACGTCTTCGTCTCGCCCGTACGGTTCCAGATGTACCCCGTGTAAACCCACGTGGAGTTATACGGCCAGAATTTGCCTTTGATGTAGTCCAGCCCGGCGCCGAGGTTGGAGAAGCCGTTGGCGGCGGTGGTGGTGAGTTCGACGGAGTCGTAGTTGCCGATGCCGGGGTTGGGGTCGGCGAGGTTGAGCCTGCCGTCGAGCCAGCCTTCCCAAAGTCCCGCGACGGGCGGGATTTCGATTGCGGCGAACTCAATCTGCGCGTCCAGGGTGGCGGTGTCGGGACCGGTCTTGACGGCGGAGCAGGTGACGAGTTTTCCGTTGACGATTCCGCCCGAGCCTGTGATGGAGACTTTGAAGTTGGTGACGGTGTGGCCGCCGAGGTTGAGGGTGCCGTCGTGGATGATGATTTCGGAGTACGAGTGGATGGCCTCGGGGTCGCCCAAAATCAGGAGGCCGTCCTCGATGACGGTGGGGCCGGTGTAGGTGTTGGGGGCGTTGAGGTAGAGTGTGCCCGCGCCTGTCTTGGTGAGGCCGCCGCCAATGGTGTTGGGGGCGATGGCGGCTGTTGCGGCGAGGCCGGAGCCGCCGCCGCCGACAAAGGCGACGGTGGGGGCGGAGGTGTAGCCGCGGCCGGGGCTGGTGATCTCGATGCCGGTGACGGTGAGGGTCTCGCGGTCGAAGTTTGCGATGGCGGTGGCGCCGGAGCCGCCGCCGCCGGTGATGTTGACGTAGGGCGGGGCGATGTAGCCCGTGCCGGCCGCGGTGATGTTGAGCGCGGAGACGCCTTGGCCGTCGGGGGGCTGGAGGGGGAGGTCAATGGAGCGCGTGACGCCGTGGCCGATGTCGAGGGTGGCGCCGCCGCCGTAGATGTACACGCCCATGGAGGCCGCCGGATTCTCCAGCATGAAGAGGCGGTTCTCGAGGGAGTTGTTGGTGACGCAGAGGGTGCCGCCGTTGAAGTTGACGACGACGTTGGCGGTGGGGCGGTTCTTGCGCAGGAAGTAGGTGGTGGTGAGTTTGCCGCCGTTGAGGTTGACGATTGCCCAGCCGTTGTTGCGGTGGCCGATGTAGATTTGGCGGTCGGTCATCACGTCGGCATCGCCGGTGACGGTCATGATTGCGACACCGTTGTTGCTGCTGTTTTCGGCGTCGTCGAGGATGCGCATCTCGCCGTAGTGCTGGAACGTGCCGCCCTCGAGGTGGAGGGTGCCGCGGCCGCCGCGGCTGAGGGAGAGGAACCCGCCGTAGGAGTCGCTGACGGTGCCGTTGCTGGGGAGGGCGTTGCGGAGGCCGCTGAAGAGGAATGTGCCGCCCGTCTGGCGGAGGACCCCGGCGTTGTTGCCGTTGTCGGTCCAGCCGATTTGTGTGCTGCCTTTGAAGATGAGATCGCCGCTGTCGAGCTGCCAGTGGCCGTGGCCGCGCAGGCCGATGCGGCTGTCGTTGTTGGCGCCGCCGAGGTTGACCCAGCGGGAATTGCCGCTTTGATAGACCGCGCCGACGGAGCCGGTGTCGCCGTTGTCCAGCCCGCCGACGACGAACTTGGAGCTGACCTGCGCGTCGTCTTGCAGGTTCAACGTGACCTTGCTGTTGCCGTGCGTCGCGACGTTGAGGGCGACGCTGCCCGTGTTGTATCCGCGATCGGTGTGCTTCACGATGGCGTTGCCGCCGATGGTGACGTAGCTGTAGCCGCTGCTGCCGTCCGCCGGCACGGCCTCGCCGAGGGCGATGTGCCGCAGGCCTGCATCGAGGGTCACGTCGTTCGTGATGACGAGATGTCCGGCGTGGGTACGCAGGTCGCCGCCGACGAGCGACAAATCGCCGTCGAGGGAGATCGTCCCTGCGCCGAATGTGTCGAGGCCGCTCGCAAAGCTGCTGGCGAGCGCGGGGAGGCTGAGGGTTTCGTTGGGGGCAACGTCAATCTGGAGGTACTTGGTGGGGCTGCTGGTGAACAGGCCGCATTCGGCGAAGTCTATGACTTCGCTTTCCGTCCAGCCGTCGCTTCCGGCATAGACGCGCACACCGCTGGCGTTTTCAAGCAAGAGCCTCGATGTGGCGGTTTGGATGCCGCCTGGGAGGCTGTTGGGGTAGCGCAGGCCGACGGTGGCGTTGGACACGGCGACCGTTCCGGCAAACGTGTTGTTCGGGTGCGAGAGCAGGCTCATCGCGCGGGTGCCGCCGTTGGTGACATTCAGGCCGCCCGGGCCTGTGAACTGGCCCGTGAAGTTCTTGTTGAAGACACCGGTGGAGGTGAGGTTGAGTGTGCCGGGCAACTCGATGTCGGACGCGACGACGTTCTTGTTAGTGTACTCGTCCGTGCCGTAGGTGAAGATGGTCGCGCCGTCGGCGGGGGAGATTTTCCAGTTGACGGGGTTGGCGAAAGAGTAGAGGCCGAGTCGCCCGTCGCCGTCAATGACGATTTCGCGGTCGTTGTCGTTCGGGTGGATGAGGCCCGCGAGCTCGAGGCCGATGGCGCCTTGCTGGATGTGGAGCGCGGGCTTGACGCTCGCCAGCGGCGCGTTGGAGATGCAACAGCTGCCGCCGCCGCCGAAGAGGTACAGGGGAAAGGCGCCGACCTTGGTGAGGGTGTTCTCTGCGAGGTCGAGAATCATCTCTGCACGGAGGTCCCAACGCGCGCCCGCGCCGCCGAATGTCGCGTCGTCCGCCAGCGTGATGGAGGTGTTGCGGAACGCGTTCATCTGGCCGACCGTGCCGTTGTTGACGATGGCGCCCATGCCGTTGACGCCTGCGCCGGAGACGGTGATGGGCGAACTGTTCGTGAGGCTGTCGGTCACGGTCCCCGCGCCGATGTCGAGTGTCGCGCCGTCCGCGATGACGATCGGGCCCAGGCCGAGCGCGTGGCTCCGGCCGACGATGAGCGTGCCGCCCAAGATGTCGGTGCCGCCCGAGTAGAGGTTCGGGGAGGACAGGAATAGCGTGCCGTCGCCGTCCTTGCCCAGCTTGCCCGCGCCGGAAATGGTGCCGCTGATGGTGTCGAACGTGCCGGGGGACGTGTTCACGGTGAGCGAGCCGTCCTCAATGTCCACCGCGCCGGAGAGCGAGACGCCGCCGGCCAGCAGGACGTCGCCGATGCCCCATTTGAGCAGCGAGACGGTGGAGCCGATGGGTTCGTTGACGGCGGCGTTGACGGTGAGCGGATGGACGACGCTGTCGTTACGCAGGGCGAACACGGAGGTCTGGGTTTGGAGCGCGGCGGGAGGCGAGAGTTGCCATTTCGCTTTCAGGTAGTCTTCGACCAACTTGCGGTCGGTGTCGGAGAGGACGGTGTTGAAGAGCAGCACCTCGCCGACTTGACCGCGCGCGGAGACTGACACTGTGCTGTTGAAGAGGTAGCCGATGTAGAGGGGCGTGTCGAGCGTGTTCATGTCCGTGTTGGTCAGTATCGAAGAGGCGGTTCCGTTCACGAACCCTTGCCATGCGAAATTGTTGCCGCCCACGCCGTTGATCATGGACAACACGGTGGGTATGGCGGAGGCCACGGGGGCGACGTTGATGTCCGTGCCGTGGAGCGAGAAGCGCGTGTCATTATTGTTATAGAACAGCAGGGAGAACCTGCGCCTGTTCTCGCCCGTGCCGAGGCTGACTTCGATTGCCGTGGAGGCGGACTCGCGGCTCATCACCGCGATGAGGGTACGGGGTTGACTCCCCGAGATGCCTGTGTTGGCGCGGCTCTCAAGGCCTTGCCCGTTGGTGTGGAGGCGGAGCATGGGCAGGGCGGAGTGCGATGCGCTTCCTGTGGCGTAAAGCGGGGCGGCAAAGCCGGGGCGCACCCCTGCGTCCATCGCCGCGCCGCCTGACCCTTTGTTCGCGAGGTTGGTGACCGTGCCGTAGTAGAGGGTCACGGTCGCCGCGTCGGCAGGGTCGTACCAGACGAGCGGGTTCAGGTTGGCAATCGCGGTGCTGTCCGGGAGGACAATCGGGGCGGGCGGCGTAGGGATTTGGAGCGGCGGCAGGAGCGAACCGTCTTTCGGGTCAACGCCGATGGTGAGCGCGTTCGCGCCGGCCTCGATGGCGGCCTCGTTGAGCATGAGGTATTTCCCAGCGGTGTCCACGACGGCATCGTCGCCCGGCACGGTCTGCGTGAGGCTGTAAACGGTGTTGGTGCCAGCGGTCAGGGCGATGGGGTCGCCAGTCCCTACCGTGACAATGACGGCCTTGGTGTTCGGGTTGTCCACCAGCGTACTGCCTTTGGTGGCGAGGCTCTGGGTGGGGAGGGACGCTTCGGAAAGCCCCACCGTGACGGGGTCGTAGGTGGCCGGGGAACCGTTGAGCGTGAGCCAGGGGCCGACAGGGCCGGCGGCAAGGCCCGTGATGAAAATGCGGTTGGCGGCCGTGCCCGCGTCGGGCGCGGTGATGGCGGCGTAAGCGGCGTTCAATCCGCCGAGGGTCACGGTCGAGGCGGTTCCGGCCTTGGGAATCGTAATCTTGATGTTGCTGGGCGAGGTGACCGACGGGAGCGAGGTGTTGAAGTTGTCCGTGCCCGACGGGTTGATGGCGAGGGTCGTGCTTGAGGCCATCGCGATTTGGGAGACATTCCCTGCGGCGGTGGGGGAGTCGAGGCCGAACGTCCCGGCGTTGATGGTGAGGTCGCCCGTGAACGTGTTGTTGCCGGACAATACCCATGTGCCGATGCCTTCTTTGGTGACGGCGAGCGTCCCCATGCTGTCGGAGATGATACCCGTGATGCGGGCCTCGCTGGACGAGTCGCCGCGCAGGACGAGTGCCTGTGCGGAGTTGTTGATGTTGTAGATGGGGCCCGTGATGATGAGCGGCCCTGTGCCGGCCTGCTCAATCTGACCGCCGCCGTTTCCGCCCATACGGAACTCGCGGTCCGTGCTGTCGCCCGTGCCCGTGTAGCGCAGGATGGCGAGGTAGTTGAAGCTGAAGCCGAGGTTCGCCCCGACGGAAGAGGGCTGACCCGCGTCCGCGAGCTTCGGCACGATGACCGTGTGGCCCGTCGTGATGAGGTTGATGCCCCGCGTGAACGCATTGGTCGGGCAACCCATGACGATTGTGCCTTGGTTGTATTGGGTGTGGATATACGCCTCGACGTTGGTGTCCTGGCTTCCGCCCGGGGCCACGATTTGCGCGTTGTAGGTGAGCGTGAAGCCCGGGAGCGCGCCGCAGTCGAGCGGGTTCGCGTCGCCGCCCGTGGACAGCGCGAGCAGG
>Ga0123353_10010162_pt1 | contig 13088 bp, 9 predicted proteins | sample TergutLab28metaG_3_FD_92763 | JGI IMG/M metagenome (GOLD analysis project Ga0123353, IMG submission 92763) | Labiotermes labralis P3 segment gut microbial communities from Petit-Saut dam, French Guiana - Lab288 P3 | ecosystem: Host-associated > Arthropoda: Insects > Digestive system > Gut ...
AATATAAGTCTGGTTACGAACAGGAAACAGGACCAGGACTTGTTTTCATTGAAGGTGGAACATTTATTATGGGTCAAACCGATGAAAACGTTATGAAAGATTGGGATAATGTCCCACGTAGAGTAACCGTTCCTTCTTTTTACATGGATCAATGTGAAATAACAAATGCCGAATATCGGGATTATTTGTATTGGATAAGTCGTGTTTATACTGATTTCCCTGAAGTGTACAGAAAAGCATTGCCCGACACGCTTGTTTGGAGAAGACCTACAGCATACAATGATCCTTACGTTGAAACATATTTTCGACATGCCGCTTATTCCGACTTTCCTGTAGTAGGAGTAAATTGGCTGCAAGCGAATGATTACTGCCTCTGGCGTACAGACCGGGCTAATGAGTTGATAATGGTAAAAAAAGGAATTATTGAGTTAGACGTAGTAAACCAGCAAAATTCGGAAAATTTCAATACTGAAGCATATCTTTTAGGACAATACGAACCAACTCCCGGGAAAAAACCAATGCCAGATTTAGACCCAAATAATGATACCCGCAGAGTTCGTGCAGATGACGGTATATTATTACCAAGATATAGACTCCCTTCAGAAGCCGAATGGGAATATGCAGCTGTTGGTTTGATAGGTAATTCAAAAGAAGAAAGAATGACTAACAGAAGAGTTTATCCATGGGACGGACATAACGTCAGAAATGCAGGTAGAGAAAATAAAAAGGATAAAGGTAGAATGATGGCAAACTTTGCCAGAGGAAATGGAGACTATATGGGTATGGCAGGCGCTTTGAATGATGGCGGCGATATTACAACACGTGTTATGTCTTACTATCCGAACGATTACGGTCTTTATGATATGGCAGGTAACGTTAATGAATGGGTAGCAGATGTTTACCGTCCATTATCATTTGAAGATTTTGATGAATTTAATCCGTTCAGAGGTAATGTTTTCCAAACAAAAGTTTTAGACGCAGAAGGTATTGTTGTTGATAAAGATGAATTAGGGAAAATCCGTTATCGTGAAGAAACCGATACCGATATTCAGGAAAGATATAATTACAGAACTGCCGACAATAGAAATTATAAAGATGGAGATACTCATTCAAATATTGTAACCGGAGAGGATTGGACTACGTCCGAGATGAACACCGGAAACATGTATAACGCAAGTACAGGAGCATTAGGAAGTTTAATTTCCGACCGCTCAAGAGTATATAAAGGTGGCGGATGGCGCGACAGAGCATACTGGTTAAGCCCGGGAACAAGAAGATTTCTTGATGAACGCGAAGCTCGGGACGATATCGGCTTCAGATGCGCTATGACAAGAGTCGGCTCCCCAATGCAAGGTGGTAAAAAGAAAAAATAAAATGTGAATTTTCAAAAAGCCGGTTTTTCCGGCTTTTTTTATAAGCCCCACACCTTAATCATAAATCAACTATGCAAAATCTATATAACATCTTTAAACAATGTTCGTTAGTTACTACCGACAGCCGAAAAATTGAAAAAGACGCTTTATTCTTTGCTTTAAAAGGCGATAATTTTGACGGAAATAAATTTGCTTTGTCTGCATTGGAAAATGGTTGTAAATATGCAGTTGTTGATGACGTTCAATTAAAGGACACCTCAAATTGTATCTATGTTCCGGACACATTAAAAGCGTTGCAGGAATTAGCGCAACATTATCGAAAAACATTTAAAATTCCTGTAATCGGAATTACCGGAAGCAATGGAAAAACTACCACAAAAGAATTGATAGCATCAGTACTTGCATCCAAATATAAAGTGTGGAATACAAAAGGAAATTTCAATAATCATATCGGCGTACCGCTGACACTATTGTCAATGCCCGAAAATACTGAAATAGCAATTATCGAGATGGGAGCTAATCATAAAGGAGAAATTGATTTTTTGTGCAATATAGCGCTACCGGATTTTGGATTGATTACCAATGTTGGCAAAGCACATCTTGAAGGTTTCGGCTCTTTTCAAGGCGTAATGGAAACAAAATCAGAATTATATAGATTTATTGAAACAAACGGCTCATTATGTTTCATGAATATTGACAACAAGTTTTTGAAAACTATGATAAAAGACTGTAAATATATTAGTTACGGATCTTCAGAAACTACTTTTATAACCGGTCGAAATGTTAAAGCAGAACCTTATCTTGAGTTTGAATGGTCTGAAATAAAAAGTAATACATGGAACAAGGTAAAAACGAATCTTACAGGCATTTATAATTTTGAAAACGCTTTGGCTGCTGTTTGTGTTGCAACTTATTTTAATGTGCCTAATCACCTTATCAATAACGCTTTATCAGAATATATACCTCAGAATAACAGATCACAACTGATTGATACATTGCATAATAAAGTATTACTTGATGCTTATAATGCAAATCCTGACAGTATGAATGTAGCATTACACAATTTTAATGAAATGAATAATTTGCATAAAGTGTTGATACTTGGTGAAATGAATGAACTCGGAAATGAAAGCTATAAAGAACACGAAACTTTGATGAAACATATCAAAACAATGAATATTGATATGTGTTTTTTAACCGGAAATGAGTTTAAAAGTTTTCAATCATATCAGGATAATTGTAAATGGTTTGAAACAGTCAATCATTTGTCAGATTATCTGCAAAAAGAACCAATATCAGATAAATTGATACTTATAAAAGGTTCGCGTAGTAATCGGTTAGAGATTTTATTGGATTTTTTGTAATTGGAATAAAAAAAATACTATCTTTGTCGCTTTAAAATTTTACAAATTATGAATATACCTGATAATTTAAAATACACAAAAGACCACGAGTGGGTACTTTTAAATGGCAAAGTTGCCACAATAGGAATTACCGATTTTGCACAGGGAGAACTTGGTGATATCGTTTTTATTGAAATAGAAACTGAAGGAGAAGACCTTGCCAGGGAAGAGGTTTTTGGTACTATTGAAGCGGTAAAAACTGTTTCAGACCTTTATATGCCTCTTTCGGGAAAGGTAATAGAAGTAAATGCCGAGTTGGAAAGTAACCCGGATTTGATAAACAAGGATCCATATAAAACCGGATGGATGATTAAAATTGAATTAACAAATCCTGAAGAAACTGATTTGTTGCTTTCCAATAAGGAATACAGTGAATTGTTAGGTTAGTTTAAAGATCTTTTCAAAAAATCATAAAATATCTCGATCCGAGATTCAAAATTGTGTTCTTTAATAGTTCTTTGCTGTCCTTTTAAAGCGATTTCGCGGCATTGTTGCGGATGGTTGATGAGCCATTTTACTTTTTCGATGCACTCATCTGCTGATGAATAGGCAACTACTTCATAATCAATATTAAAGTAGTGATGTAAATCCTTTTTCATATCAGTAAGTAAACAACTGCCTACTCCGGTTGTTTCAAACATTCGCATATTAGCAACGTAATCTCCGGCACAATCGCCATGATTATTAAAACCGATTTTTGCTTTTGATAACGCTTTGAACATTTCCATTCCAAAAAGAGGCGGTTTGACAATTTTTTGCAATTCTTTAGAAATGTGAATTTGTTTCGGCATTGTTTTATGTCCCCTCCCTTTTCGTATCAAAGGAACTGAATCTGTTATGTTTCCTAATCCTATTTTATCAAGAATATGCGCCGTTGAATATGACGCCTGACGTTTAAATAATCCTAATAAACTAATATCAGGTAAATTTCCATAAAAATCAAACAAGATATTATTATTAACCAGATTTTCAAGTATTTGAAGCCTTATATTGTGAAACCCTTCATCAGGTATAATTGAACCTGTAAATAATAAATCGGATTCGGGATAATAATTGTCAATGTTAATTTTTTCTAAAATTCTTTTATCAAATGCATGAGGAATCAGTACACATTTAATACCATATTTGGATAGTATTTCACGAAATTGAGGCGAACAAACGGTTAAATAATCAAAAGACTTAAAATCTTCTATTTGAGATGAAGTGAAAGGAGAACATATATTGCCAATAATCAGCCGAATAAATGGATGTTGAGATTTTAAACGATTAATAAAAGCGCTATTAAAGGTTATACTGTCCTGAAAATAAATCACATTTGGTTTAAAGTGTTCTATTTGGCGGCATACAATTTCTTCCGGAGATAAATCACTGCTAAAACCATTTTCCTTTGCCCAAATTTTTTGCATTGGCATGGCATTAGCAACTATTTCCATTGTTTCAATCCCTTTATGAGCTAATAAACGACCGTAATTGTCCGACCATGCAAAATATTGACACATTAATTGAGTATGTTGTCCTTCATAATCAAGTATTTTGACTTCCGGAAATCGTGTATAATAATCTTTTAAAAAATCACGATAATAACTTGATATTTTAAGGAATTTAAACGACATTTTAGTTTTAAATCTGCAAAATATAAAGAGAATTTATTTTTTCTGAATTATTTTTGAATATCGAACGTCATTTTGATTGGAAATGACGAGTATATAAGAACCTATTTCTAAATTTCCAAGATTGCAGGAATAATTATTCTTTCCAATATTTGTAATAACTGTTTCTGATTGAACAAGTCGTCCCGATATATCATAAATCCCAATTTCTGCTGTTCCTGAAAAAGGCGCTATAAAATCTGTATATACTTGATTTTCTGTGGGATTAGGATATATTTCTATCAGAGAAAAATCACTATTTTTATTGATTTGTGATACCTCTGATGATTTTGTTTTTTTAATATTGAAAACTCCAAAAGAGGGGGCTGTATGTGCAAAAATGTTGGTATTTGGAATATTTCCGTATGGTAAATCAATGGCAGTAAGGTTCATCGGAACAGTTATTTTACTGTTAAATGTTTCTGTTTTAATAGGACCGTTTGATAAATTCTGCACATCCCATAATTCATATTCATCCCCTGACGATAATAACTCAGAAGCATCAACTTCCACATATTCACTCATTTCCCAATTATAAATTGCCAAAATTGCACATCCTTTTTCATAGTGATTTTCTTTAAGATAATAGAAAGTAGAAGAGGGAGTTTGGGAATCATAACTACTGTTAAAATCTTGTCCTGTGTATGATTTCCAGTGTTCAAAATTAGGCGAGTTACCCAATTTTCCCTTATGATATGTGTTATAGTCAACTTGCGGGTCAGTAACGAGGCTAAAGTTGCTATTTGTAATCAGTTTCTCAGAAGAAGATGATGAAATTAATGTGTTGTATTTAAGTATCAGGCAATTCATTCTAGTTCTAATATAAAACTGACCATTAACCATATAGTTATTTAAGAAGGAAATATTATTATTTGGGACTGAATAGCCGAGTTCAATCATCTCTTTTTTATAGAACATTGGTCTGTTATAAAAGTAGTTATTAGAAATCATTACTCTGTCGGCAGGTTGATATCCTCCAACCAATATATGTCTGTCTAAAAAAACGGAGTATGGTAAACCACAATTAAACATTATATTACCATCAATTGTATAACCTTTTATATTACCTCCTTCGGTATAAGCATGTATTCCCATTCCAAAAGAATTGAAAAAAATATTATCTGTGATTAGTTTAGTACCGGTATTATTTTGAATGTAAATGGCGTGTCCATGTCCGCGATCCTCGCCAATATATCCGTTATGATATATAATACAACCGTATATTTCTGAATTAATTGCTGTTTGCCAAAATCCTATTCCACCACCACCATTATCGCGGATAATACAGTTAATTAATTTACAATTTGAACCTGTAAATGAAACTCCATCTTTATTATCAATCGGTAAATTAGGATTATTGGTTCTGTTTTCATTTGTATTTAAAATTGTAATTCCCCAAATCCATGTATATTGACCTTCAAAAGAAAGAACATACCCTTTACTTGAATCTATATTTCCATCTAAAATTACTTCTTTATCTTTTGCAGCCCGGACAATAATTGGAGCGCTACTGTTTCCTGTGAGGTTTGATGTAAAAACGCCGGTATAAATTCCTTCATGTATCCAAATAGTATCGCCCGGCTTTACTTTGTTTGGGTGATTTAAGGCTGTCTGTAAATCCCACGGATTATTTATAGTACCATCTCCACTTGGGGTTCCGTTTGTTTTAACATGATATGAATCAGATGCTTGAGACATATAAAATATAAGCAGAAATATAAATAAAAGAAATATCCTCATTTTTATAAAATTATGTTGTAACTTATTTTATATCATATACATTGCTATCCAATTTAGTCTTATCTTTATAAAAAGTAAAATTTAATCTGCCAAGGCAAATTCCTCCCATTCCTGTTTGTTGAATAACGACAGGCTTATTGGCTGCATTATTGATAATTTCAGGTTCTTTCATAAAAGTATGTGTATGACCACTAAGAATTACGTCAATATATTTTGTTTGAGCGGCTAATTTTCTGTCATCAATCGCATCTCCCATATCTAAACCCAGATGAGAAAGGGCAATTACAAAATCGCATTTCTTATTTTCTTTTAAAAATTGGGCAGTAGAATCGCCTTCCGTCACAGGGTTTTTATAAATTAATCCTTCATAATTTGATTCCTTTATTAAACCTTCCGGGTTGATACCAAATCCTGTAACGCCAATCCTTAAGTTTCCTTTTTCGATAATTGTCCATCTTTGAATTTTGCCATTTAATACAGTTTTGGACACGTCAAAATTGCAATTTACAAATGGAAATTTTGCATATTGTAATTTATCTGCAAGCCAATCAATACCATTATCAAATTCATGGTTTCCTAAAGTAGCGGCATCGTATTTCATTTTCGACATCAATTCCAAATCTAATTTACCTCCAAAATAGTTAAAATAAGGGGTTCCTTGAAAAATATCTCCGGAATCAAATAGCAAAACATGTTCGTTTTCTGAACGTATTTTGTTAATCAATGCTGATCTTCGGGAAACCCCTCCCATATTTGGAAATTTTGAGTCGTTAGAGGGAAACGGCTCTATTTGGCTGTGAACATCATTAGTATGAAGTATCACAAGAGTAATCGGTTTTTTACCTGCAAATGCGCTTATGGTTGATGGTAACGCCAAAAAAGCAGAACCTGCCAATACTGTTTTTATGAAATCTCTACGGTTATACATTTTTTATATCTTTTGGAGTTTGATGTTTTTAATCGTTAACTACTTTTATTCTTGGATTATAAACATAATTTATTTCTATGTTTTTTTCATTCAACTCCTGTATGTATTCTACAATTAAATCATTGACTTTTTTAGTAAATTCAATTTTTTGGATATAATTTTGTAAAATAAAATAACGGTCGCCTCCTTCTGCAATATAATCAGAAACAAAGACCCAATATAGACTATCTTTGTTTAATTCTTTGTCATTTATTTTTATGTTATTCATTCCGGATGAAGTTAAATCGCACGTTGCTCCTGCAATTCCGTCTCCGTAAGAATTAGCGATATGACTGAATAACTCTTCCATAATTTCTCCTGTAATTAACAACGCAACCAGCAGATTATCAAAAGGAACAATTTGAATTATATTGTTAACTGTAATTTCACCTTTTCTTAATGAAGTCCTCAATCCACGAACATTAATTATTGAAATTGAAGGGTGATTATCTTCAGGATCAATAACATCCGATAAAAATTCCCGTCCTTTTTGAAGTAAAATATCAGCAACAAAGCTTGAAAGAGGGCTGTCTGGTTTGTATCCTGCCAATTCATGATCATTAATTCCAATCCTTTTATTCATAATACTTTCCAATGAATCCTTATATGGTTGTATAAACTCATTAATTTTTTCGTCAAAAATAATTAATGAATCAATTTTATACATTTCAAAATTTGAAAGGGAATTATTAAATTTCTGTTTACAACTAACAGAAAGCAACACTATTGTTACTAAAAAAATATATTTTCTTTTCATGGTAATTATAAGTAGTTTTTTTACCATAACGTAATTTACACAAAAAAAAGTGTTTTGAATAATAAAAATTTTATATTTTTACGCTCTAATTTTTTATAGAATAAATCTGGATAAAAATATGATTATAAAATTACTAAGTCGATATCAAAAGGTCGTAATTATTTTATTTTTTTTGACGTTGTTATCGCCAGCGCTTGTATATTTAGTCTATAATAATAATAGTTTCCTCTATTCACTATCATATTTTGTTGCAAGAGTTTTTTTAATTTCAGTATTTTTTCTATTAATAAATGCGATATTTGGTTTTCGCTTATCGGCTTATATTCTGTTATTTACAATCTTTATTGCAGTTCCTGTGGAATTGATGAATATTCTGTATTTTGGCGAGCATATTTCACGTTTAGGGATTGAAGCAATGTTTCATACTAATATAAATGAGGGATTAGGATTCATAAGAGGTTATGAATGGTTTGCGGTTCTAATTGCAGGGATGTTTATTTTTTATATTTTTAGTTTTTGGAAACTTCCTAAAAAAAAGAAATTCAATTTATTCAGTTTAAAAAACGTTTTATTTCTTTTATCATTTGTTATCATTTGCTTCATTTTCTATTCTATCACAATAAATATAAAGAAAGATGAATTTTCATATTTGGGGAAAAAGACTTCTTCTATTGTAAGAGAAGAAGTTTTTAAAAAATTTCCTTTAAACATATTATTCCGTGGTTATCAAATATATACATACAAAAAAAGCATTAGCGATTATCTTAATAAAGTTGAAAATTTCTTTTATAATAGTTATCAAACATCTGATTTTGAAGAAGAACAAATTTATGTATTGGTAATTGGAGAGTCAGCACGAGTAAGTAATTATCAATTGTTTGGTTATGAGAGAGAAACAAATCCAAAACTTGTTGAAATTGAAAATTTGATAGTTTTTCCTGATTTTTATGCCACCTCAAATGCCACAAATTTAGCCATTCCTTTAGTAATTACAAGAGCTGTCTCTACAGATTTTAAAATAAGTTTACGGGAAAAAAGCATTGTATCTCTATTTAAAGAAGCAGGATTTATGACATATTGGGTTTGTAATCAGGATATTTTTAAAGGGTATGGCGCTAATAAATATAAATATGAGGCTGAAAACTTTTATAATAAAGTAGGAAAGGGTTATGATGAAGTTGTCCTGCCTGTGATTGAAGAGATAATAAGTGATAAAAAACATAAAAAGAAATTTATTGTTGTAAATCTATATGGAAACCATTATGGTATAAATGATTCTCCTAAAAATAATAATCATTTTCTGCCTTGTCTAAACGATAATAAATTAGTAAGGAGAAGCGCCAAAAATCGAGAACTTTTTATCAATTCGTATGATAATTCAGTTTTATATCAGGATTTTGTAATATCTGAAATTATCAATTTAGTCAATTCCTCAAATACAGTTTCTTTTGTTTACTTTTCATCTGATCATGGTGAAAGTCTCTTTGACGAACCTGATTTCTTTTACGGACACGGCGCCTCAAAAATAACAAAAGAACAACTTCATATACCGGTATTTTTCTGGTATTCTTCATTGTTTGAACAATATAATGCTGATAAGATTAATAATCTGCAACTTAACAGGAATAAAAAACTTTCACACGATAATACATTTTATACTTTATCACAACTTTCATCAATTGATTTTGAGAAGTTTAATGCTCAGATGAGTTTTGCCGATTCATCTTTTATTTGTTCAGAAATTCGCTATGTTTCGATAGATGAAAAATCTTATATATCTGTAGAATTTGATTAAAAAAAGAATATGAAAAAAGTAGTTTTTATAATAAATCCCTTTTCAGGAATCGGACGTCAAAAAGAAATAGAAAAAATTATCCGATGCGAAATGAGCCCAAATCATTGGGATACATCAATTGTATATACTGAATATAAAGGACATGCAAAAGAAATTGCAGCCGAATCGATTGGAAAATTCGATATGGTTGTTGCTGTTGGCGGTGATGGCACTGTAAATGAAGTAGGTGGAGTTCTTATTGAAACAGATACAGTTCTAGGAATTATACCGGTTGGCTCCGGAAACGGGCTTGCAAGATATTTGGGGATGCCTTATAAAATCCCAAAAGCGCTTCAAGTCCTGAATTATTTTGAGAGACGGGTAATTGATACTATAAAGTTTGGCAATTTTAATTCGTTAAACGTTGCAGGCGTGGGATTTGACGCTCACATAAGCCATAAATTCGCCAAACGTAGTAAACGGGGACCAATTGCATACGCACAACTGATTACAAAAGAGTTTGCAAAGTACAAATCATCATCTTATAGATTAACAATCAATGGTGAAACGCATGAATGGAACGCATTTCTCATCAGTTTTGCAAATTCGTCTCAATGGGGTATGAATGTGAAAATTGCTCCTTATGCTGAAATTGATGATGGTTTAATTGACGTTTGCGTTATTCGCGAGTTTCCAAAATATACGGCTCCTGCGCTGTTATTCAATCTGTTATATCAAAGCATGGATCAAAATAAATATGATGGTTATGATGTTGTGATTAAAGCCCGTGAGGTGAAATTAACTCACAATAGACCTTTTTTTGGACATGTTGACGGCGAACCGGTATGTTTAGGAAATGAGGTTAGCGTTAAAATAAACCCTTCATCGCTTAAAGTAGTTGTCCCACCAGAACATCTTAAACAAGAACAAAATCTTCTGACCCCAATTATTGAAATGTTACCTGAAATTTCTGTGATAAAACAATAAAAAATATGTAATATGAAGAAAATAACTATGTTATCAATGCTTTTTGCATTATCATTATCACTTGTCAAAGGACAAGATTTTGACTTATCAAACCAACTGAAAGAACTACAAAAAACTATTGATTCCAACGAACACCGCTTTGATGAGTTGGAGAAAAAGATTGACGATGTTCTTTGGTTTCAGCGTGTTGGAGATGTTGCATTTATAGATAAGGTGTTTATTACAGGTCCTCCGGTAAAATCTAAAAATCCAACAGCATTAGGTGCAAATAATCCATTGAAATTTTATGCTTATGTCTTTATTCCCAAAGGGATAGATTTAAATAAAAAATACCCGCTTATTGTGCTTGTTCATGGCGGGGTTCATGCAAATTTTGGAACATACCACACTCATATTGTGCGTGAATTGATGGCTCAGGGATATATTGTGGTTGCTCCGGAATATAGAGGAAGTTCAGGTTATGGAGAATCATTCTGGAAAACAATAGATTATGGCGGATTAGAAGTTCAGGACAGTGAGGCAAGTCGTGAGTATATGGTTGAAAACTACAGTTTTATTGATAAAAACAGAGTTGGCGTTGTTGGATGGAGTTATGGAGGATTGATAGCGTTAATGAGCGTTTTTCAATATCCGGATAACTATAAAGTATGTTTTGCTGGAGTTCCGGTTTCTGATTTAGTTGCACGAATGGGTTATTTGGACGATGGTTATCACAAACTCTTTTCTGCTGATTATCATATTGGTAAAACTGTCAGGGAAGATGTGGAAGAATATCGTAGGCGTTCCCCAATCTGGCATGTCGAAAAATTGAAAACACCATTGCTAATCCATACTAACACAAACGATGATGATGTGCATATACTTGAAGTTGAATCGCTTATAAGAGCGCTAAAGGCTGAAGGTAAAAAATTTGAATACGAAATTTTTAAAGATATGCCCGGCGGACACTCATTTGACAGGATTGATATTAAAACTGCGCGTGAAATCCGGTTGAAAATATGGATTTTTTTAGCAAAACATTTGAATCCTCCTTCCCCAATCAAAAATTTGAAAGATATGGAGAGAGCGGCGTATTTGCCTGTGGGTTCGTAGTTAGTAAATAGTAAATAGTAAATAAGTGAATAAATGACACATTTAAATAATTCTTTAATCGTTTTTTTATGGATTTTCATTATGACAATGTTTGGTTGCAATACAAAGGAACAAGTTGATTTGTTGATATATAATGCGCAGATTTATACTGTTGATGATGATTTTTCAATAGCTGAATCATTCGCAGTGAAAAATGGTCGTTTTGTGGCGGTGGGCAGTACAGATGAAATTCGCTCCAGATATACTTCTAACAATGAATTAGATATGAAGGGAGCGCTTGTATATCCGGGATTTCACGATGCGCATTGCCATTTTTCATCTTTAGGTAAGAGTTTATCTTTTGTAAATCTTAAAGGAGCAACCTCATATAAAGAGGTATTAGACAGAGTTGCAGCCCATTACAGCGCTTATCCTTCGGAATGGATTATGGGTGTTGGTTGGGATCAAAATTTGTGGCAGGATAAACAATTTCCAACGAACAAGGAGTTAAATCTATTGTATCCAAAAATTCCTGTAATCCTCAAACGTATTGATGGTCATGCAATTATTGCAAATGAAGAAGCAATTCGGAGGGTGGGATTAAAGCCGGAAAGCGCTGATATAAATCGTGATGAAGCTCTTATTAAGAATGGAACTTTTACCGGATTATTCCTTGAAAACACTGCCGATCGGTTTAAGAACGCAATTCCTGAGCCAACAACTGAAGAACAAATCGAATTTATTTTACGCGCTGCTGACCAATGTTATAAGTATGGACTAACTTCAGTAAGCGAAGCAGGCTTGCCTTTGTCATCCATTCAACTGCTTGATACATTGCAACAAACAGGTCGCTTGAAATTAAGAATTGACGCATGGATAGAGCCTTCTGATGATAATTTTAAACGTTTTAATGCTCCTTATCGAACTGACAGACTTACAGTGTGTTGTCTCAAACTTTATATGGATGGCGCTTTGGGGTCTCGCGGAGCATGGATGTTGGCTCCATATTCAGATGAACCGACAACTTCAGGTATTCGCGTGATTTCAGACGAGCAGTTTATGGATTATTGCCAATGGGCATACGATGCCGGTTTTCAGGTTGCCACCCATTGTATTGGAGATGCTGCAAACCGCAATGTATTAAATATATACGGTCAAATTTTAAATGGAGAAAATGATTTACGTTGGCGCATAGAACATGCTCAGATTGTTGCTCCTGAGGATTTTGAAAATTTTAAAAAGTTTTCAATCGTTCCATCCGTACAACCGACACATGCTACTTCCGATATGTTTTGGGCAATTGACAGAGTGGGAAGCGACAGATTACAAGGTGGTTATGCATATCAGAAATTAAAAAACCAATCAGG
>Ga0123353_10010163_pt1 | contig 13088 bp, 12 predicted proteins | sample TergutLab28metaG_3_FD_92763 | JGI IMG/M metagenome (GOLD analysis project Ga0123353, IMG submission 92763) | Labiotermes labralis P3 segment gut microbial communities from Petit-Saut dam, French Guiana - Lab288 P3 | ecosystem: Host-associated > Arthropoda: Insects > Digestive system > Gut ...
AATTTTTATATTTTCGCCGCTCAATTGTTGCCATGGTGGCGGAATTGGTAGACGCGCCGGTCTCAAAAACCGGTGAGGTAACACTCGTGCCGGTTCGATCCCGGCCCGTGGTACAACGTAAAATGCTAATTGTTAATTTATAAAACAATTAGCATTTTTATTTTTGACTTTTGCGCCAAATTTAGAGATAAATTAAAAAGAAAAAGAGGCTGCTTTTTCAAGCAACCTCTTCCCATTTAAAACTAAAAATTATGGAAAAATAAAAAGTATTATTTGATAATACCTTTTTTATTTGCATCAACAATTGCGTTCCATGCACCCTTTTTGTTGATATTTCTTATGCCTTTAGCGGAGACTTTTAATACTACCCATCCCCCTAATTCGGGAACGTAAAATTTCTTATTATGTAAATTTGGATTAAATTTTCTTTTTGATTTAATGTTGGAGTGAGAAACATGATTTCCAACAATCGCTTTTTTTCCTGTAATTTGGCAAACTCTTGACATCTCAAATCTTTTAATTTAGGCTCTTTTTTAGGCGGCAAAAATATACTTTTTTTTATATCTATTTCAATACCCAGTAATTTTTGTCCAATTGGGTCGCAATTTTTAATGCTTCTTCCTCATTATCAAATATTCCAATGCAAACCCGAATGCGTGGATTTTCAGGATGTATGATCAACTTTGCATGAAATTTCTCCAATTTTTTTTGCTTTATGTGAAGTAAAGCGCTCTCCTCCTTCATAAAACTGCCGGCAATTATATAATAATTTCCATTTTTATAAGGTAAGTACAACTCTTTGTATTCAGTTAAAGAAATTAGATTATTTGCGCTGTTTTCTGTATCAAATTCCTTAATATCAACAGAATGTAAGTCGTGATTATCAGTTTTATCATTAGTTTCAAAATGCCCTATAATAACCGGATTTTCTTCGGCAATTTTGCTAATGAAAATAGCATGTTCTTCTTCAATACTATCCGATTGAATAATAGTCTTAATATTCATTGCAACCGTTTGATAAAAATTATTGAATTGTTCTTTCAAAAATAAGAAGAAAAGCAATGTAATGGCTGCAAAAATAAGAACAAAAAATAGAACTGCTTCCCGTCTCTTCTTTCTTTTTTGTAGAATAATACGCTTGTCTTTTACAGGCTCTTTAATATTATTTTTATTTTTTTTTGGTAAAACAATAGGCTCAAACCCTTCATTTTCAATATTTAACTGGTTATTAATCATCCCTTGAAAGACAATTATATTATTTGAATTTTTTGAAAATGTTCCCAAATCATCAAAGAAAACACTTTTATTATGCTCTAATCCTTTCTCAATCAAGCAAATCCATTCTGAGATTTTAGCGTGAGCCTCGTCAATTCTTATTTGTTCCCATTGAGATAGTTTACTCACAAAACTAAAATCTTCAGTCTCCCTGTTAAAGGAAAATTCAATAATGTTATGAGGCGGATAAATAATATCATCTTTTATTTGCGAAGAGATATGTTTTACAGAAAAAATTCCAAATCCGGAAATAGCAACCGTTTTATCTTCTATCAGTGCACGAATTAATGTGGAAAGTATCATGATTTTTTTATTTAAAGATTTAATAGTTTAAAGTTTAAGGTAATCATCTAATCATTAATAAATCTTCAGGTGTATCTATAGCAAAACTTTGGTATTGGCAGATTTGAACATGGATAGAAAAGTCGTTTTCCATCCAGCGTAATTGCTCTAATTTTTCAATTGATTCGAGTGTTGATACAGGGAGTTGGGTAATTTTTTGCAAGATATCGTTTCGGTAAGCATAGATTCCGAGGTGGAGATATGAGCTGAAAATGGCTTCTTTAAAAATATAAGGTATTGGAGAGCGGGAGAAGTAAAGGGCTTTGTTTGAGGATGAAAAAACTACTTTTACTTTGTTTGGATTTAGTATATCTTCTTCAATTGCTGTTGATTTACAGAGAGTTGCAATTTGAATATTTTGTTTTTCAATGAAACTACTTAATAAATTGATCTCATTTTTTCTAATAAAAGGCTCATCGCCTTGAATATTGATAATAAAATCAGCATTTCTAAGATTCAGAATTTTTGCAGCTTCGGCGCAACGGTCTGTTCCAGAGGCATGTTTCGGATTAGTCATAATCACATTTCCCCCAAAACTTTCAACGGTTTTTTCTATTCTTTCATCATCAGTAGCCACAAAAAGATCGTCTAAGTCTGCTTCTTTCGCTCTTTCATAAACATGTTGAATCATGGGTTTATTGTAGATGATTGCTAATGGTTTTCCGGGGAATCTCGTAGAAGCGTAGCGTGCTGGGATGATGCCGATTTTCATAAAGATGGGTTATTGTTCAATTTTTATTTATCGTTCAAAAACGTTTGCAAAAGTAGTATTTTTCAGATGTGAAACATTCTCCTCAATTAGAAATCTTTTTTTTTCAAATACCTTAATAATTTTGCCGGATATCCGTAAAACAGAGCTAAAATTGTAAAAAGCGTGTTCAACATACTGATCCGCAAAAAATCAACTCCCGGGCGAAAATGACTTACCCGCTTTTCAGCAGGAGCATAATAAACCCTGATGGGGATAGAAACTATCCGGATTCCTCGCCATGCACTGCGAACAAGCAGCTCTAACTCAGCTTCATAACGAGATGTGAAAGGACGGATATTTTTCATTCTTCCCAAAGGATACAATCGAAACCCGGTTTGAGTATCCGGCAATTTTTGTCCGGTTTGGACAGCAAACCAAAAATTTGAAAATCTGTTGGCGAAACTGTTTCTCTTTGGCATATTATCCTGTGCAAGGTTTCTATTTCCTACAATCATTGCATTCGGATACTTTTCAACTGCCTCTACAAACAACGGAATATCTCCTGCACAATGTTGACCATCGGAATCAATAGTCAAAGTATATTTATATCCTCTTCGTTGGGCGTAATTAAAACCGCTCTTCAACGCAAAACCTTTCCCTCTGTTAATCGCATAGGAAATAATTTTTATTTTATCTCTATATTGATACAAAATATTGTTAGTATTGTCGGTTGAGCCGTCATTAACCACAACTATCTCAAAACCAAATTCCAGCACCGAATCTATCACTGCACCCAACGTATTTTCGTTGTTGTAAGTAGGAATTACGACACAAATATCCGAATTATTCATTATTCATTTTATATATCATGGATAGCTTTGCAAATTGTTGGTTGTGAGTATAAACAACGGCGGCTATTTTATGTTCATCTTCACTTTCCGAAGTTATAGAAATAGAAAATGTAATTTTTGGATTCATCAACGGATCTATTACATTAAGAAATTTTATGTTTTTTGCTTCTTTCAAAAACAGTTCACATTTCAACATATCTTCAGATAATTCTTTGACAATTTGAATGATACAAACACCGGGCGTAATGGGGTTATTAGGAAAATGCGCCCCAAAAATAGTATGTTTAGGGTTTAGCTCTATGGCGTAATCCATCCCTGATGCAGTTTGACTGAGATTTTTTATTTTAAAAAAATCATCTTTCAGTTTCATATATTTTTTTTAATGAATAGGTAAGCGCGTATTTATGGTTTTTATATTTTATTTCCCCATCGGGAAGCCGTTGGAGTTCCTTTTTGTTTCTAAAATTTACAGTCAAAGTATCTGAAATAAAGTATCTAAGCGATTGAATACCCTTATTGTAATCAGGATTGTCAATTTCCATAATAAATTGAATGTCTGAAGCTATCACTTTTTTAATATACCATTTGTTAAGAAACGGTATCACATTCTGCAAATTGCTTTTTTTAGAAGTAGAAATAAAATCTAATGCTTTTATTCCAAATTCGTTTATTATAGAGCCTCGCCATTCTCTGTTTACCTGTTTTACAACATAAATTCCTGAAATATTGGCTTTTGAAGAAGATAGGATCATTCGAAAATCATTTCTTTTTTCATTATCCAACAATTCAGTTGTCCAAAACGGAATCATAGAAATCTCTGTTTTCGATACTATTTTTTTAGTAGAAGAACAAGAAATTAACAAACAGAAAAGCAAACTAACGAATAGCAAATATCTCATCATTCAATTCTTTATTTAGTTGTTTGTTTTTCATAATAATAAAGGTTTTATCTCCGTTTAGTTCTTCAATTTCAACTGTATTAATGGTTTGGTCTAACAAGCTAAAACAAATCGTAATTGTTTTAAACATTTGTTTTATCTCTTTTAGTTTAGGTGAAAGTACAACCATGTTATCTTTTTCACCCATCAAAAATTTAAAAGAAAACTTTGACGGGTCAAAAATTCCCGATCCATTAATACCGGCAATAATCAATTTGCTCATTTCGCTAAACATTTTACTGGAATTTACATCCATAATATTTTTTACTCCTTCGGAATTGAGCATTATCTTATTATTATTCATCACAAATTCAAACAGATAGGGTTTGTGATATTCCCAGCGAATTTTATCTATATGTTTGAAATACAATCTTCCTTCTGACACTAATTCTTCTTCCAATATTGAAAATATCTTTTTTTGAACAAAATCGCACTGCAAAGTTTTCAGTTTTTCTGAAGATTCTGTGATTTGCTGTATCAACTCTTTTTGTTGCAATTCGGAAGCGGGTTTATAGCCTGGTTGCGCAAAAACGTATATGTTTAAGCAAATTATACAAAGTATGATGGTGTTTTTTTTTTTCATTTTGTTATTTAGCTATTAAAAATACTCCAATAACTATTAATCCAACCCCAATCCAGCGTGAAATTGGCACCGTTTCGTGGAAAATATAAACAGCTGCTAGCATACCGAATATGTAGGCAATGCTTGTTACAGAGTATGCTACCGAAAATTGGAAATTTTTCAGCATATACACCCACATAATACCGGCAATAGCAAAGCTTGCTCCCATGGCGGCTAACCACCAATTGCTCAGCAATGATACAAACCATTTCCATGTAAAACTAAATGTTTCTATTTGATTTAGAGCAAGTTTTAGAAATACTTGCCCCACCGATAAAAAAGCAGCCTGAATAGCTCCAATTATGAGTATTTTCCACATTGTTATTTATTTTTTTCGTTAGATAAAAGAATTATTGTATGTTCCTTGTTTTCAGAATGATTGTATAACAGAATTTTAGATCTCGGATATGATAATCTCACATCTGAGATCTCATATCTTAAAAAATTCGGGATTATTCCTCTTTGCAAACATACTGCCGCCACATACAAGCCCAATCCCGACACAGTAAAATGCTCGCCGAAAAGATGTTTGTAACGTACCATATGCACTCCGGAAAATAGTGTTTTGGCATTTGCAAAATAGATACTGTCATTATTTTCATTGCCGTTAATGCCCAAAAAAACTGCATCTATTTCGCTCATTTTTACCCGATTTCGATCTAACAATTTTTGCAACTCCTTTTGAAGATTTGAAATAGAGGGTTTATAGCACGTCAACATATCTTCCACGCAACACAAATTTTTTGCTGATTGTTGATTGGTAAGGATCATACTGACGGCAAGCTCGCTTTTAAAGCCTCCATTGCTGAAATGCCAGCAGTTTAGATGTTTTAAAATAGAATCAAAAATGGGAGACTGTTCATCGTGGGCGTTTAGCAAGATGTTATGTATATTTTCATTTTGAAGTTGCATAAATGCATCCTGCAATCCACATTCAAATGATACATACTTTTGAGAATAGTGCGTATTGTATCCATGGCATTTTAAGTCCATTCCAATAGTTGAGCCTATTGTATTGTGTGTGGATTGCATAAAGGGCGTTGGGTTGAGTAGTTCCTCTCCTTCGCGCATAAGTTTATCAAGAAAAATTTCAGTATTTTCAATACAGCCCAACCCAGTGGCGGTTATGATTGCGTCGGGCATTTCAACACCACTTCCCGCCATAGTTTGCCGTGAAACAAGCAGGGCGCGTTTTAAAATCTTCTTCAATCTACGTGTTTCGTTCGGTGTAAAAAACTGCTTATAATCAGGCTCTATCGCGCACACGGAGGTCTCAGAGTAAAAAACAGGATTTTCAAACCAATCATCAACCAAAGGCTGCTGGGCGGAAATTTGTTTTATGGAATTTATGAAAATGTTGTTCATAATTTTAACATAGTCCCCATGGCATTTTACGTCCTTTTTTAAAACTTGTGTTCAATATTAAACTCTCCTTTACTTTGATAAAGGTGTGTAGGGTATTTTCCGTTGTAGCAAGCCAAGCAGAGTTCGTTTCTATTTCCTGCTTTGAGCAAATATTCTCCGGGGAGATAATAGAGTGTGTCTGCTTCAATCATTTTACGTACTTCTTCTACATTTAATTTAGAGCTAATAAGTTCATCGTATGTAGAAGTATCCACGCCGTAGAAGCAAGGGTGTCTCATAGATGGGCAGCAAATACGCACGTGCACTTCTTTGGCACCTGCATCTTTCAACATTCTTACAATATGCTTGCAAGTAGTTCCACGCACGATAGAGTCGTCGAGCAAAACTACTCTTTTTCCGGTAATTAGTGACCGAACAGGACTTAGTTTTAGGCGTACTCCTTTTTCTCTAAGTTCTTGAGAAGGCTGAATAAAAGTACGTCCGATATATTTATTTTTAATGAGACCTATTTCGTAAGGGATACCGCTTTCTTCTGCATAGCCAATTGCGCCGGATATAGAGGAGTCGGGAACACCAATTACCAAATCGGCTTCAACAGGAAATAGCTGCGCCAAGTATTTTCCACAATTTTTGCGAAAAGTATGTACATTAGTACCTTCAATTTCGCTGTCGGGGCGTGCAAAATACACAAATTCCATAGCGCACATATTGTACGAATATTCACCGGTAAACAAGATACTTTTCGGTTCTTTTCCATTTTCAAATATTACCATTTCTCCAGGGTCAACATCTCTTACAAAAGTGGCGCCCACAGCTTCAAAGGCACATGTTTCACTGGAGACGATATAGCCGCCGTTTAATTTTCCGATCGAAACCGGTCTCAATCCGTTTTTATCTCTGCAAACATACATTTTATCATTTGTTAATATCAGAAAAGCGTACGCGCCTTCAATCATAGTAAGCGCTTCTTCAATAGCTTCAATCCGGTCTCTTCTTCTGTTCATTTTCACTAAGTGCGCTAATATTTCGGTATCGGAAGAGGTTTGAAAAATGCTTCCTTGTGCTTCTAACGACATTCTTAATTGTCTGGAGTTTACCAGATTTCCATTATGTGCCATGGAAAAGTCGCCGGTATGATGTCGAAACAAAAAAGGTTGCACATTATCTATTCCGTATCCACCAGCAGTTGAATAACGCACGTGCCCGATAGCGAAACTGCCTTTTAGTTTTGCCAATTTCTTTTCGTTAAAGATTTCTATTACTAACCCTTCGCCACGCTCTCGATAGAAGTCAACACCATCGGTTGTGCAAATGCCACACCCTTCCTGCCCCCGATGTTGCAGTGCATGCAATCCGTAATAGGCTATTTCTGCAGCATTTTCGCAATTAAAAACACCAAAAACGCCACACTCTTCATTAATATTATTCATGTTTTATCCACATTTAGAGTAGGAGCATGCCACACACGTTAAGCATCCTTCCTTAAATTCCATTGTATCGGTTTCATTGCATTGAGGGCAAACTTGTCCTTTGGCTTTTGTCCCGTCTGCAATAAATTTTTTCAACGCCCTGATCACCCCGTTTTTCCAAGAGTTGATAGTTTCTTCGCGGAAATTGAGACCTTCAATAATACTCACTATATTTTCCACGGGGATATCGTGGCGCAGCAGGGCGGAGATCATTTTGGCATAGTTCCAAAATTCAGGGTTGAAACAGCGCGACAATCCGCGAAGGATTACTTCATAACCATCTGCATCATAATACATAAAGTCGTACTGTTTTTTTCCGTCCGCCATTTTGTTTTTTATAATAAAGCCTTGTGTGATAGTTTTTGGGAGCGCAAATCTGTCATCTTCTGCTTTACCTGTAAAAACCTCGTAAGGCCTTCCATCTTTCGTTCCGATAAAAGCGATCCAATCTTCGTTATCATTTTTAAAGCGAACGATCTCTGCTTTTAGTTCTTTGGGACGTTTCAGATTTTGCGTATCCATTATGGCTGTCTCTGTTTTTTTCTTTTCTTTTTCGTTGCTGTCCACCAATACGCCACTTCTTGAGCCTTCGCGGTAAACGGTCATTCCTTTACATCCTGACTCCCACGCTTTCAGATACAGCGCACTCACGGTTTCTTGGGTGGTGGCTTCAGGAAGGTTTATAGTTACTGATATAGAGTGATCTACCCATTTCTGCACATTTCCTTGCAGCTCCACTTTCTTTAGATAATCGGTGTCGGCGGATGTGGATCTATAGTAGGGAGATTTTTCAAAAACAGCTTTTACTTCCTCGTTGCTCATATTAAAAAGTTGCTCTTTTGTGATCCCTAAGGTTTGGGCAAACAGAAAAAATTTGGGATGGAAGACATGATACTCTTCCCAGAAGTCGCCATTTTGGTCACAGGTAGTTTGGCGATTATTCAAATCGTTCGGGTTCACTTTTCGTTTTCGTTTGTAGGCAACTTTAAATGCGGGTTCTATGCCGGAGGTTGTTTGAGTGCAAATACTTACACTTCCGGTAGGTGCAATGGTGAGCAAGGCAATATTTCTTCTTCCGAACCGTATCATATCTTCATACAATTTTTCATCGGCATCTTTAATTCTAGCGATGAAAGGGTTTGCCACCTCTTTCATACTGCTATAAACAGGGAAAGCGCCTCTTTCGCGGGCCATAGTAACAGAAGAGCGATAGGCAGCTAATGCAAGTTGTTTGTGTACCTCTGTAGAGAAAGCGATTCCGTGGTCGGAGCCATAGCGAATATTGAGAGCTGCCAGCATATCTCCTTCAGCGGTAATACCCAGACCTGTGCGGCGTCCTTTAAGTGTTTGGCGTTTTATTTTAGTCCAGAGTTCTATTTCCACACGTTTAACATCCTCCTGTTCCGGATCGCTTGCTATTTTTTCCAAGATTTGGTCAATTTTCTCAATTTCAAGATCAATAATGTCATCCATTAATCGTTGTGCATATTGAACATGTTCTTTAAAGAGCGTCATGTCGAAAGTGGCGTTTTCTGTAAATGGCTGATTTACATAGCTAAAAAGATTTATTGCAATGAGCCGGCAGCTATCATAAGGGCAGAGCGGGATTTCGCCGCAGGGGTTTGTAGAAACGGTTCTAAACCCTTCATCTTCGTAGCAATCGGGCACAGCTTCTCTTTTAATGGTATCCCAGAACAATACGCCCGGTTCGGCAGATTTCCATGCGTTGTGAATAATTTTGTCCCATAATTTAGCCGCGTCAACCTCTTTAATAATTTTAGGATTTGAAGAATCTATGGGGTATTGCTGAATGTAGGGTTTTCCGAATTTCACGGCATCCATAAAGTCGTGGTCAATTTTTACCGAAACATTGGCGCCGGTAATTTTTCCTTCGGTAAGTTTAGCGTCAATAAAATGTTCGGCATCGGGGTGTTTAATAGATATAGAGAGCATGAGTGCGCCTCGGCGTCCATCTTGTGCTACTTCGCGGGTAGAGTTAGAGTACCTCTCCATAAAAGGCACAACACCGGTAGAGGTAAGGGCGCAATTTTTCACGTGACTGCCAGCGGGGCGAATGTGTGAGAGGTCGTGTCCAACACCACCTCTGCGTTTCATAAGTTGCACCTGTTCCTCATCCATTTTCATAATTCCTCCGTAAGAATCGGAACGATGGTCATTTCCAATAACAAAACAGTTTGATAAGGAGGCTATTTGATAAGTATTACCAATGCCTGCCATAGGACTTCCTTGTGGAATGATATATTTAAACTTTTTAAAAAGTTCATAAATCTTTTCTTCTGCGAGCGGGTTTGCATATTTATTTTCGATACGGGCAAATTCACGTGCCAAGCGGCGGTGCATCTCATCGGGATTACGTTCCATGAGTTCTCCTCTGTCGTTTTTCAGCGAGTACTTATCAATCCAAACGCCTGCGGCTAACTCGTCGCCTTCGAAATAGGAAACCACCTCTTCAAATATCTCTTTTTTTGTAAAAGTTTTCTCCGACATATCCATGATCCCAATTTTTTCCAACTGTTCCGGTTGCTTCGCGGTGGTGATGTGCGTAGTAAGGGTTTCTAAATTGGCTTCCCGCGTTTCAACTATATTATCCTCAGGAAGCAAGGTGTTTTTGGGGCTCTCTTCTTTCACCAAAATTGGAGGTTCTTCTAATTCTATAAAAGTTATCTCGTTACTCATAAACCTAAATTTTTCAATATCAACAAACTAATTTTTTTAACGAAACGTTTTTTTTGCTTTTTTGAAAAAATGGCAGACAGGGGGCAGTAGAAAAAATTGAAAATCAAGTAGATATTGTCAAAGCAGTGGTATAAACTCGTTTGCGCTAAAATAGATTTTGATTACAATATTATTGCTATTTTTTTAATTAAAAAATCAACAAAAGAAAGTTAATATTTTTTTCAACTGAGAATAAGAGAATTGTATTTTTTTTTAAAAATAAATGCAAAAAAACTTAACAATTTTAACAATGAATGAAGAAAATTAGGAAAATTTATGCAATGTGCGCACGCATGATACTAAGGGAGCTTTTATTGTTTAACATTAAAATTTGTAACTGTTTTAACGGCGGTATCTCCGGTAAGTTTTCCAAAGGTTTCATCTGCAATCATAATAGCAGGCGCTAAAGAGCAGCAACCCAAACAGGAAACAGCTTCTAAAGTATATTTTCCATCTTCGGTTGTCTCTCCGTCTTCTACATGTAAATACTCTGACAACGCTTTCATTACGGCATTTGCATTTTGAACATGGCATGCAGTGCCTTTACATACTTTAATTGAATATTTTCCGGAAGGTGCCAGTTTAAATTGGGCATAAAAAGTGGCAACGGCATATAATTCACTAAGAGAATAATTCAATTCTTCTTCTATTTTTTTCAATGCCTCCTTTGGCAAATAAGAATAAACGGCTTGAATCTCTTGCAGAAGTGTAATTAAGCCCCCTTTTTTGCCTTTGTACTTAGAAATAATGGTCTCTATTAAGGTAGTATCCACATTTAGTGAAGAGGAAGCGGGAAGGTTGGGGATTCTTTGGATTCGCATTTTTTTGGTTAAAGGATTTAAAGATAAGATTAGAGAAATTCATTAATAATTCAGTACGCACCGTACACTCAATCTGTCGGTTTTAAGATTCACAGTTTCTTGAATGAAACTACAGTAGTAGGTTAAGAAGAACGATAAAGCAGAGGTTTCTGACATGAGGTCGTTGTTTGTCCACCATCCTGTAAAACCATAAAGTTCAATGTATTTATTCGAAGTTCCGGCGAACCATCCGGCAGGTAGTGCATTAAATCCATACTTATCCGTTCCGCCTCCCGGAGGATCAAGCCAATAGTTAGAACTCTTTAAATGCAACGCATTATATTTTTCTAACACACTCCACTCCTCTTTTGAAGGGATATGGTAATTGTCAGGACATATTCCTTGAATTACCGTTCCTCCTTCTGTTCCTCCCACAGCCGCATACCAGTCGTACAGGAGTCCGAAAATAGTATCTAATTTTTCTGGACATCCCGCACAAGAGTAAGAATAGGCAAAGGTGATTGGTTCTCCTGTTGAAGAGTATAGCGTTGCCCTCAAATTCTCTGTCCAACACAAGCCGCCGAGTGGAGTTACTTTATAGATGTTGCCTTGTATATCTTCAGCCGTTTCCGGGCAGGGCACTTTAAGAATAATTTGACTTACAGGGCCTTCGCAATATCCGTTGCTTGCTGCTACATAATAGTCATCTTTTGAAATATCAAAGATAATAGTAGCTCCAACCGCTGTTATTTTATCAGGATCAGCATAGAAATTATAGGTCATTCCGGTAATCGGATTCACAATAGCATCCATAAGATTTACAGGGCTACTCGGGTAAGCATCAAGTGTTTCAGTAATTACGGCAGGAGGTGAGGGGAAATTTAATACATTCATTATGATATTTGATGAAGTAACGGAAGCAGGAAGAGGGCATTGTGCGCTCGATATTAAAGTACAGTTAACCACATCGCCATGTTTAGGGATGTAAGTAAATGGGTTGTTCGTTCCGGTTATCGTTCCATTTACCCTCCATTGATAAATGGGTGTAGCGCCCCCGTTGGTTATTTGTGCGGTAAAAATTACGCTTGTACCGGTACATACGGTTGGGGTTGGCGTAGTGATGGAAATGACAGGAATCACATATCTTACCGTAACCGTTACTTTTTGGCGGGTTTCAGGGAAGTTTTCGCAGTAGTTGTCTCCGAAAACACTCACATAGAAATCGGTATTGGCGGTAAGGTTTCCTGTAAAGTACGCATCAGCGCCTTCATACAGATAATTGGTGGCTGTTTGCGAAGCGTACCAGCGGAATATGGGGTTGGTTACTAATGGTGCAGATGCTGTAAGCAGCGCTCCTGTTCCGTAACAAATCGTAGTATCTTTCACCGTAATTTCATCTTTAGTTGCCTGAGGATGCACGTTTACAATCATAGAAGTATAGTTAAGCGTATGTCCGGTTAGAAGTTCTTCTGTATTGGTGTGATAGCGCGCTGAAATGGTGTCGGTACCTGTGTGTGGGAATACAAATCGGGCAACACTATCATAATGGTGGTAGAACTCTTCTCCCTCTAAAGGAATACGATACCCGCCGGCTGTTCCTTTAATGGAAAAGCTATAATGTTCCATATCTGAAGCGGTATAATACTCCATTGTATCTCCTTTACAAATATGTTGCTCTCCGAAAAGAGTAACCAAATGCAACACCCCTTCGCATACGTGCCGTCCGGTAAAGTGAGCTAATAATTGTTTGCCTTCAACGGCATTGATAGGGTCGAATTTAATGTGCGAGTATGGTGCAGGAAGGTATTCGCCCACAAATATGGGGAACAGGTCGCCCGTACTTACATCAAAAGTAGGATAATAGATAGTATCTATTGGAATATCGTCGTCATCTATCACGCCATTATTATTCATATCGGCATAAAAGATAATCATAATTTCATCGCCTTCTTTGGTAGGATTAAGCGCTTGCACCTCAAATCCGCCGCTCCATTTTCCG
>Ga0123353_10010164_pt1 | contig 13086 bp, 10 predicted proteins | sample TergutLab28metaG_3_FD_92763 | JGI IMG/M metagenome (GOLD analysis project Ga0123353, IMG submission 92763) | Labiotermes labralis P3 segment gut microbial communities from Petit-Saut dam, French Guiana - Lab288 P3 | ecosystem: Host-associated > Arthropoda: Insects > Digestive system > Gut ...
CCGAAACATGTAGTTGTTTCCATCACAGTCATTAAATACACCTCAGTGATTAAGTTGTGTTTGACTACATACCTTCTCCTAGTTTCACACACACAACGGGGATGACACACTTCCTAGAACCATAGTAGCAACACCTAAGGTAATAAGACAATATGTAGTTCAGGCAGAAACAAGCAAAACACTTCCCAAAGGAAAAAATATATGTTAAGCAAAGTGCAGTGCTGTAATCATATATGTACCTCTTTTTGGCGTGCCAACATTTTTGTATATCTATAGATTAGATAAATGAAATTAACAATTGATGTTCTATAATTTATGATAATGGGTCTGAATACAGCAACCCATTTCACAGTGCACTTTTCCCTGATTGGCAAGTAAATCATGTTTTACCTATGTCAGATGGCTTCTGTGTAGGCAACATGTACCGTAGTTGCCAGTTATATTGGAGGTGGCATTGGTTGTAGGAAAAAGGAAGTTGGTCTAGGAGAAGTAAGATTTTTTTTAATTTTACTTTTGTACTGAGATTGTTCTGAAGTTTGTAGAAAATGACTCATTCCAGTTTTGCCTTTTATGCTCAAGTGCATTACAATAACAATGATTTTTCTCTTACCTATATTTTTCAATACCACTCTTAAATGTGCACTCCATGACTGCTGCTTGTTTTTCATATTCATGTGGTTGTAGCCCTGTGGTGTTTGGATGAATAATAAAGTTTACAGTGTATGATTAAAATCATTTATGGAATTAGTTGCTTACAATTGCTGTATAATGAGTATATTTTATTATTGCAGGATTTGTGACATTTTTGATGAGATGTTGGACCGAGCTAGTGAACTGCCTGAAACAACAGCAGAACTTGTTGAATTGCAGAATTATTTGAATGAATGTCGAGAAGTGACCATGTATAACTTGAAAGAAAAGATACAGACTGCCGCTGAAAATGTTTTGTTCCTCATGCAGCATGCTTTACTGTCACGTAAGGGATATTTTGGTGTAGAAACAGTGATAAATGAAGTAATATTTGTTTACTATTGAAGAGTATTTTTTTCATTATGAGAGAGACAAATGCTGTTGTGGAACATACAGGAAGTCATACTTAAGCAAATGTAACAGTATGCTCATTAGGATGGACTTCGTTAACCGTAGGACAGTCATGAAAGTTCCTGTTCTTGAACTAGATGGATGTAGTAAGTTTGAACAGCACAATATATATTTCTTCAAAAACCCAATCTTGCTGTCATTTAAGTTTCAGTATTAGTAGTGGCCATCATGAAATTCTCTTAATTACATGCAGAAGCTTCAGCATATTGTGGGACAGGAGTCATATCTTGAATCAATTGTTAAGTTGCCTGGGGATGCAGTTATCTTCACAATACTGCCCTTCAGCAGCTGCATGCTTCTACTAGCATTTTCATAATGGCTGAGAACATCTACAAAGTCATTGTGTAACCTGTCATGCAGTCTTTTGAGTTACTTTAAGGTGGGCTGCACATATCAGTTGTTTCTTCATCTATGACAGGTGATAGCGATTGTCGTGTATTATATGAGAGGTATACTGTACATATAGGGAAGCACTGTAGTGCCATGCATAGATGGATGCTGCTGTCCAGGTGGTGGTCAGGTGTAGAGGTGGATTTACCAGTGAGCAGACTCTCCTTGGTTTGTCACTAGACGAGACAGAAATACACTTTGTATGAAAATGCATGATCATAGTTTAAAAATCATAATTACTATATATTTTGTCATCGATCCCAGTGGCAATACAGTCTACGGTATGGGTCTACCGCCACTCGCTTCCTGGGATTGAGGGTTTGAATCCTTTCAGGGGCATGGGTGTTTGTCTCTTTGGAGTGTAGTGTGTTGCCTTTGCAGCGAGTTAATTACTCATCTAGAGGAGTCCTACTGACTGTGGTGCATCATTGTGTTTGTGATCTAGAAACCTCAAGAATGAGGAGGCCATGCCATGTTTTGGGGCACAGCTCACCAGGGGAGGGGGGGGGGGGGGAATTTGTACACACACCCACACACACACACATAGTACTTTGTCTCACTCCTTTAAAATTTTTGGATGGTGTGTATTAAGGATGGGCCACCCGTACTCTTTATAAAATAATCCTCTACATGTATGAATGGTGTTCATTCTCTTTCCTGTTGTTGGTTGCCTGTACATAATCACCAAATTTATAAATGTTGCTTTGAATAACCTCTTGACAATTTCAGATACTGTTTACTCATTCTGCTTTTTTGTATCAAGTACGTGGGTGGTAAATGTTCCTTGAGGTCCATTCACTCATTCACCTGTTATGCCTGTTCACATGGCTGGGTTTATCTTTCTCTTTCCCCTGTCATCATCTGTCTTTGTTTTGCCTGAATCATACATTGATGGCATGGTAGCATTTTTTGTAGTTGATAGAAGTAACATGCCTTGATAATTAGTACATTTTGTTTTATCATCCTTCTTACATGCTTATAGGTAGCAAGATTGACTCCTTCCATTGCTCAGGGAATTCTTCCTTATTCCAAGTATAATTTATGGATCTCGAAATGAATGATGCCACCTCCTGCTTTAACCACTTCTAATGGAATTTGATTAGTACCTGGTGATTTGTATTTTCTTTGCTTTTCAATAGCCATCTCAACCTCAAAGGCACTGGGTTCAGGAACTAGTGGCTATGCTGTATGTATTTCAGTCTGCCTAAAGACATTGACCCTATGTATATTGAATATATGAGAAAACTGATTCCTCCACTTAGCCAAAATATGTTGGTGCTCTGCAATTCCATCACCGAGTATCAGGGAGAAGAGGCCTGTGACAAGAGACAACAAAATGATAATGACAATGATGGTGGTGATGGTGGTGGTGGTAGGGGTGCCATTCGCCAAACAGCTTGACCCCTTGCTCATATTAAGCTTTGAAGTCATGCTCATTCGCATGCTGCTGGTCAATCAGGTGGTTGATAGTGACATTGGGCAGGTGTCTTTCACACTGCTGTTTCCACACAGCAAATAAACTCTGGGTATTTTGGTGAAGTACAAATTCTCTATTCATTAAAGCTTTGCAACGTTGATCTTGCAGCCACTGCTGTTTTTTTTTTTTTTAAAGAAATGCTTTGTCGGTTAACCCATGTTGTGGCAATGTGGTTTGATAACACTTGTGATTAAATTTCCCCTCTTTCTAAAACAGAGCTTCACAGTGGTTTAGTTGTTTTTCTAAGAGTACACTTTTAATTTATTATGCTGCTAAAACTTGTAACTGTACAGTGTGTTAAGTATTTCTGCATTAGAATATAGAGACCAGGGTGAAGATTGAGCACTTTTGAGCTGTCAGGTATTTTTTTAGGGGATAATACACGTGGATAGTAATAATGGTATTATATAGGCACTTTAAGTTGCTGTGTTTTTATTGGCTTTTCATTCAGGTCTCTTTATTTCTGGAGCTTAGTATTTGTTATTGTGCCCTTCTGTGGTTTGGACTTGAATTCACCTCTGTGGCCTGGGATTCTGTTACATTGACCGATTTGTCCAAGATTGAAGGAATTTTAAAAAAATGTTCTTTGTTCTGCTGTAAAACATTTTTATTAACATACTAATACAAACAGTTATGTTGTAGCCGGCTTTAGTTTGTCAACACTTTAGTCCAGGCAGTGACATTTCAATGCCCTGTTTCTTATAAATGTCTTACTGTATGCCCATGACAATGAAGAAGCATTGCTGCAATAGAGGTTTCTTTGTAATTCAAATAATAACTTTTACAATATACATTCTGTACTGTGCTTTTTAAATTTTTAGCCATTTTAATTTTCTTTTTCCTTTTTTTTTTTTTAAACACTGTTATTCCACATGTGTTGTACTCCACTAGTGTAATTCTCGTTGTTGAATACCTCCCTTAAGATTGCTGAAAAAGGCCGAAACATGTAGGTCGTTTACCACACATTGAATATCATTTATCTAAATATTAGTGCAGTTGTTGGTATTTTATATGGAAACTTATCTTACTACATAGAACATGGATAATTTTATAATCTAATGATGATTTCTACTTTGTTTTTTACATATCACTTGTATGGTTCATCCTATTATTCATGGGCAATTTCTGTTTGTTTATTAATTCCTTCTGTTCTTTAAATGGCTGTCAAGGCATTATCCTACACTTTTGCAGTTTCTTCTTTTTTTTTCCTTAAATTTTTATGTTTTATCTAATGCTCAGTATTATCTTTTTAAGTCTTACTTATGTATAATTTGTGTTGATGTTTGTGGCTTAATATACATTTGTGTTGTTTGTGTAATTGATCATGGAACAGTTGCCACAGCACGTGAATAAATTTGAATTGTAGTAGTAGAACCTTTTTCATAAATTCTCTGCACAGTTGATCTCTATATTCTTTAAGGTCGGTTTCGATTTTTGTAATTCTCTAACACACATGTGTAATAAATATATTTAAATGTTCATTCCATGCGTTTGTGCTGCCTGCCTGCTCTCCTGAAAAACGCTTAAAGTGTTGAGTTTCTAAAATAATGAGTATGATCAGCTGTAACACTTTCCAGCTGAGACACAACTGCTGTCTGCCAGTTCAGCCTGTTCTCACTGGCTTGTATGCTGTCGCCCCCATGAGTGGCTGCAGGTGTGCCTTGATGATCCTCAGGTATTGGCCTTATAATTCTCTTCCATAGAGTTTCCTCCTTGTTTAATGGGTTAAGTGACAGGTCTTCAAGATTGCCACACCCATTAGTCTGAGGACTAACCCTACAGGTTTGTAGTGGGACATTTTTTCTGGTTCTGCTGTTGAGACCTGTTTGATTTGGGTGACCCCAGTTGTAGCTGTGCTATTATGAGCATAACTCCAAATTTCACAAGAGCACACAATCCTTCCCTGGCCGGTTTGTCATAAACTTTCGCAAAGGCTGTGCTCCATGGGGGAGGATAGTAGGTTACTATAACTACCACCACCACCACTACCACTACTACCACTACTGCTACTACAAGTAGTAGTAGTATTGTAATGGTCAAAATATTAATTTAGCTGTGTGACATTCTTCACTGTGTGATATGTGTGGTATTTTTCCAGAGCATTTATGTAACATCCTTTGTGTGCTATGTGAACTGTTCCACACTTCTATCTTAGGTGCATTACTCTGACCTTTATTTAATAAATATTTTATTGTCAGTACATTTTCTCAGTGTCATACTTGAGATGATCTTCATCTCTCCAAGATATGGTGCGTTTTCTGAATATATAGTGAAATATTGTGATCAGAAGCAACATGACACTTCAATGTTTGGTTCAAAACAGCAACTTCTTTTGCATCTTTACTCTGAGATGGTGACCAGAGTATGCTGTGTCTTTCATGTCTCTTATGACCTTTTTGTCTGATGTAATATATCAGTCTGTTTCCTGTATTGGTGGTTCTCTTCCAGTGATTCATGTGACCATTATTGACCTTTGTTGCCTTGATACATTGGTTTGGATTTTTTTGCAGCATACACTGTGTAAGCATCTGAATTATTCCTGATTTGGCTTTTCCCATTTTTTTTGTAGCAAAGTCTGGCATTAGCTCAAGACAGTTCCTTTCCCCATTTTGAACATATCTACCTGTGCTGTCCTGCACTGTAATTCCAAACTGAATAATTTCAATTAGTATGAATAGGGGCATGCATTTTCTTGACATTATATGAACAGGCTCCTGCCTACCTGATATATTGTCTTTGTATTTATGTCTAAACCAGAATTTTTGAAGTTAAAACATGTATGAGAATGTTAAGATTTAAATTTGACAAAGTGAAATTTGGAGAGTGGTTGATAAATAAACTATTCTTTCAGCTTTTAGTGTGTGAACATACATATATCATTTTCATCATCATACACAAATTTCTTGGGGGCATGTGGTGGTGCAGTTGGTTGAGGCACTGCGCTACAAGCCAGAAGGTCGCGGGTTCGGTTCCCGATGGTGTCACTGGAATTTTTCGTTTGATATGATCATTCTGGCTGCACTGTGGCGCTGGGGTTGACTCAGCCTCTAACAGAAATGAGTACCAGGAATATTTCGTGGGGTGGTAAAGGCGGCTGGTGCGTAGGGCTGACAACCTTACCACCTTCATGTGCTGGTTGTCTTGAAATCTGAGAGCCTCAGTCTCCTGGAACCCTCAGGGCTTGTCCAGGCCTATCATGGGTTTGCTTTACCTTTTATACAAACTTCTTAATACAATTTTGTATGAGAATATTTCTGTCAAGGTTTTAAATATGTATTTAAGACAGAAATATTCTCACACATAGTTGTATTAAGAAGTAAATGACAAGTTTGTAGATGATGAGGGTGTTGATGATGATAGTGATGGGTGTAGAAACACTCAAAAGGTGAAATCTTAAAGTTTTTATCATCATCTTTGAGCTTGCCATTTACTTTTTCATACAATTCCATATGAGAATATTTCGATCAAGCTTTTAAATGTGGATGATTATTGAGTTTTTGGTTCTGACATATGAGTGAAAGAGTTAGCATGCAGCCCAAAATGTTACTTATATTCACTGCATCATCTCAACAATTTATGAACTAAAGTACAACAGCAAGAAACCAGAATGTAATTAAATTGTTAAATCTGTTGCTTGTATTTGAGAACACATACCAGCATTCATGACCATGAAATTGTAACAAAGCACCCAGCTGCATATCTGATGTCACTGTAAAGTGCCTTACCCTTTTATTGCGATTGCAATTATTTTCAGTGGAAGATATTCATCTGAACTCGCGCACTTTCTTGTGGCCTAAAGAAATGGAAGCTGTATTGCAATTGAGTGAAGCTCGGCTAACCCATCGTAGAGACATAGTGGAAGGAGTTTTGAGATCAAAACGAACTGACTTTGATGCCAAGTGAGTTTATCATTACTGGAATTACAACAAGCATGTTTTATGGTGAAAACTGAGAACTAGTGGCCTCTTGATTAAGATGTGTTATTCATACCTGACAAGCAAGAGCTGTAAGTTCCTTGTGTTCATGGAACGATAGTTTCAAGAGAAGACCTTTGCAGATAGTTCCTACATAATTAGATAGCTTGTGCATTTGCTAAAATTAGACATTAAATTAAGCAGGTGTTTTTGTTAGCTGGAGGAATGAGTTAATAATTTTGGTAGGGATGGTGCTTGTAAGGCAAAACTGGGAATGAGTTGGGACTCTAATACTGAAATTGATAAGTCCCAAGGAGACAACATTGATTATAAAATAAGTGTTGTTATGGAGAAACAAAATCAGCCCAGAAACAATTTGCTCACACCATGGATTTGTACATCCTTACATTACAATTTAGACTCATGAACTAATCACATTTTTATTTTATCTAACCTTGATGAAGGGCATCTAAGTGGCCCTCCTTTCTTGATATGGGTAGTTGTTCCTTTTTGCTTTTGAAATCTTAATGCTTATCACGTTCCTTTAAATTTTCAGCCATCTGAGATTTAAATTGCACTATGTTTCATAGGCTAACTGAAGTACATTGTGAGACTGATTCAGAAACAATTGTGTCACAACTAGCAGAGATACAATAAATTTTTTGTATCATTTTCACCTTCACAATAAGCAGCTACATTGTACTGTTAATTTCTCATACATGTAGATCATAGTTACAGTATACAATTGTCACATATTGTGAGTTTCACGTGTACATATGCAGTTCATGTTAAATATTTTGGAATTTGTTAAATTCTGTTTATAATTGTAATATTTTGTGTTCATATAATTTTGTCCAAGTAGTGAACCCATTAAATTGAAAGTCTACTATAAAACTAAGTACTGCTGTTTGGTGTTCTCTAACAATATTTTTTAGGTAAAAGAATCTTTACACAATAAATGTGAAAACTGTTTTTTTGTGCCTGTTCCGATTTTTCACTTGAGCAATAAAGGGCACTGACCATGCATGATAGCAAATCCTCAGACTTATACAAGTGTGACTAACGTGAAGTAGTGGGGAGACAAATTTCTAGCCTTCATTACGGCACAAAACTTTGATGTATGAAGACATCAACAGTCATTTAGGCAGGGATTTTACCATCAACCTTAGTGAAATTCTAATAAATGAAATGTAGACACATTCTGCTCTCAATATATCTGTAATTTTGTTCTAATTTTTTTAGCAGCAGTTGTGTCACTTATGGTTATTATTAGCTCTCTCAATTGTACTCATGTTACTTGATTTTTTTCCTGGTAATAGGCTGTTACTGCATCAGAAGGATTTGGAAATTTTTAAGAAGAAAGAAGCACCAATTTTAACAAAGGAAGAAATGGAAGAGAATGTTCGAACAATAGAACAGATAATGCAAATCCTGCAGGAAGATGAGAAAGAAGCAAAGGTGAATAAATTGTGTGTTAATTGTAATTTCATTGCATTTCCATCAACATGTTAAAATATAGGGCTTTGTTTGCATGTAGCCCAGGGGGCTGGAGACTGTTCCATGTGTGTTCCAGTTTAGAATTAATAATGATGTGTGTGAACTGGTTTTGACAAAATGTGATATCCATATCCTTGGTTAGGGCAAATATTAAAAGTAATACTCTTGGGTTACTTTAAGTTGTGTGGGTCAATCAGAGTTGCAGTTACTTTAAGGGTGGGTCACACTTTTGAATGGTATCTTTTGTGTGGGCATTATGTTTGAAATATTGGAACAAAATTATAACAATTAATGAGGTAAGTGACTTGGGGTTTTCAAGTGTTTTCTATGAATGATCAGTAATTCTGAAATTACATAAAATTAATTTTAAAAAATAATCAGTTTTGATTGAACAATAAATATGGTTTGCCCCAAGGGGAACAGCAAAGACAACAGATAAATATAACTGATAAACTTTTAAATGTGTACGTAGGTATATGTCACTGTCTATTTATGTACTTGCCTCTCTACCCCATACTATGTGTATTGCAGAATATCTTGTTTTGTATTTAGACACAGCATTTTTACTTAATTTTGTAACATCTTCTGTCATTTTGAAGGCACTTAATGTTTTAATTTGATTTAGTATTTTATTCAAGTGGCTCCAATATAGGTCTTGTACACCCATTGGACGTAGTGTAGTGCATGGAAATGGAGAAATTATACTTAGAATTTGGGAACTTGAAGTGATTTTGTTTGACTTTGTGGATGGAAATGACAACAATGCGTAATGTATCACAGTTGAAGAGGGGGAAATTGTAGTAAATTATGGTGATTTTGTTTTTGTAACTTGTATTTGTGTGTTGGCATGTTGGAAAATTTCAAAATTGTAGTTATAAGTTAGGTTGAGCAAGTTAAACATGCTAACAACAGGAAGGCTGAATCATGTCGCATCCCCTTAGTGACAGTCACGTTCTTTTATGTCTGCATGCACTGTTGCTAAGCAGACCTAAAAGTGCTGAGTTCAGAGTCTGGTGAATGCAAGTACCAGCCTGTAGAACCAACATGCAATTTCTTTGTTATCCATCTTTTGATAAAAGTAGATGCAAAACCTGAGTGCTCTGGCAAAGGCCTCAAAATGAGCCTTGTACATCAGATTTTACAGTTCATACCAGGTGAGTGGTGTATCCATAACTTCAGGTGGTGATGAAAATGATTAGAAAGTTTTATTTTGTATATATTCCAAATTTTGTTGAATGGAATGAATGAAATAATGAGGATGATCCAGCCTTTGAGTTGTTAGGCTCCCTGCTAGAGTTGTAAACCTGTGTGGCAGTTATGTAGAATCAACTTGTTTTGTGTGTATAGGAAAGTAGCGTAGTTGAGAATACATATTTTGTAAGTAAGATGTAACCTGTATTCTCTCTATGTTCTGCTGGGATGTAAGCTGTGGTAAAGTTTTAGATATGATCCTAACCCAATTACTTCTTTGAGGAGATTGCTTTATTGCAAGACTATTGGTAAATTTTGATTAGAAATATGAAGCACTGAATGTGTGGGAAACTTAATACTTACAAATGTTTAATGCATGTGAAATTGGGATAACAACCAGAGTAGTAACTTTGAGGGAATTGTTTTCCTGTCATTTTTTGTGAGCCTAGTACAGCTACGGACAGGTGAATTCTATACTGGAAACATTAATATGTGGAAATTAGAAGGTTTTGTTTAATTTAATATTTCCAAAAGTGAATACCATATAGTTTGGTTGTTTTTATGATGAAGGAAGAAGGTGATTGTGTAATGTGTATAAGGCTTCCATAGCAGATTGGTCCTGCAGGAGTAATCCCACGACCGCCTAACCATTCAGTACTCGTTAGCTACCAGTGAAGTATGGGCATTGTGTTTGACTGCACAATTTCCTTTTATCTACCATTTGGACTTTCAGTCTTTCTTGGTTAGCATGTCTTAGTGGATTCTATGTTGGTATAGTGGTTCAAGTCCACTGTATTAAACTGTTATGTGGCCACAGTGATATTGCAATGCCGGCCACTACAAACTGTTCACATCGGTGGGCTCACATCCTAGTAGCCACTACAATAGACCATGTCATACACCTATAAGTAAGCATATGTGTAATATGTAAGCATGTTGATAGACAATATTACACCTGTAGTTACAGTGGTATACTATAGTGTCAGTTGACAATCAAAATATATCAAAAGAAAAATTTTTTTGAAGTTTATCATATATCCAGAAGTTAATTATAATAATACAAGTGTGATTATAATGGTGTCATCAGCTAATTGACAATCACATTATAAAGAAATTCCAAAATTTACAGTTATAAGTGAACCTAGTTATTATTAATGTGTTCCTTTTTTTAACTATATATATTATTCGTTAATAAAAAAAATTTATCCAACTTATAAATACAGGGTATAAGAAAGTAATTCTTTAAGGTGCTTTTAAATTTCTTGGGATATGCCGCAATGTGTTTGAGTTCTAACAGCCGTTTTTTGAAAAGTTTTATGCCAGAGTAATGGACACCCTGTTGATATATGGATAAGGAGGCAGATAGATGAAAGTTTGTACTTTGTCAAGTTGGTGTATTATCACTGTCATAATTTGTTTTAAAATGATCCCTGTTCTTTACCATGGGTAGAAGAAAAGAAAAAATATACTGTGATTTAAATGATAAGACTTCCAACTTTTTAAAAAAATTTCTATATGAGTCCTTGTTTCTACTTCCTATCCTAATTCTAATTGCTATTTTTTTAATTTAAAGATTTTCTGACTATGAGATGGGTTTCCCCAAGATATGATACCAGATGATGTAATGGAGTGGAAAAGAGAGTAATAAATCATTATTAGAGATCAGTGGGACATATATGGTTTAACAAATCTAAACATATAACAAGCAGACCTTAATTTATTATTATATATACATAAGTAAGAATTTTCATATTTTTATCAAGTTTTAATGAATGGAATGGGATCCCATTGAGTACTATTTTTACTGTATATTAATGTTGTTCTTAATTGGCCTGAAGATGGCCGTTTACAGCCGAAACATGTAGCCAAATATAACAAACTTGTAATTATTGCATCTTGTCTTGATGTATGTTGTGTATTGACGGTACGTAGTATATTATACAAACTTAATTTATTAGCTTTATCTTCTCATATCATATATATTGTATATCATATATACATACATATCATTATATATATATCTCACATGTATCATATATCATGTTATATCATTTATTCTCATTCTGTGAATCTTTACAGGATTACCAAGTCCAAAGAATAAAATAGAACAGAATTCATGTACATTCCATAGATCCTTTTTAGGAAGGATGTATTACATGTCATAACATGAATATAAGGCACTATAATACAAAACAATATGAAACACATTTGTACAGCTGTAAAAATACGAGTATGGTTATGGAAATTGTATGAGTAAGTGTAATTGAAGTGTGCTGCTTTCTTGGAATGCATCAGTAGTTGATATATTTCAGTTAGTACCACAGAAACCTGCTAGGTCAGTTGGTTAAATACTGGCTTCTTGCCAGAGCTTAAGGTTCAATCCTGCATGACCTGATGTCATATTCACAGTGGATGAAGTGACACTGAAGCATTAATTTTTCCTAGTTCTCTCAGGTTTTGCATACTGATCACTTGATCCAATTTGTTCCATGATCGTGTCATAGTAAATTGCTTACAGTAGGGTCAAATTATTATGTAGTCATTCTTTATGTTGTGGGAAACATTCCTGATCTGGCAGTGTGCTGACTAAAGTGTAAGGAAATTAGTTGCTTTTTAATTCAGTGTATCTGTTAATATATGAATTTTCTATTTTCAGGCTATCAATGAAGAAGAACAATTGTTAGGATTTAATCCTTCGCCTTTCTTAGTTCTACAAACCATGTTGAGCATTGCAGAACCTCTGAATGAACTGTGGCACATTGTGTACAGTTTTCACATTAATTATGACAAGTGGTATTATGGTAAGTTAAATTGTGTAGAGTTATACCAGGCAACCTAGAATTTAATTTCATTGTTAATATTACATAAGTAGGCCTACTTTTACTTCTCCCTTTTTTTTTTTTTTTAGCATCATTTCCACTCCAAATGCTTACCATTTCTATCAGCACATTTTGTAGTCTTTCTGTATCTGCCAGAACCATATCTTATTTTCACTACTGAAACTTTATAGCCATTTGCCAGATATAGAATATAATTTGGTTTCAGACAGTGGTTGAGAGTGAGAGTTTATGACAGGTGTGGTCTCAGATGTTGTTATGCAAAGGGCAGTAAACTTCGTCATGTTTTACCAGAGAAGCAGGGCTTTTGGTCACAAGGCCCTGACACAAGGGTATCAATACATTATCCAGTATATGCACTCTGTGATACACCATTTATGACACATATCATCTCCTACATGTTTTGGCACCAAGGTGCCATCCTCAGGGAGTTATTTATAACAAAGGTATGTAAGCCAACATGCCAATCTAGGTTCTCATCTTCCTTATTGGAATGACTAAAATCTTAAAATGCTAAAATACATAAAATTTATAACCACAGATTACATTTTTATGATACTAAAATATGCAACAATGAGCTGCCCCCAGTTGCCATTTCGTAATTGTTTGTATGTTATATGGAGTATGTTTACAAACATTGGTCTCAATTCCATATGATCTGAAAAGATCCCGTCACGTA
>Ga0123353_10010167_pt1 | contig 13084 bp, 11 predicted proteins | sample TergutLab28metaG_3_FD_92763 | JGI IMG/M metagenome (GOLD analysis project Ga0123353, IMG submission 92763) | Labiotermes labralis P3 segment gut microbial communities from Petit-Saut dam, French Guiana - Lab288 P3 | ecosystem: Host-associated > Arthropoda: Insects > Digestive system > Gut ...
GGTGAGACGCTCTACTCCTTTGTCCTGCAAGCGTTCTCGCACCTCATGGCGCAGGAAAAGCGTATCACCGAGCTGCAAAACAAACTCATCGCGGGCGGCAAAGACGCGTCCAAACTGACCCAGCGGCTGACCGAAGAGTATGAAACCTTCACCCGCGATGGCGGCCTGACCTTCCGCGCGCGCACCCGCTCCGCGCTGGCTGGGCTCGGTTACAGCCCCGAGGACCAGGCCCGCGACATCACCACGTTCAGCGGCGGTCAGGTCGAAAAGGCCGCGTTGGCGCGCACACTGCTGCGCGGGGCCGACCTACTCCTGCTCGACGAGCCCACCAACCATCTGGACATCGACGCGGCCCGCTGGCTGGAGAACTATCTGCTGGGCTACAAGGGCGCGGTGCTGGCGATCTCGCATGACAGGCGTTTTTTGGACCTGATCGCCCAGCGCATTTTTGAGCTGGAGCACGGTCACCTGCGCACCGGACGCGGCAACTACACAACTTATCGGGAGAAAAAACTCTCTGCGCGGGAGATCGAACAACGGCATTATCTCGCCACGCAAAAGGAGATCCGCCGGATCGAGGGTATCATCACCCAGCAGCGGCGCTGGAACAGGGAGCGCAACTTCATAACCATCGCCTCCAAGCAAAAGCAAATCGACCGCCTGCGTGACACGCTCAAACCGCCGGAGAAGGATCCCGCCGCGATCACCTTCTCCTTCCACGCGCCCGAACCTCTCACCGACGATATACTGATCGCCGAGGATATGGGCAAGGCTTTCACCGAGACCCCGCTGTTTGCGAATGTCAACCTGCATATCCGCAAGGGCGAGACCGTCTGCCTGGTCGGCCCGAACGGCTGCGGCAAAACCACGCTGCTCAAAATGCTGGCGGGTTTGGAGCCGCCGGATCAAGGCCTGGCTCGGCTGGGCGCAAATGTACGCCTCGGTTACTATGAGCAGACGGCGCAGGGGTTTGACGCTGGCGGCACGGTGCTGGACACCCTATCCCGCGCCTTTCCCCGCATGACCTCGGGTGAGCTGCGCTCGGCGCTGGCGCTCTTTTTGTTCCGCGGCGACGAGATATACAAGGACACAAGTATCCTATCCGGCGGAGAACGGGCGCGTATCCGCCTGCTCAAACTCATGTTGGCGGGCAGCAATCTTCTGTTGCTTGACGAGCCCACAAACCACCTCGATATTCACTCCGCCCAAACCTTGGAGCGCGCCTTGGAGCACTATACCGGCACGACGCTGCTGGTCACCCATGACCGCTACCTGATCGAAAAGCTGGCGGACCGTGTGCTCTATCTCGCACCGGACGGTCTCAAGGAACTGGATTTCCCCTTTGAAGAGGCTTACGCTGCGCTACAGATTCCAGATTCCAGATTCCAGACGCCAGTAGGGGCGATCTGTGATCGCCCGTTGGAAACAAAACCGGACAACCCCTACCTCCAGCGCAAGCAACGCAACACGAAACTCTTGCAAGCCAAACAAGCCCTCAAACGCGCGGAACAAGCCGTGGAAGAAAACGAGCGTCAAATCGCCGAAACGACCCGCCAACTGGAGGAGGACACAACCGCAGGCCTATATGAAAAGGTAGCGACCCATTGCGCGCGCCTGACCGAACTGCAAACGGAAAACGAGGCCCTCTACGCCCAACTGGAACAGGCGGAGCAAACTCTGGCCAACGTACCGTAGGGGCGACCATTGGTCGTCCGCCTATCCATCGCCCCGTCTGTCATTCTGAGGTCGCGGAGCGACGGAAGAATCTGAACGAATGGATTTCAAGATTCTTCGCCGCGCTCAGAATGACACGATCCACTGACTTGGATTGTAAATCCCCCGCGATTTGTGCTATACTACTGATATGAAAAAACTCTGGAAACAAAAACCCTGGCTGATCGCGTTGGTGGCGGTCGCGCTGTTTTTTGTGCTGGCGGGCTTGACCTCGGGCACGCGCAAGGCCTCCACGGCGGAGAATCTCTTTGCCGCCGCCGCGCAGCCCGCGCAGGGTTTTGTGGGCCGTGTGACCGACGCGGTCTCCGATTTCTTCCTTCGCGTGTTTTCCCCGAATGCTCTCGGCGCGGAGAACGCGCAGTTGCGTGCGCGCGCTGAGGAGGCGGAACGCAAAGCCCTGCTCTATGAGGCCGTCGCACGCGAAAACGCCCGCCTGTCCGAGCTTTTAGACTACACAAGCCCCTACGCCAATATGCGCTTTATCGCCGCCTCCGTCACAGCCCGTAGCGCAAACGCCTTTGTCGACACGCTCACGATCCGCGCCGGCTCCCAACAGGGCGTGCGCGAGCGCATGGCGGTGGTCTGCGAAAACGGTCTGGTGGGCCGCGTCGTGGAAGTCGGTTTAAGCTGGAGCAAGGTGCGTACCATTCAAAACGAAAATATGCGGATTCCGGTGCAAATCGAACGCACACGCGACGAGGCCATGCTGGGCGGACTGGTCTATCATCAGGGCCTGTTTTTGGGCTTTCAGCTGGACTTTCTGCCCGAGGACGCCGACCTGCGCGTGGGCGACGTGATCCTCACCTCCGGCGAGGGAGACTCGTTTCCCAAGGGCTTGGTGGTCGGCACGGTCATCTCCGTCACGCAGGAAAACGGCGTTCATCTGGCCACCGTGAGCTCCCGCGTGGACTTTATTCGGCTGGAGGAAGTGCTGGTCGTGCGGGAAGTGGAGGAGCCCAATCCATGAGACGGGTGACGCGCGCGCTGCTTTTGCTCTGCTGTGTTTTTTTTGACACCGCCGTGCTGGCACGTATCAACCTTTGGGGTATCGCGCCCTCGCTGGTCTTTGCGCTGGTCTGCGCCTATACGCTGACCGACTCCCCGCAACTGGGTCTGCTCTGCGCGGCGGCGGGTGGATTGATGGTGGATTTACTCTGCAATACGGCGATTGGCTTAACGCCCGCGCTTTATATGCTCGCGCTGTTGGCGCTTGCGGCCTTGGCCAAACGCAGGTTCTTCAAACCGTTTTTCCTGTTCCTCACGGTCAGCGCGCTGTTTTTTGCCATGCAGGCCCTGCTCGCGGCGGGGCACTCCCTGCTGGGGCAGGTGCGGCCCTACGGGCGGGTGCTGCTGCTGGTCCAAGCCCCGAGCGCGTTGCTGACGGGCGGCGTCTCGGCCTGGTTCTACAAAGTGATAAAAAAGAGAAATGAAAAGAAACAAACGTACGAAAACTGATATAAGGCTATTGTTCTTCGTCGTCCTGCTGGTTGGCATGGCGGCGCTGCTGGCGCGCGGCCTGCTGCGGCTCACGCTGGTACAGGGCGAGCAGCTCACCGCCGCCGTGGAGCAAACCTCCGTCGTCACCACCTATCGGTCCGGCAAGCGCGGCACGATTTTCGACCGCAACGGCACGGTGCTGGCCTATGACGAGGAGACCTGGAACGTCCGTTTCTACCGCGATCCCACGCGCACCTCGCCCGAGGACAGCGCGCGCTATACCGACACGCTCATGCGCGCGATCGACATCATCGAACAGGGCGGGGGAGAGGTCATCGACACGTTCTACATTGATATGAATCCCGACGGCACTTATGTCTACAACTGGGGCGCGACCAGCGAGGAGAGCAAGGCGGTCCGCAAAAAGAATTTTATCGAGGCCTGCAACTTTTCCAATCCTGATCTGACCGCCGAGGAGGCTTATCTCATTCTGCGCGCCTCGTGGCAGGTGCCGGACGACTATCCCTACAGCCAGGCGCGCAAGCTCATGTCCATTCGGCAGGAGGCGGTCCTCACCAGCTACCGCGCCTTTGAGGGCGTGACCATCGCGACCAATGTGCCCATGGCCGTGATCGCGGAGCTCACCATGCTCTCCGATCAGCTCACGGGCATTCTCACCGAAAAGAACAGCTACCGCGTCTACCCGCAGGGTAACGTCGCCTCGCATATCGTGGGTTATCTGGGCAAGCAGGTCACGCCGGATATGCTGGCGCTCGGGTATTCCTACTCAGACGCCATCGGCGTGGCGGGCGTGGAGAAGAGCATGGAATCCTGGCTCACCGCCAACGTCACCAAACGGCAGGGCGCGACGGAGATCATCAAGAACCGGCGTGGCGCGATCCTGGATATCCTTTCGGTCACCACGCCGCAGAACGGCTTGAACGTTCAGCTCACCATTGATCTTGAGCTGCAAAAGGTGGTCGAGCGTGCGCTGCTGGAAAACATTGAGGCAACCAACGCCAAACAGACGGCGCGAATCAATAACAACAAGGCAAGGTATGCGCGGCTGCGTTCCGACCTGGACAGTATCCAAAAGGCGGAGACCGGCGCGATTGTGGTCATGTCCGTCAAAACGGGCGAGGTTTTGGCGCTGGCCTCCTATCCCGATTATGACCCGAGTCTCTTCACGCGGCCCTTGGATCAGGAGACCTATGAACTGCTCTTCGGCGCGGACTCGAACCAACCCACGCTCAACCGTGCGGTCGGTATCCGCACCGCGCCCGGCTCAACATTTAAGATGGCCACAGGTTTCGCGGGCCTGATGGAGGAGAAAATTACGGTCAGCGAGGGCATTTCCGATCACTCGCCCTATTATTATTTCGTCAGCGACCCGCACACCAAGGTCACACAAAACGCGCCCAGCTGCTGGACGGGCCGACCCGGCTCCCATTCCAATCTGAACCTGTCGCGCGCGCTGGCGGTGAGCTGCAACTACTATTTCTTCACGGTGGCCGACCGCGTTGGCATCGAGCGGCTGGACTATTGGGCGGGTGAACTGGGCCTTACCGGCACGACGAACGTGGAACTGCCGGGCGAGCTGCCCGTGCAGGTGGGCGGGCAGGCGGCGCGCTATGATTTTTCCAAGCCGCTCTCGGGCCAGACCAGCGCCATGCCGCGTATGATCTACAGTCAGATCGTGTCCCACCTGTCGAATATCATGTCGCGTGCCAACATCGGGGCGGACGATCCGAACCGCGCGGAGAAGATCGCGCGCTGCGCCACCGCATTGCTGGAACTGCAGCAGGGCACGGGCGAGGAACTGGGCTCCAAGATCCGCGCCACGCTGCAGCGCGAGCTGGATATCCCCATCGGTATCTCGCTTGTGCACAACGACTGGGTCGTGCGCATTTCGGTTCTGCTGGAGGAACTGCGCTGGAAACCGACCTACACGATCCAAACGGGCATTGGCCAGGGCGTCTCTCTGCTCACGCCCATTTCGCTCGTGCGCTATGTGGCGGCGATCGCGGCGCGGGGTAATGTCTATGACGCGCATATCGTGTCGACCGTTACCAACCCCGACGGCAGCTTGTATGAGAAAGTCGGTCCGACGCTGCGCAATCACATCGACGCGCCGGACGAATACTGGGATTCGATTTTGGAGGGGCTCAAGGGCGTGGTCTCGCCGGAGGACGGCGGCACGGCCAGCTCGGTCTTCTCCGCCAAATTCAGAAACGCGGGTTATTTGGAACTGATCTCGGGTAAAACGGGCACGGCCCAAACGGCCGCCGCGGGTAATATCGACGTCGAGAACACAAGCTGGTTTGTGGCGATCACGCCGCGCCAAGACCCCCAAATCGCCATCGTGGTCTTTATCCCCAACGGCCAGTCCGGCAGCTCCAGCCATATCGCCATCGAGCGTATCGTGACCTATCTTTACGAGCAGAGCGATTATTTGAAATAACCGCGAAGGGATTGACAATATGAACATATGTAAGAAGATGGTAACCCTTGCGCAAATGTATTGCAGGGATAATTATAGTTTTTGGATTGAAAAATATCAAAGCGAACGTACGGGAAACGATTATCCTTATACCTATACTGACGAGGATTACAATATGTTTCCCAGATATTTAGTTTTAGCTGCTATATCAAAAGAAATTGATATGCTTGTCGGTCAAAAACGCAAATCATTTAGCAATTGCAAATATGAACTCCTGGCCGCAGCAGATTATTCAGACGATGAACCCAATGAAAAATGTCAAGTGACAAAGGAAGATGAAAAACGAAAATATAGAGAGTTTATTTTAAGTTTTGACGAGAATGGATTGGCAAATACGACGGTCAAACAATTGGGGTTCCGGAGAAAACTTGGAAAAAATGAATCTGAAAAAATACGAAAAAAGCTGGCTGAAAAATGGAATTATGATGGAAGTTGGTATCCTATCGGTGGGAATCCGCACGAAGAAGCTTTATACTTGATGGAAAAATATATTACTCCATTTGAAAAAGAAATCAACGATATTATACGGAGTATTTCCCTGAGCAGGTACTACACTATTGACGAGTTTGGGGATGACTACAAGCGTTCCGTTGCAGATTTCACCATCCCATCATATAAATATGTCGGGTCAGAAACATTGTGCTGTGACGACACTTTTGACTGGATTATTTACGTATCACATGAAAGCACAATATCTTTTGGCGGCGACAGGCTTATTTCACAAATTAAAGGATTGCTGAAAGACTATGAGAGCAGATTTGATGTGTGGGAATAAGGGAGCTCACCCTGCTTGAGGCGGTGCGACAAGAGTGGGAAGCCCAGACCGGAACCCCTGCGGGCAAAATGAGATTCCCGATTCCGAATGGTGGTTGACGAAAAAAGGTTAATACCTTCAAAAGCAGCAACAATGAACAGTCAAATTTTCTTGGAAATGAAAATGAAAAAACGAGTTGTCAAAATCATTATAGGGACATCGGCGATAATCCTTTTACTGGCCTTCGCACGTTTCGCCGGATTTGGTTACAGATATCACTATGACGCGGAGATGAACGGAATGGTAATCACAAGGTGCAGGGGCATAGGAAGAGTGCGAATCCCTAAGGCAATCTGGGGGACACCTGTGGTAAAGCTCCTTTCCATTGATGATACAAATCAAGATTGTACTGAAGACCCCAATCACACAAGAACCTATGCATTTTCTAAGTTGGTCACTTCTGTCTCTATTCCCAAAGGTGTGAGGGAGATTGGAGAGGCCGCATTTGCTGGTTGTGAGATGCTAAAAAAAGTTACAATCCCTGACAGCGTGACGGCAATCGGCGATTGGGCGTTTGAGGGGTGCCGCAGTTTATTGAGCATTACAATACCGAGTAGTGTAACCATTATTGGAAATGGAGCATTCCACAGTTGTGAAGAACTGACAAGCGTTACAATGCCAGATAGTGTGACATCAATTGGTGATAATGCGTTTTATCGCTGTTACCAACTAACCAGTATCGTAATACCGGATAGCGTAAGGGAAATTGGCGATTCAGCATTTTACTGCTGTACAGGGCTGATTGATGTTACGTTGCCTAACGGCATCAAGAGGATTAGCGGTCTTATGTTTGATGGTTGTGTATCGCTGACGAGCATTACGATACCAGGCAATGTGAAGGCGATTGAAGATTGGGCATTCGACGGTTGCACAGGACTGACAAGTCTTACGCTTTCTGACGGTATCAGAGAGATTGGCTACCGAGCCTTTTACGCCTGCTCCAGTTTAACAAGTATCACCATACCTGACAGTGTAACCGTAATCGGAGAGCTTGCATTCGATGAAATACCCAATCTCACAATCACCTATAGGGGTAAGACCTATATTAGTAAGGAAGTGGTCGAAGAATGGGGGATTGTCTGGCAGATGCCGGATGAATTTTATGCTGCTGCACAAGCAACGGTTGGTATGTGATTTCCGAAATGAACGGTAGGAGTCAAATAGGCCCCCCCGTCATGCCGGATGCACGCCCTCGGCTCAGGAAATTTCAGGAAATTGGACATTACCCCTTGACAAGCTCTGTGCTGGCTAGCAGAAAAAACCGCGCTAGCGACCTTGTAACCTGTAACCTGTGACTCATACTGAAATGCCGCCGGCTTATCTGCCGAGCGGCATTTCGTTGTGGGGGGGAATAATGCTTTGTTATCTCATGGAGCCTGCGCTCATATTGTTTTCCGCATAAGCGATCATGCGCTTGACCATTTCGCCGCCGATGGAACCGGCGTCGCGGGAAGTCAGATCACCGTTGTAACCCTGTTTGAGGGGTACGTTCAGCGAGGACGCAACTTCGCTCTTTAAGCTGTACAGCTTATCCTTCGCGTGCATTGACTGTTGGTTGCTGGGCATTTGTTTGTTCTCCTTTCCTAAAATAAACCCTGCGATACTTTATCGCATATTCTGTTCCGCGTACGCGATCATACGTTTCACCATTTCGCCGCCTATACTGCCCGCGTCGCGGGAAGTCAGATCGCCGTTATAACCCTGTTTCAGGTTGATGTTCAACGAAGAAGCCACTTCGGACTTAAAGCTGTCGAGCTTGGCCTTCGATTCGGGAACCAGTGCGCTGTTTCTTGCCATTGTCTTCACCTCCTTTTTCGGTTGTACTCTTATGATTTCCAAATTTCTTGACAATATTTGCGGTAAATTTTGTTTTTTGCATGGCTATTGCGAAACGTGGCTGATGAATGTATAATAACATTGGGTTAAATTGAACACAGGAGAACTTTTTCATTGGAGAAATTGAAACAAAACGGCGCGCGCCGTGAAAGATGGACCCGAATCGTGTTGCTGGTTATGAGCGATATGCTGCTCATATTCATTTCGCTTATCATCGCGTCCTGGCTGCAGGCGGCGGTCGCGCGCGTAGAATACCAGTTCATGTTCACCTTGGGCGGACACCCGCAATTTTTGCTTTGGCAAGTCGGTTTGTTCATTTTGATCTATATTGTGGCCTTTTACTTTATGCAGCTCTACAGCAGCATATGGTCCAGCTCCGGACTGGACGAGGCCGTTCGCGTTGTCGTTGCGGTCGGCGCGGGCGGCGCAGGTTGTCTGTTTGTAAATTTTCTGTTCTTCGGCAATATGGCCAAAACCCTTCTCGTCCTCTCCGGCATCATGCTCGTGCTCATGCTGTTTGCCAGCCGCTTTGGTTACCGTGTCACTAGAGGCCTGCTGCAATCCTTTTCCAGCCGCGCGCCTCGTGGCAAAAAGGCCATGCTGGTTGTCGGCGCGGGCTTTTTCGGCGCGTATGTCAAATCGCAGATCGAGCAATCCGAAGAGGGCAGACACACCTATATCGCCATGTTTGTGGACGACGATCCAGCCAAGGCGAATATGCGCGTGGGCGGCGTGCGGGTGAGAGGCACCATCGCGGACATTCCCAAGCTGGTTTTGCAGCACAACATCACAGAGATTCTGATCGCCATTCCCTCATTGAGCGAACGGCGCATGGCGGAGGTCGCGGAAATTTGCTCGTCCACAAAATGTCATGTGCGGACGGTGCCGCGCCTTGGTGAGCTCGAGACGGGCAAACCCACCATGCAGGACATTCGCGAAATGAACATCACGGATATCCTGTTCCGGCCCGAGGTGGAGCTGGATGAGAAAGGGATCCGCGATTATATCTCGCACAAGACCGTGCTGATCACAGGCGGCGGCGGCTCCATCGGCTCGGAGATCGCGCGTCAGGTCGCGAAGTTTGTGCCCGCCACGCTGATCTTATTTGACAATTATGAAAACACAACCTACGAGCTGTTCTGTGAATTAAAGCGCAGATACCCGTGGCTGAACGTCGTGGTGCAGGTCGGTTCCGTTCGGGACGAGGCGCGCCTTGCGCAACTCATGAGCGAGTGGAAACCGGACCTTGTGGTCCACACCGCCGCGCACAAACACGTGCCGCTGATGGAGGAAAGTCCGGCGGAAGCGGTGAAGAACAATGTCCAGGGCACGTTAAACGTGCTGCAGGCCGCAAGCGAAAGCGGGGTGCAGCGGTTTGTGCAGCTCAGCACGGACAAGGCGGTCAACCCGACCAATGTAATGGGCGCCAGCAAACGCGTGACAGAACTGCTGGTCCAGGACTTTGCCGCCAGCACGGCCATGAAATGCATGACGGTCCGTTTCGGAAATGTGCTGGGCAGTCAGGGTAGCGTGATCCCGCTGTTCGAGCGGCAGATCAAGGCGGGCGGGCCGGTGCTGGTCACGCACCCGGAGATCACGCGCTACTTTATGACCATTCCCGAAGCCGCGCAGCTGGTTTTGCAGGCGGGCGCGATGGGCGATTCCGGCGCGATCTATGTGTTGGACATGGGCCAGCCCGTGCGCATTATGGACCTGGCGGAAAAAGTCATTCGTTTCTACGGCTACGAGCCGCATAAGGATATCTCCATCGAAATCACCGGCCTGCGCGCCGGCGAGAAAATGTACGAGGAGCTGCTCATGGACGAGGAGGCCGATCAAATGCAGACCACGGCGCACGGACGGATCTTTCGCGCGCACTCCGCCATTATTGACAGAGACCATTTCAGCGAAAAGTTGGAAACGCTCTTTGCCGTCGGCAGGCAGGGCGGAGACGTGCGCAAAGCCTTTTACGCCCTTGTGCCGAATTACCGTTATATCCGCAGCGAAGTGCCGGACGAGCTGGATGGCGCCTATATGAAAACACCGTGATGTGGGCACCCCAAAAAACTCTGGGCGCACATCTCTGCCGCGCCTTTGACCGCATTTCTTTGGCAAAAAGCCTCGAAATAGTTCCGCTATTCCTGCGTTTTTTGCCTGTGAACTGCGGCCAAATTCACGACAAATCTGCACACCCATAGTTTTTCGAGGTGCCCATGACCCCCAAGAGAATTTTTTTAGATCACAGAACCTTAAAACCGATGAAAATGCGTCCCCGTCGCCTGGTGAAAATCTGCGTGTTGCTTTTGCTCGTGCTGGCGCTGGCGGCGGAGATCTACCGCTCCCAGTGCACACTGACCGTCACGCATTATGAGGTGGCCTCGGCAAAGATCACAAGCCCGATCACGATCGTGCACCTGTCGGACCTGCACAACCGGCAGTTCGGCAGAGACAATACAAAACTGATCGCGCTTGTGGCGGCGCTGGAGCCGGATCTCATTATTATCTCTGGCGATATGCTCACCTATACAAAGAATAACAGGACCGTGCCCGTCGCGTTGGTGGAGGGCTTGGCGCCCATCGCGCCGGTTTACTATGGCTACGGCAACCACGAGCAGTATTTTGAGCGTGATTTCGATACGGACCTGACGCCCGATCTGGAGGCGGCCGGAGCGACCGTGGTGGAACTGCGCTATCACGACACCGAGATAGCGGGCAACCGCGTTCGGATCGGCGGCGCCTGCGGCTACATCATCGACGATAACCTTCACGGCTTTTGGTGGCCGCAGCAGAACTTCATGCGCGCCTTTGGCGATACCGACGACATGAAAATTTTAATCGCGCACCGACCGGAGGGGCTGCTTTTCTGGGGCGGCATGGAGACCTACGACACCGATCTCATCTTCTCCGGCCATCGGCACGGCGGCCAGATGCGCCTGCCGCTCCTCGGCGGGGTATTTACACCGGAGTCCGGTTTCTTTCCCGGCTATACCGAGGGCCTGTTTGAAATCGGCGGCGGGACGCTGATTCTTTCGCGCGGGCTGGGCAGCGGTACAATCGTTCCTCGCCTGAACAATGTGCCGGAAGTGATATGCGTTAAGCTGGTCCCCGCGTTCACATACAATTCACCTTAATATTCCACAAATTTCGGGGCAATGCCCTTGACACATACCAATCCTTATGCAACAATATTATTGGATTGAAACTGTATTTTGGGAGGAATTCAAACATGGAACAAACGAAAATTTCAATGACGGACATTGTGGAATATCTCCGCAATATGTCCTTTAAGACCAAGCCGTTCGGCGGCTGCGACAAAGAGGACGTCCTCGATAAGATAGAGGAACTGACCCGCATGTACCAGCGGATCCTGAACGACATGGCGCAGGAGGTCGAGCAGCTTAAGGGCGAGCGCGAAGCACGGCAGGAGCAATTAAAGCAGGAACTGAGCGAAATGCTGACGCGGGCGCAGCATGAGGCGAACCAAATCCGTGTCAAGGCCGAGGCCGACGCGCAAGCTCATGTCGATGAGCGGAAGGCGGAAGTGGATCAGCTGCGCAAAGAATGCGGTGAGCTCATCGCGCAAAAAGCGCAGGTCAAGAAGAATTGGGACAACGAGTTGCTGGACCAAAAAGTCTTGCTGCGTGTCATCGGCGAGGAACTCGGCTCCATGATGACGGCCGTCGGTGCGCTGGGTGAGAAACTGGAAGGCCAGGCAGCGGAGAAGTCAGAACACGAGGCATGAGCGCAACCCAACAACAACCGGCGGACACGACCGCCGTGGCGATTGATAACTTGCGGCAGCGTCATCGCGGCAGGCAGAGGCTCCGCGGCACAATCATTACACTGATCGTTGCGGCAGCCATCGTCTTCCTTGCCTTCGGCGTGGTCTTAAAAATCGCCGTGGTGCGCGGCAAATCTATGTTGCCGACTGTGCAAAACGATGATCTCATTTTTGCTTGGCGGCTACAGAACACCTTCCAAAGCGGCGACATTGTCCTGTTTCGCGCAGGGGATACCGAGTTGGTCAAACGCGTAATCGGTGTGCCGGGCGACAGCATTACGGTAGAACCCCGAACCGGCCGGCTTCTGGTCAACGGCGAGATTGCAGATGAAGAAGGCAGCATCACGCTGACCACCCCCCGACCGGGTGCGGTGACCTATCCGCTGGAACTGGGCGAAAACGAATATTTTTTGCTGGGCGACAACCGTCTTGTTTCAGAAGATTCTCGATTCTTCGGCCCTGTGTCCGGCGCTGTGATTGACGGGAGAGTCATTCTGCTGATTCGCGCGAAGGTGGGGGCTTGACAGAACAGACTGTTGCGGCTATGATGTTACTCTGTATAGGTCTATGAATGTGTAGGAAAGTCGAAGGGATGGTTCGGCTCTTACATAGGGGTTGGCACACAACTCCAGGGCGGGGGGAGAAAGGTTCCGAAGAATCTCCTATGAAAACACGGAAAACAAAAAGAATCAAATGGTTCAATGCGGTGCTATGCTTGTTTTTGTCATGCATCATAGTCGCCTCATTGGTATTTGTCGCGCTGGCGCAGGACGGAGATCCCGCGCCGGAGGCAGAAGTCCCGCGCATGGAGACCGAGCTCGCTGAGACCGTGGAAGAACCGGAAGAGCCCAAGAACTCGGAGGAACCCGAAGAATCGGCGGAACCGGATGGCGGCGAAGAAGAGGCAGGAGACCTCCCCACGCGCACGCCCGTGCCGGACAAAGTCACAACCGATGGTCCTGCGGAGAACAATAACGAAGAC
>Ga0123353_10010168_pt1 | contig 13084 bp, 10 predicted proteins | sample TergutLab28metaG_3_FD_92763 | JGI IMG/M metagenome (GOLD analysis project Ga0123353, IMG submission 92763) | Labiotermes labralis P3 segment gut microbial communities from Petit-Saut dam, French Guiana - Lab288 P3 | ecosystem: Host-associated > Arthropoda: Insects > Digestive system > Gut ...
GACACTCGGGGTGCAGATAGGTGGCGATAATACGGAACAGTCGTTCTTCTATAATGCTTATCGCAACCGCCGGATGAACTACTACGCGGTAATGGCGTTGAAAATGAGAGCCTGCATGTATGCCGGAGACAACGATTCGCGTCTGATGGCAGGTAACATTGCGAAGCAACTGATCGAATCGCAATCTTTCCAGGAGGCTTTCCCGTGGGGAAGGGAAAGGCTGTCCAGTGGCGGTGTAGACGCAAATGATTTTATATACTCTCGTGAGATCGTTTTCGGTATCCACGTACAGGAAATGTATGACCAGTTCGCCAACCTTTTCTTGCCGACAAACACACAGGCTTTTACTGCTCTTCCGACTTCGGGCGGGTTTTGGAGATATATGTTCAACTTTGTCTCCGGTTCCGACCACTCGGTAATAGACGGTGAGGATCCGCGTCTGCATCAATGGGTGGGATATAATACCGCTGACGGCACATCGACATCGGTTATTACTACTAAATTCCGGAGGCCGACAAGAGACGATGCACAATACAGGTACTTCTATCCTCTCATAAGAAAATCAGAGGTTTATCTCACGGCTGCCGAAGTTTTCCAGGATGTAGCATACGTGGATGAGATCAGGAACGCCCGCGGCGGATTGAAACCGCTTGATGAGGTGAGCGACGGCACTTATGATCTTCAAGATCAGATACTCAGAGAGTGGATGAAGGACTTTGTGAGTGAAGGCCAGTTGTTCTACTACTATAAGAGGCGCGCTCAAACGAGCATAATAGGCATTAATGGAGGGTCGCTCAGTATGTCGACCGCTAATTACATGCCGCATCTGCCACTCGTTGAAACGGAGCGTTAAACATTAAAGAGTTTACGAACTATGAAAAATACGCTTAAAATACTTTGTTTGATGGCAATAATGTTGCCGCTCATGATGTCGTGCAAGGAGGATGAACTCCTGACGTACGATAGCGCTACAAACGTATTCTTCCCAAACACGATGTACGAGAATTGGAGTATGAGAATCTCGATGCCGTGGGACGGGAGAATGTTAGAAAGTCCCGAAGTACCTGCGCCCGCCGGCGGCGTAACCGGAACGACGAATTTCAATCAGATTGTTACGCGTCAGGAAATAGCTGTTATTCCGGTCAGAATCATGGGAAACACCTCTACTCAGCGCAGAGATGTCGCATACAGGATACTGACGGCGCAAGAGTTGTTAGATGAATTTGAACGCGAACTTTCTTCCTGGATGACTCCCGAATATCTCGAAAGGCTGACTCCGGAAGAGCTTGCAGAACTTGAAGAGTGGATAGAAGATGAGCAAGCACGGATTCCGGCAGAAACAGCTGAGGAAGGTGTCGATTTCGAAATACTCGACGCTTATATTACTGCCAACGGCAGAGATGGAGGGATTCTCGTAGCTTTATATAGCGTTAATCTCCAAAGCGATAATGTCAAGCGCATAAACTTCGAACTCGTGCCTAACGAAAATTTCGAAACTAATTTTTTCAGGTTTCCCTATTGGAGTGGCGCTAGTGTTATGGTCTCGACTCTCCGGGTGCAATTATCCTTCACTGACGGTCTTACTATGCCGCAGTTTTGGGCGGCAGGTTGGTCGGCCATTATGGGTAACTGGTCGACCTTGAAAATAAGGGTATTGGCAAATGAATTCGGTATGTCTACGGGTAATGATTTCCTGTATTTATTTCCGCCGCCCGATGGGACGCTAATCTTTGCTTATGCGGCTGCGTTACAGAGATGGCTTCTCGACTATGAAGCCGAACATGGAGAGCCATTCCTGGATCTTAATGGACAACGGATGAGATTGGGCACGTCGGTAGAAAGTTTATTCGGTCTCAGTTATTAAAATGCAAGCGATGAAAAAGACAATTTTTAAGCTATCGTCTCTCTTGCTGGCTGCGGCGCTTTTTATAGCATCGTGCGTCGAGGACAAGGGAAACTACACGTATATCGAACTCAATCAGATTGAGTTCGGTGGGATAAACGAGCTTTACAGTATCGACGTAGGGATGCCCATAACGATCAGGCCTGAAATATATCAGACTCTTCCGGGAAACGAAGCAAACCACGAGTATCTTTGGCTGAGGTTAAACGATAATCGGGGTTGGGATACTGTTTATAGGGCGAAATATCTCGATGATGTTACTCTGCCTCTTGCAGGAGGCAGAACCCATGCGATGGTCTATCAGGTACTCGACCATGCGCATAAGGTGAACGGCATCCCCGTTACCTATACGTCGCCTTACTTTCGGATTCAGGTCAATAATGATATCCGCACCGGCTTCATGCTTCTGCTCGACGACGACGGAGAGACCGATCTGAGATTCATTAACTGGTTCAACCTGATTCCGGGCGAAGGAAACTTCGGCAGCAAATTGGTGATGCGCTCAATACCGAGGTCGCCCAATCTGCCCGAAGATCTCGGTAAGCCTCTCAACGTTCTTACGTTCGTCGACAACAATGCCCCTGCTCCCGGTGGCAGAAGTATACAGAACGTGAGTAGGACGTATAATATTTCGCTCGTTACCGAAAACGGAATTTTCAGATACGATTTCGGACTGCTCGAATACGAACCTACATATAATGTGATTTACACTATCGTAGGTATCCCCGCCGAAGTGGATGCGATCCGTTATTCCAATCTCTTTATCCCAAGCAACAAGACGGCAATATCCAATAGCCTGTGTGCGTTGGGTAGAACGGCCGAGGGTAATTTTATGTTCTACCGTTTCGGAGCTGTAACGATGCCGGGCGCAGTATTTATGCCTTGGTCGCCGAACGTATTCTGCAACAGGTACAGAGACTCGGCTTTGGACGATACGTTTACCGCATTCCCGATACCTGGCCTGCTGAATAACTTTGTCGCTGTATTCTATGATATGGATAACCGGCGTTTTGCATTTAAGCCGCCCGCATCGAATTTCTGCGATCCGTTCTCGGAGACAATCGAACAGCCTCTGTTCCCGTATAACAATACGCCGTTCGAGCCGGTATGGATGTTCATGGCGCCCTCTTATCTGCTTAGTGTGACTAATTTCAACAATGTCGTACATTCGGTTGTCAGGGACAGAGCGACAGGAGCGATAGATCAAATCTCGTTCTCTGCGGCATCGGCAGTAAACGCTCCGCAGATACATAGGAATAAGTTGTGGCCGGTAACCGATAGAGGGGACGTACTGCCCGGAATCAACCAGGCCACTCTGTTCGCTATAAACTACAATGGAGATTATCGTCACTTGCTTTTCTGGGCATATGGCGGTGCGATCTACACTTTCGACATGGCAGACGGAACGTTCAGACAGGTGTTTACGGCTCCCGCCGGACATACGGTCACGGGCATGAAGGTTATTCAAACGGCAGGCAGTTCGGGTTCTACGGTATTGAATAACGATTTCATACATAATATGGTGGTTGCGACCAAAGGCAGCGGCCCCAACTCGACGTCCGTGGGAATCTATCAAGTCGCGCCTATATATGGCAACCTGACTCTCAGAAGATTCGAGAATAGCGAGGGAGGAATGGATTGCATCTGGACCGGACTTCCGGACTACGTGGGAGTAGACTGGAAAGCGAGATAGTAAATTTATATTGTGTTAAAATATGCCGGCGATGGGAAAACCTCGTCGGCATATTTTTTACTCTATGCAGCACACATCAAGCGTTAAATAATTACTTTTGTCGTTAGAAAAATTCTAATCACATGAAAAAAATAATATTTTTAGCCGTTCTTGCCGTATTCGCTGCCTCATGCGCAACGAGCAGGAGCGCACAAACCGGCACGTCGCATAACAGTAACAGCGATTTGGTGATAGTCGAAGGCGTTTGGCATGCCGCAGCGACGGAAGCGGTGAATCTCTATGCCGTAGAAAACGGAGCGTTGCGCCAGATCGCTTCATCGGCAATCGACCCGCAAAGCAGATTCCATTTCGCTTTTGTGCCCGAAACGGAAGGATTTTACGTGATCGGAACAAGCCACGTTTACACCCCAAGGATGAACAACAATACGTTCTACTTCAAGCCTGGCGACAGACTTACGGTCGAGATCGAAGGCGGTGGCGGGCGTATGCGTTTGCTGGGCGACGGGAATTCGCCGGAAAACATGGAACTCGCGCGCTGGAATGAATTCATACGGCCTCTCGCCGATTCACGCGCGGGCAACTATATGCGTTTCTCCCAGTTATTGGAAGAAAAAGCCGACAGTTTCAGGCCGCAATTCACGGGCAATGAAACGTTCAACGCGGCGTTTGCGAACCTGCGCAAGTTGGACCTTATTCAGAATGCACTTCTGGCGATCACCTCGCCGCGATCGGGAGGTCATCCGGGTCCGGAGGATTTCCCTGCGTTTTACCGCAATATCGACCTGTGGGATATTACCGGCGCTGAATTGCTCGGCCATCCTTACGGGATTAGGATATTACAGACTCAGATAATGGCGTTGCCGCAAACTCATAGCGGAAAATTCACGGAGGGTCAATTGCGCGATTTGAGACGTTCGGCCGAAAGTGCTCTCGACGTGGTGCTGCCGATGATTCAAAACGAGGTAGTGAAAGGCGAATTGGTGGCATTGCAAATCGCCAGGCTCGACACTATGGAAAGCTACTTGGATTTCGAACAACGCTATGGACAATATCTCGTGACGCCGAGCCAGCAGGAACGATTCAGGGCGCAGATGAAGAATATTCCGACGAGAAACGAAGCGGGACAGCCGGCAATAGACTTCCGATTCCCCGATACGGAAGGGATAGAGCGTGCGTTGTCTGATTTTCGCGGTAAGGTGGTCTATATCGATGTGTGGGCGACATGGTGCGGGCCGTGTCTTGCAGAAGTGCCATCCTTGATAGAGCTTGAAGCGGAATATCGCGGACGCGACGTGGTATTTATGGGTGTGTCGGTGGACAGAGGCGGCGATCACGGGAAGTGGCTTGAAATGGTGGCGGAGAAAGAATTGAAAGGCGTACAGCTATTTGCCGGCGACCGCGCGCGCGAGGTGATCTTAGACCCGTATGCCATCACGGGCATACCTCGTTTTATTTTGGTCGACAGGGCAGGGAATCTGATAACGAGCGATGCTCCGCGTCCCTCGTCGCGCACTATCCGACCGATGCTAAATAGGGCGTTGGAATAACACACGCGCGTGTTATTCCGGCCTTCCGGTCATTTTTGTCATTCCGAACGTTCTTGCGGGAAGTTCGGAATGACAAAAAACACTGCGATTATTTGCACGGGAAGAATATTTTTTCATACCTTTGCATCCGCAAAGTAATTCATGCGAGTGCCGCTAGGCACCTTTGCCTCGCTTTATTTCGCAGGATCGCGTCCGTGTATACATAAGAGTTAAACGGCGCGCGTGCAACACCTGCCCAGATGGCGAAATTGGTAGACGCGCTCGTTTCAGGGGCGAGTAACAGTGATGTTGTGAAGGTTCGAGTCCTTTTCTGGGCACAAGAAAATCCGTAATCTTTTGATTATCAAAGGTTGCGGATTTGTTGTTTTGTGTTTTGCACCACATTTGCACCACTCGTTCCGATTTCCATATTTTTCAACCATTTTATTACCCTAATCTTGGGGTATTAAAAATATCTTTTCTCACACATGTCAGTGTCAAAAAGGCAGCCTATAATGGCTGCCTTTTAACTTGTTATAAAGGTATATTTTTCAAATGTCCCCGAATAATTTCGGAATAGATCACATTTCTATATCTTTTGCGAACCAGTCGAGTTTTTCGTTAGTGGGGTCGATCTCTTCGATAAGCCGCCGGAACATCATCACATCCAGACCGACATCGAGCCGTCCGATCGCGGCGAGACGGTAGTGTTCGGCAGAATCGGCAACGGCAGCGGCATCGAAATACCTGTGCAGCAGATAATTGTTGAAGAAATACTCGCCGTGTGTCAAAGACTTGCGAGCATACCCGTATATATCCTCCGATGACCATGCCCTTTCTCGCATATATATCATTAGCCCGCGCAGGGCGTTGCTCATCATCTCTATGGAATTTTCTTCCGAATGATCGCCGATAGTGATACTGTGCAACCTGCTACCGTTCACAATATCATCAAGATACTTCTCGTAATCGACCGTGCCGCGTATTATGCCACGTACGTTCATATCACTGTCGAGTATATAGCTTGTAGGATTACTCGAAGCGTAGAGCGCCTGTGCGACTAACCTATTGTTATTGTCGTACTCCTTGTTGATGAAATAGAGCGGTATTCCGTAGCGTTGCGGCACTGGGCTTAGGAGCAGATCATCGCACGACCCGCAACCCGACAGCCCTATGCCGAGTATCACAAACTCGTTGTTCGCAACTAACGAATCGAGTTTATGCACCGAAAACCGCTCTGTTTTGTGATGGGCGATAGCCAGCCCATTCGCTTCTCTTTGTTTGCTCAGGCGCGTCCTGTCGAACATCCCGCCGAAGTTACCCGCAATATACAAAACCACCGCACCGATAACACTAAGCAACAGTAGCGCAGGGAAGCGTTTTTTCATGATCAAACGTTTGGGTATTGGACAAGTATCAATGGGATGGGGGTAATTGTTGAAAAATAGCCAAACCGAAATCTCGCTACTTTTCAAATTACATAACGAATACCGGCCAGTTAGGTATCATATCACCTTCGCCACCCTTCTATGATGAAATTTCTCTCCATCAATTTATATTCACGATCGCCATTCTCAGGCACAAACCAAACTTCGAATCGCGCGGCGTAGGGGTTTCCCGGATCCCCTTCGTAAATAATAAACTGATCCGGCAGTGTGAACCTTGCAACAGAATCCGATCGATTGAAAACGGGCATCTTGCTCTGCTCCCGCAAACGTCTTACGGAAAGAGCGGTATTTTTTGTGATCTCGAAAGCTCGTAGGTAAACATGCCCCTCCTCGATAGTTGGCAAAAACACAGAATATCTGTACAACCCCGACTGAATATCGGCAGTATAGAGCATCAACCCCATTTCGACATGAGGCTGACACTCTTGTCCGTATTCTATCGGATGATGTAGCTCGATACCTTCGGGGATTTTAAGGTTGCGTGCGAAATAGTCGGGAATTGGAAGGAAAAAAAGCAGAAACGATAGAAACAAAAACGCAATCCCATATCCTATCAGTGCGAGAAATAAAAGTAAAGCCTGTTTTATCCTGCCTTTGATCAGCGAATATATTACCATTACCAAAACAAGCAGGGCTGCGACCAGCGACAAAGTACCTAAAATGCTTACCATCACCGCACTACATCCAAAACACTCGCATAAAAACCATATAATCAGTAATACAAACGATGCTATACATGCACCCCATGTCAATAGATTATTTTTCCTCCTCATAACAAATTGGTTTTTAGTCATATACCCCATATCGGACTGAAAAAATAGTTCCTTTGAGTAGTGCACCAAAATAAGTAGATAAATCTGCATACCAACTGCGTCCGGCACGTTCGAAAAAATCGTATTCATCTCTCAGTCCGACAACTGTTCCGTCAGAAGTAAAAAATACAGTGGCATCCCCTATGGCCAGCCCAATATCCAACGTGCTGATGGTGATAAAATTGACGACCTTTTTATAGTAAATATTGCCGTTTATAGTAATTTCTTTTGCACCAGTCATGTAGTTCGCCCCGAGCAATGATTCAGCTGCACTTTTTACCGAACTCCATTCGGCAGGCGATAAAAAGTATGTACTCCCGTTGCCCTCAGTATAGTGTATAAGTAATTTGTAGGACAAGAAATTCGAATTTATATTTCTGTCACGGAGCCAGTCTTTGACGGTAACTATCGATCCGGGAGGAGGCCGAAATGGGTCGGGATCAGGACTGCCACCTCCACCGCTGCTTCCACTTCCACTACCACCGCCAGTGCTTCCTCCACTACCACCGCCACTGCTCCCTCCGCTACCACCGCTTCCGCCCCCCGGCGGTGTCAACTCGACCTCGTCGCTATCGATATCTTGGCAAGGGATCGATTCACCCGACCTACTCACCGCCGCGATGCCAATGCGGAACTTAATGCCTTCGAGCAGGCTATACATGTCGACTGCCGCCGCCGCGTTTTCGTCGGGAGTGCCGAACAGACCGTAGCCCTCGACTTTCAAACCATCCACATAACGGTCTACACGCATGATCTGATCGGTCAGAGCCAATGTGTACACCGCAAGACCCGAATACCCGGCCTTGTCGCCAGTATTCACGAACACCGAAGCGTCCATCTGCTTGTACCATCGGGCATAGCCCTGCTCGGGAATCAGCGTGAGAAGATACGCTCCCTGTTGCTCATCGCTGCTCCGCTTAACCATTACCAGCTTCTGAACGACATGAACATAATAAAGGTTATTCCCACGCCAAGCAAGAACTGTACGACCGGGCGAGATCGTAGGAACATCTATGGAAAACAATTCGTCGTTATTGCTGCCCTTTGCTGAACGCCAATCCGGCGAAAGGTGGAACTCGAACAACGAAACATTGTTGCCTGAGTTTCGGCTACGATGTGTATCGTAGCTTTTGACATACTCTTCAAAGAATGCGCGAGCTTCTTTGGCGGTGTAAGTCATCTCCTGCTCTTCCGAAGAGAAAACCACATCTTTCACGCACGAAACAACGCCCATCAGCACCGCCAATGTCAAAAGTAATAGACCTTTTTTCATAAGTCAAAGGTTGGAGGGTTAATTGTTGGAAGGATCATAGTGAATACACTCTGCAAACTCGGGGTATGTGCAGACATTATACATCGGGCTATAATGCAGGGGAGCGGGACACGGTATGAGATATGCCACACCGTCCAGACACATGTAGAACAAGCAGCAGTCGTCAGGATGAGGAAAGAAGACCTCGAAGTCTATGTGGGTCGGACATTCGGGAACCGGGTCTGACCCCGTCGAGGCAATAACCGACTTCATGTAGATCATTCCTCCGAACATAAGGATAAGCGCACCCATCATAATGCCGTTCGCCCACATGAAAAATTTGTTGGGAAAGAAAATCTTAAAAACTTTCTTCATAACTTGTTGGGGTTAGTTGGTTTGACTTAATTATTGAGTTCTGCACTGTCACTTTTAACAGCGCAATTGTTGCAAATATATAAAATAACTATTACAAAAACGAGAAACCACTGATTTTTGACTTTATGCTTTTTACAGAATAATAAGAATAATAATTATGGTTGCCTATCGCATGACATTTCACATAAAGATCATTATATTTGTACGCAAACTGTTCTGTGCTTGCCTATGATTAAGGCAACCAAAGATCAATTTAAACGTTTTTGCCCCGCTGGGCAATCGGAACGATAAAGTATTAAAGACAAAATGAAGAAGTACTTATTACTACTGTTGATTGCGATATGCTTTGTGTCGTACAGGGCTAACGGCGACGATCCGACGATTCCGGAAACCTACACCGTAATTTTTGACAGCAAAGGCGGGAGCGCGGTCAATCCGGTTACAGGCGTGGGTCATGACAGCACAATAGGCGAACCGGAAGAACCCTTCCGGGCAAACCACACTTTCGCAGGCTGGTTTATTGACTATGAAGCTTTTGCCGAGCAGTGGGATTTCGAGACGCAGACCGTTACGGAAGATGTCACGCTTTACGCCAAATGGGACGAAATCCGGATAGGCATCAGCACTGCCGCCGAACTGAATGCCGTGAGGAACGATCTTTCGGGTAATTACATTTTGCTGAACGATATTTCATTGGCAGAATATGATAATTGGATGCCTATCGGTAGTACGGAGGATGCGCCTTTCATCGGCAAGTTCGATGGCAATGGCCATAGAATAACAGACCTGACCATAAACAGACCTGCGGGGGATTATGTCGGGTTATTCGGTTGCATAGACAGTGGTTATGTCGCTGATCTCGGAGTGGAGATCGGCGCAGGTGGAATTAATGGCGGGGCATATACCGGCGGCGTCGCGGGACTTACAAAGAACATCACATTAATAACAAACTGTTACAGTACGGGGGATATTACTGCCAATAATAATTCCGGTAACGCCGGAGGAATATCGGGACACGTATATAACAGTACGATAACCGACTGTCACAGTACGGGAAATATTACCGGTAGCTCTTCCGGCGGCATCGTGGGAAGGATACCCCATAGAATAGGTCTCGGTGGTAATATAGTCACAATCATTAACTGCCACAGCACAGGGAATATTACCGGCCGCGCTTTCGCCGGTGGTATAGTGGGATTCGTATCTGTATTTGCGAGAACCGGCGGTAGCATGGCCACGATAATGAATTGTTATAGTATGGGAAATATTACGGGTAGCAGCTCAGGCGGCATCGCGGGAGCCGTAGATGGTAGAGGTAGTGTAGTTGCAATAACCAAATGTTACAGCACGGGGAATATAACTGCCGATATGAGTTCCGGCGGTATAGTGGGAGATGCGATGGACGGTATGATAACCAACTGTTACAGTACGGGGAATATTTCTTCTTCCTCTTATACTTCTATTGCTTGCTCCGGCGGTATAGTGGGAAGGACGTTGTATGGCGGCACAATAGCCGATTGTTACAGCACAGGAAATATTTCTTCTTACACTTCTTGTTCTCCTTCTTCTTGTTCTACCGGTGCTGCTCATTCCGGCGGCATAGTGGGACTGCTTAGTGGCGGTGCAATAACCAACAGTTATAGCACAGGCGATATTTCTTCGTCTTCTTCTTTGACTCGTTCTCGTTCCGGCGGTATAGTAGGAGAAACGGGATCCGGCAGAATAACCAATTGCGCTGCGATCAATCCGTCGATCAATAGCAGAAGAATGTATACGGAACGTATTGTAGGACGTGTTAATTACTCGCTGGCGAGGTTTAATAATCTCGCATTGGACAAGATGGTTGTCAAGGGCAACAGACGGGACGGCGACGCCGGCATCGACAAAACCATTGACGAGTTGCAACAGCAGTCCACTTACGAAACAGGGCTTGGCTGGGATTTCGCCACCACATGGAAAATGCCTGTGGGCGGAAGCGGATTCCCGATATTGCAATGGCAATAGGCGCAAGTTGTAGCTAATTAAACTTTGTCTTATAGTAAATAAAAGCAGTGTATATGCCCTCCTTGTGTATTCAAAACATGCCGCAAAACCTACTTTATTGCTTTTTTTGTTGAAATCGCCGGATAAATCGGGTTTATTCGTTGAGGATTTCGCGTATCTTTTTGAGTTTTTCGACCGAGATGTCATTTAGCGGCGAGGTCTGAACGGAATAGCTTAAAATATCGCCCTCGAATCGATCCGGTGCATCGTAACCGAGCATTTTACATATACGTTCGATCGCCCCTGATTTATCGTGTAACTTTATTTCGACACCATACGTGCCCTTTTTCACCCCCTCGACCGCTCGGGCTTGTTTTTCAGTCAGGTCTTTGAAATCCTTAAACTTGATTACCTTACCGTCGAAATCGAGATAATCGGTAATTTTGGCATCAAGGATCGCTTCGAGTTCTTGCAATATCCGCTCTTTGGCTATGTCGCTCTTTTCTTTCAGTTCGGCCTGCAATTCTTTTACCCTTGCCGTAATCTTGCCGTCTGCAAGCAATTCGATGGCTTTCCGGTTTACGGATTCGCGCTTCATGTTCGACGCATCATAAGCCTGGCGATACGCTTCTGAGGCATTACCGGCGCATTCTATGTAATAATTGCAGAATAATTCCTGCTTATGTGTTAGTTTATCGTTTGCCATATTCGTCTAACTTATTGCTCTTAGTGTTTAGTCGGTTGAGGCTTGCCTTTATTATCCTTTTTTCCCGTCGCTTTTGTCGGTTCTACGCGCGTTATGACCGATGAAAAATCTTCTGAACACATCTTAATATTGATTCTTAGCCGCCTTTCGAAAATTAAATATCGTCGATTACAAGGCGTTTCCTAATTATATTCTTGCACCTTTTTTATCCATCCTTCTGCGGTTCTTCGGATTTCCCGCACTTTCCTGCAAAAATGCGTTTTACGACAAAATGCGCCATTTTCCGCCATTTTATTTTTTTGGGCGGATTATTCGGTTTTCCCGAATTTCCCTTGCGCACGCGTTTATCTCAGTAGTATTAGTAGCCTTGCACGACAATGTTAAATATTCATAGGGCGAGCTTATTGTAAACAATCATCTGTTATTTCATAAGTTACTTCGCCATTAATAATAATCATGCGCGGTCTGGGAATATCTTCGCCCTGAGCGTCAGTATTAGCCGATTTTGTCGGTGCATACCATCCCTCCATCTTCGCGAGTTGCGCGATAGCAGTAATTATGTCGCCGGTAGATATTTTAGCTCCAACCTTTCGAGCATCCCCGTCTATTATATTCGACAAAATTTCAAGGGTCTCGTAGCGGGTTAAAACGTCCCTTTTGGCAGCCTCTCTTATTTCAGCGTGCCTTGCCTCCTCTTTTACCTTTTCGTCGCCTTGTAAGCGCTCCCTGTTGTATTCTGTCGCTTTTATTATGTATTTATCAATCGTGGAGTTTGATTTGCTCCATTTTGCTCCAAAATACTCAATAATAGCACTCCTGTTTTTTTCAGGGTTAGCGAAGATGTAATCGGCGATTTCGATTATTTGCTTTGAATGTTTCGGTTTGTCGTTCATGCGTTTTTACTTTAAGTCTATGTTTCTTTAAGTTCAAATTCGATTCGTGGGCAAATCCAATAGACATTCCATCAATTGCTGAGTTTCAATAATTTCCTCTACGCGCGTTATGACCGGCAAAAAATCTTCATGTCCTGCAACGTTTAGTCTTGTAATGAGTACACGGTATTCAGCCTTTTCATCTGTCAAGGTTATAGTGTCAGGGTGTTCGTCAGGCTTTTTCGCATCAAAATGACCGAAAAAGTCGGGTAATTCGTAGTTCATCGTGATTCTGTATCCTTGCCGACTCTCAGCATCGATTTTTTATCACCTCACGCGCACCACAATCGATTGTCTCCACGTGAGTGGTATCCCTGTCTCCATATTTGTTTAATTTACTGTTTTCAATGTTTCGTCTGTTGTTTCGACCACCAAATCCAATATGTCTATCAAGGTATGGAGGTTAGGGTTGCGGTCTCCGAGATGCTGTAAGGCTTGTTCTTCGGGAGTGAGA
>Ga0123353_10010170_pt1 | contig 13084 bp, 6 predicted proteins | sample TergutLab28metaG_3_FD_92763 | JGI IMG/M metagenome (GOLD analysis project Ga0123353, IMG submission 92763) | Labiotermes labralis P3 segment gut microbial communities from Petit-Saut dam, French Guiana - Lab288 P3 | ecosystem: Host-associated > Arthropoda: Insects > Digestive system > Gut ...
AAATTAATTGATTTGTTATTTTATAAAAAGAAAGTGACCGATATCAAATTGGAATAATAATGTTTTCAGTACATTTTATACTCTAATTATTAAATAAAAGTTTTATTTGTTGATTCTATAGACAACGTCACAAAATGAAATTCACTATAAATATGACATAAATTTTTCCGAATATTTACTTCAACATATTTTTAATAATCAAAAAATTTATACATGATAATTGGCACACATATTGCATTAAAGAATAAAAAAGGTATGTTTACACATTCGTATAAAGAATGTAAAAAAAAATCCGAAATATAATCTGGAGGTAACATGGCTGGTGAAATAAAAATATCCGGATTGGCATCTGGTATAGCATTTGACGAATTAGTATCAAAAATGATCGAAGCAGAATCATTTCAAGCCAGAAAACTAGAAACATGGAAGAAAACTTGGCAAGTCAAGATTGATACATTAAAAGAATTAAGTGCACGTGTTCAATCTTTGACAGCTTCAAATAATATACTAAAACAAGCAAGTTCGTTTATCACTAGGCTCGCTAGCTCCACTAATAATTCTGTAGCTGATATTGCTGTAGATAGTACTGCAATGGTTGGTTCATATAAAGTTGAAGTAGCTGATAAAGTAAAGCATAAACTTGGCAGTACTGGTATTAACGACATTTCTCATTCATTAAGTGGTTCGATAAATTTCATAGATGCATCTGGTTCTATAAATACAATGGGTGCGACAGGTGATTCTGTACAAGATTTAGTGAATGAAATAAATGCAAATAGTTCAATATATGGTTTCTCAGCGGATATACAAAATGACGGTTCTAGTTATAATCAATACCGTTTAATTTTAACATCCTTAAAGGCAGGATCAGATGGTAGTATTAAGATAATTCAAGACAATTCTGGTCTCTCATTAAATAAAGGTTCTTTCGATGACACTTTCGAGGGTGATACTGCTCTGGCTAATATTTTTACTCCAACAGGAGCATATACAGGTCATACCTCTAAAAGGATAAATTTTTCAATAGAAACCGGTGGATCTCTAGACTCTGGAAATGTTAGAATCAGATGGGAGGACCCCGCAGAGGGTCGAAGCGGTGTTGTTACAGTACCTAATTCAGGGTCTTCTATTACATTATTTCAAGGATTAACAATAGATGTTGACAACATTAATAACACTGTTACAAGAGGTCAAATGTTCTCTCTTGATGTTTATGCTCCCGACATCCAAGTGGCCCAAGATAGAGGTTTGGCTCAGTCAGCACAAATGACACATAATGGCTTGAGCAGCAATAATGCCATTGTTACAAATACAGACGGTGTATTCCAATATACGTATCGGGGTGTCGAATCATCTATAATAAATGTTCCTGCTGGAACAACCTTAACTGGTTTAGTAAAATTGATAAATGAAGCACCAGGAAATCCCGGTATTCGAGCTTCTGTCATAAACGATGGTATGGGAACAGCACAATCATTTCATTTAATATTAACCGGGGTAGATTCCGGTGCTGCTAATCAAATAACTATTGTTGATTCAACATTATCAAATATGACAGACAATGATTTTCAAGTAACCAGACAAGCTACAAACGCTATTATTAAAATAGATGATTTCCCTTTAGGAGATAATAATTGGATCCAAAGAAGTTCTAACTTGGTTACTGATATTATTACTGGTGCATCGATCCGTTTAAAAGATATAGGTGTAGTGAATTTTACTATAACTAACAATGAAGAAGATATGGCAGACAAAGTGCAATCTTTTATTGATGAATACAATACACTCCTAGACTATATTGATGAGATTACAAAGGTCGTACTTGATTCTGAAGGAAAATCTGATATAGACCAAGCTGGTGTATTAACTGGAAACTATGCAGTAAATATGTTACGCAGTTCGTTAAGAGGTTTTGTTGGTAGTCGTGCCTCCGGTTTTAGTGCAGATAATGATATCTATTCCTTATTGACGCAAGTTGGTTTGAGTTCAAGTACGAATGGTAGAATAAATTTTGAACGTGAAGAGTTTAAAAGAGCTTTAAACGAAAACCCTGAAGATTTGATTAAGCTGTTTTCTGCACAAAGAGAAGGTTCCCTTGACAACAATAATTTCATTTATATAGCTGGAACAAACGATACAAAATCTGGTATTTATGATTTCAATGTCAATTATGACCCTTTGGGAAATATTACTTTTGTTTCATATAAAGATAAAGTAACTGGAAAAACCTACACATCAACAGGAAATACAGATATTCGGATTTCAGAAAATGGAAAAACATTTACTGTTTTTGCTGGTAGTGCAAGAGGTGCTGCTATTCAAACAGTAGGAAATAACTCAACAGTAGAGACATTCTCATTAACTGTAAAAGATGGTAAGTCTTTGAGTTTTGACGAAGAGTTAAAAAAATTATTTGATGAAAATTCAGGTATTACTAAAGTTCTAGAAAAAAATTACGAAAATATAATAAGGAATATTGATGTTCGGATAGATAGAGAAATGATGCGAGTAGAGCAAGTCAGGAAAAGATTAGAAAAAAGATTCGCAAATTTAGAAGTAAATATGCAGAATTGGAATGGTCAAATGGAGAGACTACAACAACAATTAGGTCAACTCCAAAAATAGTAATGAATAAAGGAGACTTTAATGGATAATAGATTTCAAACTTATAAACAAGTGGATGTGAACACAACTAATAGAGGTAAAATTGTAGTGATGTTATATTCTGGTGCAATCACTTTTTTAAACAAAGCAAAGCTATATATCGAAAAAAAAGATTTTGAAAATAAAGGTAAGTACATAGTAAAAGCACAAGATATTATTGAGGAACTAAACTTTTCATTAGATTTAAATAAAGGTAAAGATATAGCAAAAAATTTGAAATCTATATACCAGTTTTTAGATAGATACCTTAACCAAGCAAATATAGAAAATAATTCACAAAAAATAGATAAAGTGTTACAAATACTAGAAAGATTAAAATCAGCTTTTGAAGAGATTTTATTAAAACCAGAATTTATTGAAGCCCAATCTATAAACAAAATTGAGCAGCCGCAAAATTGCATTAAGAGATTTGTATAAGCAATAAAAACACTTGACAAAAAGACATAGAAATAAAAAAGTAGCCACAGGAGGATGAAATGGCGATCAATAAGATTAATGATGACATCCAAAGCCGTAGAATCACACAAGATAGTGTGAAAGAAGCTACTTCAGGGAAGAAGGAAAAAGTTCGGAATCAGACAAACAATTTAAATAAAATAGGTATTGAAGATAAAACATTATTATCAGAAGATGCAAAAAAATTGCATGAAACAGAAGTAATACTGCATAATGCCTTATTAAAATTACGAGAAATGGATGAAATCAATCAAGAAAATTTTGAAAGTATAAAGAATAAAATAGGGGATAATTTTTATAGCAATGATGAAATTATTGAAATAGTAAGAGATAATATTTTTTCAGAGAATGAAATTCAATCAATAGTTCAAAAAAGAAAAATAGCCGAAAAATATATTTCCATACTGAAAGAACTTGATGAAGAAGAAACTGCAAAGACTATTGTAGATAATAAACTTGAAAAAGTAAAAAATAGATTAAATAATGGTTATTACGATTCGAAAGAAGTAATTGCAAAAGTAGCAAATGATTTATTTGAAATAATGGATACCTAAAGTATGGCACTTGAAAGAATTCATATTAACTATTTAAAAGAATTCATTGACCAACTAATTTTGAATAAAGGGATCATAACTATTAAGAACCCAGAATTAGTAGTTGACAAAATAAAGATAGATTTTTTAGTTAAACTTGCATTCCGATTTTATAGCAAGCTGTATAGCTCAGAAAAATACGCTAGTTATTTGGAAAAAAGCCAAAAAGAATTTTTTGAAGATTGCGAAAAAGAATATCAACCAATATTCCAAAGTATGTTAAATATTATGTATATTAGAAAACAAGAAGCTATCATACAATGTCTTAATTGCGGAGCAGATATGGCATTAAGTTCCATGTCCGGTGATAACTTACCAATTTGTGCTATATGCCAGGATGATATAGGTTTTGAAATGGAAATTTGGGAAAAAGTATTTGGGTAGTATTTTTAAAAAGTGAATAAAAAGAGTATTGAGGGTACAATATAGTCATAATAATTGAACTTGGAACAAATTCGATTAAATCACTGATAGCTTTAAGGAGAGATAGTGGAATTGTATACTTGAATCAGAATGTTTATTATACACGGCTTGGAGAAAATTTAGCTAAAAAAAAATATTTATCTAAAGAAGTTATATCAAGAAACTTAGAAACTATTGGAAAAATTATCAAAGATTGTCAAACATATCTGTTATCCAAAAAACATCCTACACTTATCTCTAGAATCGAGATCATCGCCACTGAATCACTGAGATCAGCAAAGAATAACAGTGAATTTACACATGATGTAAAAAAAAAATTTGGACTTGATGTTAGAATATTATCAGAACAAGAAGAAGCATTTTACACTTATTATTCGAATAAATTTCCAAAAAATATACCTGTTCTAGACATAGGTGGAGGAAGCACTGAATTGGTATTCCCTTTAAAAACCACTACTTTAAAAAATGATCTTTCTACAAGATTATCGATTTCTACACATAGTTTTCCAGTAGGATCTGTTTACTTAAAAGACTTATGTAAAAAAAACTTTATAGATTTTCCAAATATCGAAATTTTTTTAGAACACAATTTTCAAATTTTAAAAGAGATCATACATACTCAAGCATTTAATGATAATCTAAAAAAAAATGAAATGATTATAGGTGTAGGTGGAACATTTTTTAATATAGCTAAGTTTCATGTGAGAAAAGAAAATATTAATTTTAAAAAAATGGAAGGGTTAGTTATTTCTATTGACGATTTTAAAAGAATACTAAATGAAATATGCAACTCACCTTTTTCTTTTTTTAAGGAAGATGGTAGCTCTGATGTCTTGCCTTTTGGTGTTACTATTGTTCTTTACTTGTTACCAAAATTACAGGTGAAAAAAATTATTATTTCTTGCAAAGGTGTTAGACATGGATATGCTGAAAGTATTTTAACTTCATTAAACGAAAAAAGTTAACTATTATAATAACACAATGGTAATAATTTCTATATTCTTTGGTTATTTTAAATGAGAGACTATATGGCATACAAAATTGAAAAGATAAAAGCAGTAGATATTCCAAATTACATAAATAATAAAATTTCTTTTTGGGCAAAACCAGAGTTATTAAATTTATTTGCAAAAAGGGATAATACAGAACTATTTTACATTATAGTGACACAAAATGATACAATATTATCAATTATGCCAATTCTAGAAAAAAAAAAGTATAGGTTTGTGTATATAAATCAAGCTCATGAACAGTATTATACACCAATAGATTTTTTGTTACCAGATAACCAAACTCTTTTTTCACTACAATATGAAAAATTAGCAATATTAAAACTTTTCGCAAAATATTTAAAAAATAACTATTTTAAAGTTGTTATAAATTTTGAAGATAATATAAGTGATATAAGAGCTTTTTCATGGGTAGGATTTACAGTTACTCCTTTGTATGTATATAAGAAAAACATTATCAATTATAGTGAAGAGTATCTCGCTCCTTCAGTTAAACCAGAGTTAAAGAAAGCATATAAAAATGGTTTAACAGCTAAGCAGTATTGGGATATTAAATCATGTAGTAATTTATTACAGTCTCTATCTAACAGAAAAAATCGTCCCAAAAGACAAACAGAAAATGATTATCAACTTTTTTTAAACGATTTATACAAAAACAGTCTTTGTGATATGGTTTTAGTATGTAAAGATGATACCCCATTAACTTTCGCAATAGTTTTAAAAGATAAAGTAAGTTTAACTTTATATAGCTTTGTAACTGCAACTTCCGATCTTGGTTTAAAACTTAATTCAGGTATTTTTTGTTTTAATTATATCTTATCTAATTATAGAGAATACTCTATATTTGACTTAGGTGGAGCAAATATAGAAAATGTAGCATTCTTTAAATCAAAGTTTAATTGTGAGTTAAAAAATTATTATCGAGTAGAAATAAACAAAATACCTTTACTTAAGAATAAATAATAAGATTATCAGTATAAAAGAGACAATTTCTAGTATTCATACATCAATAATTGTAGAAACAATTTCCATGTTATACATGATTATAGACATACTTCATCGCAATAAATACCAAATTCGTAATGCAGTTGCAAGAACACCTAATTTCCCATAAAAGCAACCTCAAGGAGTTGCAGTTCGTGTAGATTAAAGGTGGCAGTCAAGCAGGGTCGAGGTAGTTTATACTACACAACTCATTCTTATTATAGCTTTAAAAACACTTGACAAATATACTCGAATAAAAAAAATTGCCCAAATTTTTATAGGTAAAAAAGATTTTACCTAAAGGGGAAAATATGAAATTAGAGACACTTCACGAATTAGGAAAGACTAAAAAAAACACTAATTATAGGTTTATTTTTTGTTATTTGTTATATTTATTAATCTTCATTATTAGTAGCATGCAAATTTACGCAATCAATGTAGTAAACCATCCCTTCACAGCGGTTCAACCCGATGGAACAAAGTTAGATTTATTTATCACAGGAAACGAATATTATCGTTGGGTACACAATGAAGAGTGTTTAACGATTGTTTTAGATCCTGACACCGAAAATTGGAGTTGGGCAAAGTTGGAAAAAGAACGTTTAGTTTCCACAGGTTTTGCTATCCATCAACATTCGCCGGAGTCCTTGGGAATTAGATCAATAATCAATATTTCAAACGAAACACATGAGCAAATAATTGAAAGGTGGGAATCACCCACCAGAGATTATCCTTCTCGAACACCATCAATCGGGACAGTCAACAATATTGTCATTTTTATTCGTTTTTCAGATCAAGGACAATTCACAAATCCTTTTTCCACTTTTAATAATGATTTCAACAGTCAAGTAACAGGGGTCAACAGCGTAACCAATTATTTTTGGCATGCTTCTTATAATCAACTAAGAGTAAATTCACATTTCTATCCAATTCAATCAGGGACGACTATTCTTACTTATCAAGACCCATACCCCAGATCTTATTACACAGTGGCAGGAGCGGGAGGAAGTGTCGCGCAACATGAAATAAGATTTCACACAATGCTTCGAAATGCGGTTCTTGCAATTGCTAGCCAAGTTCCTCCTTCTTTAATCATTGACAGCAATAATAATGGTCAAGTTGATAATGTAATTTTTTTAGTTAAAGGGGGCCCTGAAATAGCCCATCGAGACGATTTATTATGGCCACATAAATGGGGTCTAGCATATGCTCCTGCAACTTATATAAACGGAAAACAAGTTTTTATGTATAATTTAAATTTGGAAGAAAGCAGCGGGTATTTTGTTGCGGGGGTTGGTGTTTATTGTCACGAATTTGCCCATGCCATAGGTGCTCCTGATTTATATCGATACAATAATAATATAATCTCTCCAATTTATCAATGGGATCTCATGGCAAATAACACCTCTCAAGGTCAATCAATTTCTGCGTATATTAAACAAAAATATCTCGGCTGGATAACTATACCAACTATTACAATTTCTGGCAACTATTCGGTCAACGCATTAACCACGAACTCAACAGGGAACGCCTATCGGATAAATTCGCCAAATGATACGAGTCAATATTTCGTAGTTGAGTATCGCCGTCGAACAGGAACAGGAATACCGACTGATTCTGATTTACCCAACGAAGGGCTTCTAGTTTATCGAGTTAAAACGGGAATTTCAGATGGAAACCGAAATGGCCCACCTGATGAATTATATGTCTATCGACCTAATGGAACATTAACCGACAATGGAACGATAAATAGTGCACCATTTTCTTCACAATTAGGTCGAACATCCATTAATGACACCACAAACCCTAATTCTTTTATATATGTCAGTCCAGGATGGACAACATCAACTGCAGGTGGTCTAAACATCTCTAATATCGGAGCATCGGGGACAAATTCAATGTCTTTTACTGTGGCGTTTAGTGGTCAGCGTGTGGAGGTCGGTTCTCAAGTTGGAGTTGTAGGTCAAGGTGTTGCTGGTTCTGTAACATTTCCTGTGGCTACGAATAATATGTCGAATGGACAGGCGGGAACAATATCTTGGTTTACTAGTCTTGATGGTAACACTTCAACAACAGCTCCAGTTGGGATTTCTACTTCTGTTACCAATATTTTAAACAATGCTTCAACTATAACATGCAATGCGACTACATCTGCGGTTTTTGGGCAATATTATTTCAAGGTAACTTATAATGGAATTCAATCTAATGTAGGTACCTTAGCAGTTAGTCATGGGGTTCCATATTCACAGAATTTTAATTCCGGAACGAATTTATCTGCTATCGGCTGGGGAGGGACGATAAATTCCCCATCAGGAATTTTACCAAATAGTGGAGTTAGTCTTACGAATGCTCTTGCTATGAATGTATATAGTACATTGCCAACTCAAAATGCGTTTACTCCAACCATATATAATATAACAGCACAAACAAACTTGTCTTTTGCGTATCGTATAGTTAATGTCCATTCCAATTGGCTTGGAACTCTAACCGGAACTACATTAGGTGCTAGTGATATCATTAATATTGAAGTTTCTACAACAGGACCAACGGGAACATACACAAGTATTAGGCAGATAAATAATTCAAACCACACACCAGCAAACACTTTTGTTAATGTGAATCAATCTCTTTCAGCATATAGTGGTCAAGGTATAAATATACGATTTAGGGTTACCAGAGGAAATGGTGACTGGTTTTTTGTTGTTGATGATGTTGCTGTCACCAATGGAATTATAGCTCCTGCTTTCAGTGTTTCACCAAGTCCTCACAACTTCGGTAGTATCATTGTCGGTGAGACTTCGTCAACTCAAACTTTTACTATCACTAATACCGGAAATGCAAATCTTATAGTTAGCAATATCGTGAAAGCAGGAACCGACCAAGCTCATTTTAACCTTGCAGGAAACGCAGGTTTCAACTGGACAATAGCTCCTGCAGGAACTAGAACATTCATGGTTACCTTTAGTCCGTCTTCAGTTGGTGCGAAATCAGCAAGTATCTCGATAACACACAATGCTACGGGTTCTCCCAGTTCTGTATCACTTTCTGGTACTGGTGTAACCGCCGGTGCCTTTAGCCTCAATCCGACATCTCATAATTTCGGAAATATCAATGTGGGTTCTACATCAACGACCCAAACTTTTACTATCACTAATACTGGTGGTTCAAACTTGGTTATTAACACAGTAGCCAAAGGTGGAACCGACCAAGCGCAATTTAATCTTAGCACTATCACGGGTTTACCTTGGACAATTGCCCCAAATGGCACCAGAACCTTCACAGTTTCCTTTAGTCCCACATCTTCTGGTGCAAAAACAGCAAATATAAGTATTACAGACAATTTATCAAGCGTTTCGGGTTTAGGGTCAGAGGAGTCTTCATATACTATAACAAGAAGTAGCAACAATACCGATAGAACAATCGATTTAATTGAGAATGATGAAACTGGTTCAAGAGCAACAAGAACCATTCCACTATCAGGGACAGGTGTTGCATCTGCCGTTTATATCCCTTATACTCATGGGTTTGAAGTTACTGCTGAAAACAATAATTGGACACTTGAAAATGGCACCCAGGTTAATAAATGGCACATCGGAACAGCTACAGCCCAATCTGGATCGCATTCTTTATACATATCAAGAGATGGTTCATCGAATAGCTATCTTATTACTTCCGCAATATCATATGTTTATGCAATGCGCAGAGTGAATTTTACTAGTACTTTACTCCATACTATCAGTTTTCATTGGAAAAGTGCAGGAGAAGGGAATTTCGACAATGTTAGAGTATACCTTGTTCCAGATAATATTGAAATAATAGCAGGAAACGCTTATGGAAATACTGGAAACATAAATAATGTACCCACAAATTGGATAGCAGTTAGCCCAATTTTAAACAATCAAGGAGCCGCTTGGCAAAGCTTTTCGAATGAAAATGTGATAGTGCCCAGTGCAGGTGTATATAAACTCGTATTCTTTTGGAAAAATGATGGGTCCGAAGGCACTCAACCCCCAGCGGCTATTGATAATATCAGTATTTCATTATCGCCTCAAGTGTTCAGTATATCGCCAACATCATATGTTTTTAGCAATATCACAGTGGGGGAAACATCAGCTATCCAAACTTTTACTATCACCAATACCGGAAGTGCAAATTTAATAATCAGTAATATACAAAAAGCAGGAACAGACCAAGCACAATTTAACCTTGCGGGTAATACAGGTCTCAATTGGACAATCGCCCCAAATGGAACGAGAACATTCACGGTTTCGTTTAGTCCGACCTCTGCAGGTGCAAAATCAGCCTCTCTCACAATCACGCACAATGCAGCAGGTTCACCGAGTTCCGTATCATTATCTGGTACTGGAGTAGCACCAGGTGCCTTTAGCATCAACCCCACGTCACATAATTTTGGAAATATCAATGTGGGTGAAATATCAGCAACTCAAACTTTTACAATAACTAACACCGGTGGCTCAAATCTTATCATTAACACAGTGGCAAAAGGGGGAACCGACCAGGCACAGTTTAATCTCGGCACTATCACAGGTTTACCTTGGACAATCGCCCCAAATGGAACGAGAACCTTCACAGTTTCATTTAGTCCTACATCAGGCGGAGTTAAATCAGCTAATATAACGATTACCGACAATCTGTCAAGTATATTAGGGGAAATGCTAGAAGAGTCAACATATACAATCAACAGAACAGACAACACAACTAATAGGATAGAAGTATATGAAATTAATAACGATAACCTTATATCTTTATTATATGAAAAATCTATAACATCACTTGATTATCAAAATAGTATAGTAACCAGAGATGTCAACGAAGATAGCAATCGTGCAACCCGGACTGTTGCTCTTTCAGGCACAGGCATTGTTCAAACAATATACCCCATCCCTTATACACAAAATTTCAATACTGCCACTGATTTAGCCTCAATAGACTGGGGTGGAGCTGTCAGTCAATATTCAGGAGTTGTTGCTAATATAGGGGTTAACAATACAAATGCACTTGCGTTGAATGTTTATAGTGCTGTGAGTACTCAGAATGCGTTTTCACCAAGGATAGGAGTGGGAACCTCGACCACTAATTTAACTTTTGCTTATAGAATAGTTACCTATAGTGGGTATACTGCTTTTGCTATGGGTACCGGTGATAACGCTTATGTTGAAGTTTCTACAACAGGTTCAAGTGGGTCATACACATCGATACTGACCATAAATAGTTCCAATCACACTGCAACCGCAAATTTTACAACACTGAACTTACCTTTGTCCTCTTATGTTGGTCAAAATATAAACATAAGGTTAAGAGCAACCCACGGAACTAACGATTGGTTTTTTGTCGTCGATGATATTTCGATCACAAATGTGCCACCAACCCCTGTGTTCAGTATTTCTCCAAGTCCTCACAACTTTGGAAATATCACAGTGGGGGAAACATCAGCTATCCAAACTTTTACTATCACCAATACGGGAATTGTAAATCTGGTTATAAACAATATAACGAAAGCAGGATCCGATCAAGTCCAATTTAACCTCGCAGGTAATGCTGGTTTCAATTGGACTATAGCTCCAGCAGGAACCAGAACCTTCACAGTTTCGTTCAGTCCGACTTCAGCAGGTGCAAAATCTGCCAGCATCTCAATCACACACAATGCAACAGGTTCTCCGAGTTCTGTATCATTATCTGGAACCGGAATAACACCCATACCCGGAACTGTTACTCTATCTACTCCAGCAAATAATGCTACAAATCAGCCACTTCGCCCAACGTTAACATGGCAACAACCGGTAACAGGTGGTGCATTCGTCACGGGTTATTATGTCTATCGACATACATCAGCAAATCCTTATAACCAAGCAAACCCAGAAACAAATAGAGTGGCAACAGTCAGCGGTGTAACGAATACTTCATGGACACATACTGCTGATTTATTATATAACACCACATACCATTGGCAAGTAGTGGCTTATAATTCTACAGGCAATGGAACAGCAAGCACCTCAAGAAGTTTCACTACCCTGTTAGCTCCAGTAATAGCAGTCACTTCAACTGGTCTTTCGTCATTGCGAGTCAATCAGACCGTTAGTAGTGCAAGTGTGTTATTTACTTTAACAAATGGAACTTATGCCTCCCCAATCACAGCTACTAACTTTTTTGTTAGTGGATTACCATCAGGTTTAATAGCTGGTACAGCAGTAAGAACGAGTAATACTGTAGTGACAGTACCTATTTCGGGGACCCCGACTACCCATACAACAACAGCAACCAGTCTCACTTATTCTTCAAGTATTCCCGCTTCACAAGTTCAAGGTACCGTAGCAGCAATCACCCCGACAGGTAACCCCACTACTGGTCCAATTGCCAAAGGTGTTGGCATGACAGTAAGCGGTGCACCGACTTCAGACACTGTTACCTTCAATAGCATTTCAGTCAATGCAGTCACAATCCCAACCAATCCTGGCAGTCAAACAGTCGAATATGCAATTAATGCATCAACAACCGCACCAGCAACAGGGTGGCAAAGTGGAACCTCGTTCACATTGTTAAATACAAATACATCCTATTATGTCTTTGCTAGAACAGCTGAAAATGCGAATTATCTTTCTGGAACTGCTCAAAGAAGCATTGTTATAACTACATTGATCGCACCTCCAGGGCAAGTGATATTGACGGCACCGACAAACAATACAACTGATATCCCAATCATACAAACATTAACATGGCAAGCCCCAATTGGAGCGGTGACAGGTTATAAAGTCTATTTCGGAACGACTTTACCTAATGAACCAACTACAGTTACAAACTTATTAAATTATGTACCTACATTAGATTATAACACAACTTATCAATGGAAAGTGATTGCCTATAACTCAACCGGTGACGGCGAACCATCAGAAACTTGGTCATTTACAACTCAGATCGCACCTCCCGGGCAAGTGA
>Ga0123353_10010171_pt1 | contig 13084 bp, 9 predicted proteins | sample TergutLab28metaG_3_FD_92763 | JGI IMG/M metagenome (GOLD analysis project Ga0123353, IMG submission 92763) | Labiotermes labralis P3 segment gut microbial communities from Petit-Saut dam, French Guiana - Lab288 P3 | ecosystem: Host-associated > Arthropoda: Insects > Digestive system > Gut ...
AAAAAGAGAACTTCTCCCTCTATGACGACATCACAGAAGGTTCCCAAGTTGTCTATCCCGCACCGGTCGGCACACAAAACTCATCCAACTGGAAACTCTTGCTAAGCATCGGCTTGCGCTTCTAACACATCTGCCGCTCGCATCGGCTTGCGCTTCTAACTCATCTGCCGCTCGCATCGGCTTGCGTTTCTAACTCATCTGCCGCTCGCATCGGCTTGCGCTTCTAACTCATTTGTCCCTCGTTAAAAAGAAGGTCTAACACACTCAAATCGGGCACAAACCCAAACTTATGCCCAAATACTTGAAAATATGGCTCTAACGCAATCCCCTCCGGTTTGCGTTTTGCTTTTGGGTGTATGACATACCTGTAATCGTGCAATTGCGTAGCTGGAGGCGGCGGCGGCACAAAGCGCTCCGTGAAGCCCCACCGAAACGACACCCTGAGCAGCGCCTGCGAAACTTCCCATACCTTTATATTAAGATCAAACAGGAACGGAATTTCTTTCCCATACACTTGGCGAACATCTCCGTTAAACTCGTCAAAAAAGGGCGAAGAGCGATACGCCGCTTCAATGGCTCGCCAATGTATTTTCTGCCAAGGTTTTGAATAATCAATCCGAATGTCCCTTATCCGGCTATCGTGCGGACGCAACACCGGCACCACCAACGAGAGGGGGCCGTTGGCCGACAAAATGGTACACCTGTTCCGATAACTCTGCTTCCGGTAGCGTTCGTGCTGTTCAATCTCCACCACATCGCTTTGCGCCGCCAACAGATAGGCTGAAACAGGCGCCCAATAGGCCGTGGAGAAGAGCGCCATTACTCGTTTATCTGCTCATTTGAGGTCTTTGCCCTGATAATCCCACGCTTGGAAGTGCGAATAAAGTTTAGAATATTATCCCTCTCTTCACTTGGCGGAAAAGCCGCCTCAATCTTATCGCACGCCTCAGCAGTATTCAATCCCGACTGATAGATAATCCGATATATCTCCCGAATCAAATCAATCTGTTCTCCGGTAAATCCCCTACGCCGCAAACCCACCACATTCAACCCTCCATACACTAACGGTCTATGCCCAGCCAGCACATACGGCGGAACATCCATCGAAATCATTGACCCGCCTGACAACATCACATGCGCCCCAATCCGCGTAAACTGATGCACTCCCGATAACCCGCCAATAATGGCATAGTCATCCACCTCACACTCTCCAGCCACTCCCACAGTGCTCACCAACACCACATTATCCCCAATCTTACAATCATGCGCAATATGCACATACGACATAATTAAACAGTTATTCCCAACTTTTGTAATCCCCTTCCCACTCGCAGCCGTCCCCCGATTTATCGTAGCACACTCCCGAATCGTCACATTATCCCCAATCTCCACATAAGTCACCTCTCCCCTGAACTTCAAATCTTGAGGTATCCCCCCCACAACCGCACCGGAAAACACCTTACAATTCTTCCCCAACTTCACATAATCACAAATAGTTACATTAGGTCCAATCCATGACCCCTCCCCAATCTCCACATATTCCGCAATGGTAGTGAAATCCTCCACCACCACATTTTCTCCCAATTTTGCATTCGGATGAATTTTGTTTATCGCCATACCATCTATCTATTAAATAATTAAACAGTTGAACTATTACTTATTCTTAATAATTTGCGCCATATACTCCCCCTCACACACCAACGCATCCCCTACAAAAGCCAGACCACGCATCGTAACAATACTCCTTCGCAACGGAGTTATGATCTCCATCACGAGCGTCAACACATCCCCCGGCACCACTTTACGCTTAAACTTCACCCCGTCAATTTTCAGAAAATAGGTTGACCAGCGCTCCGGCTCCTCTAACCCATCCATCACGAGGATTCCCCCCGTCTGCGCCATCGCCTCCACAATCAACACCCCAGGCATCACCGGCTCCTGTGGAAAGTGTCCCGCGAAGAACCACTCGTTGATTCCCACATTCTTAATCCCCACCACACGGTTTTGAGACAACTCCACCACCCTGTCCACCATCAAAAAGGGAGCGCGATGCGGCAACAACTTCTGAATCGCCTGCACATCAAGTACCGGCTCCTCATTCAAGTCAATATGAGGAGCCACCGGTTTTGAAAAGTACTCCTTAGCCGCTTTGCGCACAATCCTTGCCACCGTAGTGTTCAGAGCGTGCCCCGGCTTATTGGCAATCACCTTAGCCTTGATGGGATACCCAATTAAGGCAAAATCTCCGAGCACATCCAGCAACTTATGGCGGGCGCACTCGTTTGAAAAACGCAGGCTCAGATGGTTCAGGTAGCCAGCCGGACAACGGGCTACGGAAGGTTTATTGAAGAGAGACGCAATCTTGTCAAGCTCCTCCTGCGAAACGGCCTCCTCCACAATCACGATGGCGTTGTTGAGGTCGCCGCCCCGAATCAGGTTGTTGTGAAACAACGGCATCAATTCGTGCAAGAAGACAAAGGTGCGGCAGGGCGCCAACTCCGTTGCAAAATCAACCTCGGAGTGGTAGCGTGCATATTGATGGCCAAGCACCTGAGAGTTAAAGTCAATCATCACATCCACCGAAAAGTCGGAGTCGGGCAATAAGGTGATCTCCGCTCCGCTGATGGGGTCTTTGTAGTGTATCTTCTCCTTTAGTTCAAAAAAGAGTTTGGGGGCATCCTGCTCCAGCAACCCCACCTTGCCAATCTCCTCAGCATAAGGGCAGGCGCTGCCATCCAAAATGGGCACTTCGGGTGCATCGATTTGAATGAGTGCATTATCCACGCCCATAGTCGTGAGGGCGGCCAAAATGTGTTCGATGGTGCACACCTTAACCCCATCCCGCTCAAGCGTGGTGCCTCGCGAGGTGGCGGTGACAAAATCGGTGACGGCAGGAATTACCGGCATCCCATCTAAATCAACTCTTTGAAATTTAATTCCGTGACCTTGTGGAGCAGGGTCAACAGACATGGTAACACTAAGACCTGAATGAAGACCTTTTCCTTTAAAGGTAAGAGACTTACTTATCGTTTTTTGATTTATTTGCATAGATACGAATTGTCAATTGGGCGCAAAGTTAATCAAAATCCCTATTTGGCAACATCTTTTTGCTTGGGGAGCGACTTAAAAATTGCATAAGCCCTATAGTAGGTATGATAATCGATTGCAGGAGAGCCCATTAAAATCTCGTTTGGCTTTGTATGTCCCGAAACGCCACTCTGCGCCCCCACTTTAGTTCCGTCAGCCACCCTGATGTGCCCTGTAACCCCGGCCTGACCACCCAACTGGCAATTTTTCCCAATCCTCGACGATCCGGCTACACCCGACTGGGCAGCCATCACCGTATGCTCACCCACCTCCACGTTGTGGCCAATTTGAATCAGGTTATCGAGTTTTACCCCGTTTCTGATAATGGTCGAGCCCATAGTAGCCCTGTCTATCACCGTATTAGCCCCAATCTCAACCTCATCCTCAACCACCACATTCCCAATTTGGGGAATCTTTTTATACGACCCATCTGCAACAGGCGCAAAACCAAAGCCATCGGAACCGATCACCGCACCGGCATGAATGGTGCAGTGCGCCCCAACCACACAATCCGAATAGACAGTCACCCCCGGAAAGAGGGTGGTGTGTGCTCCGATCTTCACCCTCTCCCCAATATAGACGCGGGGATAGATCTGCACCCCATCTCCGATTACACACCCTTTGGAAATGTGGGCAAACGCACCCACATAGACCCCTTTGCCCAACTTCGCCCGCCACGAGATGGCGGCTCGCCATGAACGCCCCTTTTTGTTTCGCGCCTTTAAGGAGTTGAAGAGGTTGAGCAACGATGCAATCCCCTGATAGGCGTCCTCTACGCAGATTAAGGTGGCAGGAACCTCGCGTTGAGGAACTAACTTATTGCTAATCAATACCACACTCGCCTTTGTAGTGTATAGATGGTGTTCATACTTGGGATTGGCCAAAAAACAGAGCTGCCCGGGTACCCCCTGCTCGATTCGTGCTATGCCCGAAACTTCCACTTGGGAGTCTCCAATCACCTTGCCACCCAAATGCTCGGCAACAAATTTTGCGGATAATATCATCTGTATCTTACTTTTTTTACCGCACAAAAATAAGATTTTTAATAGAAAAATTTGTCAATGATGTGAAAATTTGTATCTTTGCACCCGAAAATCGAGAATAGTGCAAGGGGACTTTTGTCCCCTTATTTATTGACAATAAGATATGTAGAAAAGAAACAGTAAGTTATAAATATATGGAAGGGCTAAATTTAATAAGCACATTTGCGGAATTTAAAGAACTCAAAAACATTGACCGTCCCACCATGATGGGCGTCCTTGAAGATGTTTTTCGCAGCCAACTCATTAAAATGTATGGGACTGCCGACAATTTTGACATCATTATCAATATAGATAAAGGTGACTTTGAAATTTGGCGAAACCGAGAGGTGGTGGATGAGGTGGAAGATCCCAATACCCAAATCTCTTTGACAGAGGTCTCTAAAGTTGACGACTCCTACGAAGTGGGAGAAGAGTACGCCGAAGAGGTAAAACTCTCTGCATTTGGACGTCGCGGCATTCTGAGCCTCCGCCAGAATCTTGCGGGGCGCATCCTCGACATTGAGAAAGCCAACCTTTATACGAAGTACCACGACAGAATTGGAGAGGTGATGATGGGAGAAATCTATCAGGTATGGAAAAAAGAGGTGCTTGTGTTGGACGAAGATGGGAACGAATTGGTACTCCCCAAAAGCGAACAGATACCTTCCGACTTTTTCCGAAAAGGAGACTCCGTACGCGCCGTGATTGCCCATGTGGAGTTGAGGAACAACAACCCCCTAATCACCCTTTCCCGCACCTCGCCCCTCTTCTTGGAGCGACTCTTTGAGCAGGAGGTGCCCGAAATCTTCGATGGGTTGATTACCATTAAAAAGATTGTACGTATGCCCGGCGAACGCGCCAAAGTAGCGGTGGAGTCATACGACGACAGAATTGACCCCGTAGGCGCCTGCGTTGGGGTAAAAGGAACACGTATTCATGGGATTGTAAGGGAGTTGCGTAACGAAAATATTGATATTATCAATTGGACTTCCAACCCGCAATTGCTCATTCAGCGTGCGCTCTCTCCCGCCAAAATCTCCTCGATTAAGATTGACGAAGAGACCAAACATGCAGGAGTTTACCTCAAACCCAGCGAAGTCTCTTTAGCCATTGGAAAGGGAGGAAGTAATATCAAATTGGCCGGAATGTTGGTGGGTTATGAGATCGATGTATTCCGTGAAATTGAAGAAGATGAAGAAGATGTACTTCTTGATGAGTTCAGTGACGAAATCGAACAGTGGGTCATTGACGCGCTCAAGCAAATGGGTTGCGACACCGCCAAGAGCGTGCTGGCCATTCCGGTGACGGAGATCGTTAAACGGGCTGATTTGGAAGAGGAAACAGTGACGGAGGTCATAAAGATATTGAAATCGGAATTTGAATAGTCATTAATCAATAGTCGAAAGTCATAAGTCAATAGGGAGTTTAATATATGGTAGATAACGAGACGATTAGGATAAACAAGGTAGTAAAGGAGCTGAACATTGGGATTGGCACCTTAGTTGATTTTCTGAAGAAGAAAGGGATTGAAGTTGACCCCTCTCCCAACAGTAAAATATCGACCACAGCCTACTTGCTGGCACAGAAAGAGTTTGACAAAGAGCATCTTTTAAAGGAACAATCCAAAAAGATTATCTTCAAAATTGTTGAACCCGAATCTGTTTCCCACGCACCTGCTCCTGCACCCGCCCCTACCCCTACCCCTACCCCTGCTCCCAAACCCACTTCACCACCTGCTCCTGCACCCACCACTCCCCCTCCTGCGCCCACCACAGCGCCTGCACCTTCATCCCCTGTTCCGGTGCCCACCACAGCACCTTCACCTTTGCCCCCTGCTCCGGCAACCATTCCTGCACAGATGCCCTCACATATACCCCCAACTCCTTCTCCCTCTACTCCGTCGTCGCCCGCTCCTGCTCCGGCACCGGTATCTATACCCTCTCCCCCCCCTCTCCCCACCCCTGCCCCCATTCCCACCGGAGAGGTACCTGAGGAAAAATCCCCTGCTTTCAAGGTGGTTGGAAAAATGGAACTTGAACCAAAGTCCAAAAGGAGAAATGACAGGAGAGGAAAACCCTCCTCTTCCCAAAGACAGCATCAGCCCAAGGGCGCTCCCACTCAAAAGCCATTTAAGCCAAAACCGGCGCCCGAACATATAAAAGATGTGCTTGAAAAAGAGGAAGAAATGCCACCTCCTATCGTTATCGAGCACATAGAGACCAAAGTACAAAAACTTTCAGGCCCCACCATCACCGGCAACCTCGACCTCTCACAATTTGAAAAGAAAAAGTCGGTCACCGAGCATCCCTCCGGACATCAACTCAAAGGAAAGCGCGAACGGATTCAAAAGGGACAGCGTGCAAAAGTGGATGTGACCAAAGTGGCAGCCGGAAAAAATCGTCCTCAGGGTCAGGGCGGAAAAGGAATGAAAGGCAAAGAGCGTCTTAAACCTGTTCGGATTGAAGTTGACGAAGACGCTGTACAAAAACAAATTAAAGAGACATACGCCCGCATGATTGAGGGAAAAGGAAAGACCAAAGGCTCAAAATATCGCCGCGAAAAACGCGATTTGGCAAGCCAGCGCCATTTAGAAGAGCAGGAACGTCAGGAGATGGAGAGCAACATCTTGGAAGTTACCGAATTTGTTACGGTAAATGAGTTAGCCACCATGATGAACATCGCGGTTGTAAAGGTGATTGAAGCGTGCATGAACTTGGGACTCATGGTCTCCATCAACCAGCGGCTCGATGCCGAAGCGATGGTCTTGGTCGCCGAAGAGTTTGGTTATGCCGTAAAATTCGTAAGCGTGGAGATTCAGGACGCAGTGGAGCAGGAAGAGGACTCCGAAGATGATCTGCTCCCCCGTCCCCCCATTGTCACCGTCATGGGACACGTTGACCATGGAAAGACCTCCCTCCTCGACTACATCCGCAAAACAAACGTGATTGCCGGAGAAGCGGGCGGTATTACCCAGCACATTGGCGCCTACAACGTACAACTTCCCAACGACCGTCAAATCACATTCCTCGATACCCCCGGCCACGAAGCCTTTACCGCCATGCGTGCCCGCGGAGCCAAAATCACCGACTTAGCCATCATCATTGTGGCCGCCGACGATGCCGTTATGCCCCAAACCGTTGAGGCCATCAACCACGCCGTCGCCGCCGGAGTTCCCATGATTTTCGCCATCAATAAGATAGATAAGCCCGGCGCCAACTCCGAAAAGATTCGGGAGCAGTTGGCCAACATGAACTACTTAGTTGAAGATTGGGGCGGAAAGTATCAATGTCAGGAAATCTCCGCCAAGCAGGGAATCAATGTAGATAAGTTGCTTGAGAAAGTGTTGCTTGAAGCGGACTTGCTCGAACTCAAAGCCAACCCCAACAAACACGCAGTTGGCACCGTGATCGAATCGTCATTAGACAAGGGGCGCGGCTACCTCGCTACCATCCTGATTCAAACAGGGACATTGCGTTTGGGAGACGCCACATTAAGCGGCATCTTTTCGGGACGCATCAAGGCGATGTTTAACGAGCGCGGACAGAAGATCGACGAAGCCGGTCCCTCTACCCCCGCCTCCATCTTAGGTCTGAACGGGGCGCCCACCGCCGGCGAAATCTTCAATGTTGTCAACGACGAAAAAGAGGCACGCGACATCGCCAACAAACGGGAACAGTTGCAGCGCATTCAAAACATCCGAACCCAAAAGCACATCACATTGGAAGAGATCGGACGCCGCATCGCCATCGGCAACTTCCAACAACTCAATATCATTGTCAAAGGAGATGTGGACGGCTCCGTAGAGGCGCTCTCCGACTCCCTCATCAAACTCTCCACCGAAGAGATTCAGGTAGAGGTGATCCACAAGGCAGTCGGCGGCATCTCCGAATCGGACGTCCTGCTCGCAGCCGCCTCCAACGCCATCATCATCGGGTTCCAGGTACGCCCTTCCGCCGCTGCACGTAAATTAGCCGAAAAAGAGGAGATTGAAATCCGCCTCTACTCCGTTATCTACGACGCCATCAACGAAGTCAAGAGCGGTATCGAGGGCATGCTCGCCCCCGAAGAGAAAGAGGAGATCACCTCCACTGTCGAAGTTCGCGAAACCTTTAAGATATCCAAAGTGGGCACCATCGCCGGCTGTATGGTCAAAGAGGGCAAAATCACCCGCCACGCCAAAATCCGCGTCATCCGTGACGGCATTGTGGTAAACACCGGCACCCTCGGTTCCCTCAAACGCTTCAAAGACGACGTTAAAGAGGTCTCTTCCGGCTACGACTGCGGCTTAAACATTGACGGATTCAACGACATCAAAATCGGTGACATCATTGAAGCATACACCATTGTAGAAGTTAAGCGGAAATTGAACTAAGCGGCTTCATCTCTTTCTTCCCTCTTCAAAGAACAAATCTTCTTTCAACACTTCAATTCTCCCCATCGCATTTTTTACATGTTCAAGCCTGTTGAGTTCTCGTTCTGTCCATTGCCTCGTAGCCCATTTGGGGTCGATTTTTTCCAAAAAACGCGAATACCATTCTATCGCAAGTTTTCTGTTCCGAACCAAATCATAGCATACAGCCACTTCATAAAAGTTTGAAGGGTCAGTTGGGAAATCTTTCGTTGCAACAATATAAACTTTGGCGGCATCATAATAGCGACTCAGCAGGCGAAGCAAATATCCACGCTGTATGTTGGCCCTCATGCCGACAGTATCAATATCTGCAATCAACATATCGAGTTCGTCAAGTACTTCCAATCCTTTTTTGGGTTTTCCCGTAAATCCGTAGGTAAAAGCCAAGTACTTCATTGTATTTATGTCTTCCGGCTCGAGTTGATGTGCTTTTTCAAGGTATTTTTCAGCCTCGCCGTAGTTTTGCAAAAAGTAACTGATAACTCCATAGTGACTCATCGCAGTATAAGAAGAATCGCCTAAAGCCAAGGCATTTCTAAGTGCGATATCTGCCAAAGACGCATTTCCCAACCTATAATAGGCTATCCCAAGATATTTCCATGCTTCCACGTTAGTTGCATCCATTTCTACCGCTTCCATCCCAACTTCGACGGCACCATCATATTGTTTGTCCATTACCAATATCCGCGTAAGGGTACCCCACAATGTATTGTTATGCGGATATAGTTTGAGCGCTGTATAGTAATGGTTGAATGTTTCAAACAGGCTGTCGATTCGGTAATAGCAATCGCCCATATTTTTATAGACTAACCAATTTGTTGTATCTTTTTGTTCCACAATCTTTAACTGTTCCAACGCCAATTCCGGTTTTCCGGATGCTTGCAATGCGATTGCCCAATTCATTTTCCAACGGACAATATCAGGTTCGGCAGCAGCCAACTTCTCGAAGAATTGTGCTGAAACGGCCGGTTGTCCGGAGTGATGGTACAATGCCCCCAACGCAGCCATTGCATCCAAACCGTCCGGATTCAACTGCAACGCTATATGTTGTGCAGCAATGGCATCAGCGTAACGATACAGATTTTCAAGTGCTTTTCCCTTCAGAAAAATATACCTGTAATTTGTCGAATCTTGTTCAATACATTGCTCTAAAGAAACCAAAGCCTCTTCGTATTGACCGGTAATGTATGCCATCCAGGCACGGTCATATTCGGTCTGCTGTGCCTGCTGAACCTGCTGTGCCGAAAGCGAAATGCAAAACAGTGTGCATATTACGAAAAAAAATCTCATGCGCATATTCCTAATCCAAATTCTCTATTTATACTTGATGAGCATCAATACGGGATTATCATCCGGAGCAAGCGTCAGAGCCAACTCTTTCAGATTCCCTTGCAGTTTTTCCTTTTCCAAAGCACCCGTAAGTTGTTCGGCATATAGGATCGTTGCACTCATATTTTTCTCTTCCATACTAACCCTATCCATCGTAAAATGAACACTTACTGATGGCCAATCCGTATTAATAAATTTCGGGGTAACAACTTCATGATTTTCAGTATAAAAGAGATATTGTCCGGACTTTATCCGTGGTGTAGGTTGGTTGTTCAGTGCCGCCTTTTTTATCGCTTCAAAGTCATACTCAGCAGTTCGTATTAATATGAATTGATCGGTTTTTAACCCAACTGACCAGACAATAGGGATCTCCTGGTCATAAACGGAAGGCATTCGGGAGAGCACGGGCGTTAATGCAGCTCCTTTGGAAAGGAGATAGAGTGTATCCGCAGAGATATCGGCAACAACAAAATCACCTCCGAATTTGAGGGAGTTGTCACCCGTAATGACTATCGCCATAGGGCCTGCATCAGTGGGTATTATTTTTCTGGAAGTAATCCTGTCGTCTTGAAAGCGGAAATCCAACCGTGAAACGATTTTTCCGTCCTGTTTGGATAGAAACAGATAAGGATTCGTATGGTTTGGGTTGTTTGAATCCATTCGCGCAGGCATACAATAGGCCAACAGGGTTTGGTCGTCAAAATTATAAATCTCCCGCAAATATTGTTGTGATTGTTCCGGAAAAGAGCGCACAAATGCTCCCCTATCTGTATAGACTAAGATGCCGTTGGCGCCGGAAGCATCTAAAACATATATTTCGCGTTTTTGGGGATCATAAGTCAGATGGCTGATGTACACATATTCCTTGCCGCTATTTCCTTGGTTGTTAAAATGGCTCAGGCAATTTCCGTCTCTATCTAAAACAAATACATCTCCGGTAAAGACATCGTAGAGAACAAGAACCTCTTGGGAAACATACCCTATCCGTGGTCTGCCTATAAGAGGCGCATCTTTACCATTGAGTGAAACATATTCCACATCGGCAATTTCTTGCAACACAATATCTTTTTTGGGATACTCTTTGGTAAGGTCAATCAGAGGCAGGTCGCCTGATGATGGTTGCGCACAGCCCACAAATAGAGGAATTATGCAGAATAACAGGTGTTTACGTACTTTTTTCATATTTACAATTATTAAAGTCGCCGCGAAGATAGAACTATTTCTTTAGTCCTCCAAGCGATTTGGAATCTTTTATGAAAAATTTTACCTATTTTTGCTGCCAAAAGTTTCTTATCAACAATCTAATATTCTACGATGAAAAAAATCACCATTATCTTGTGCTTGTTCGTCCTCTCTTGTACTAAAAACAAGGAAGTTATTGTTGTACAATACAACGATTCTTCCGGAGCCGAACTGTTGTCCTCGTCTATTTTTGAAACGATTGAAATCTTGACCTTACACGGAGAGGACGCGCCTCACTTTGGGTCATGGAGTAAAATATCGGTAAAAAATGATATCTACTATGTTGAAGATGTGCAACTATACAAAGTTCACCTGTTTGACGCAACCGGAAAATACCTGAACAGCGTGGGCGAGAGGGGAATAGAACCGGGAGAATATCTATACATTGATGACATGATTATTGAAGAGAATGGCGATATCTCTGTTTATTCAAGCCCACAAGGCACCCTGTTCACCTATTCTCCGGAGGGTCGCTTTTTGAAAAGCACAAAGTACGCCCATAACTCGATGAATTTTAGCAGGGCCAATGGCTTTAACTACCATTACTACGGTCCGGGGAGCGGGCTACCTTACCAACTCTATATCACCAATAGCCAAAATCAACCCATCGACTCCTCTATTACCTCTTACATGGTGGTAAATACCGACCTTGCTCCGTTTAGTTCTTATGGAAACGCGCTTAACTTGTGCCCCTATTATGGCGGTGAAATCTATCAGCTAATAGACGGCAAGGCACAGATAGCCTACACTTTTGATTTTGGAAAGTACACCATTCCCGACGACTATTTTCATTTTGGCGATATGTATGAAGCCTTTGACTTTCTCATGCCCAAAACATTTGCAGCCAAAAACCGTTTCTTTGAGAACCAAAAGTATGCCGTTATCCAAGCCGGAGTGGCCAATATGGAGTCGCTGTGGGCGCGTTATGTCTATGGCCTGTTAGAAAAAGCCACATCTACATGGAGTTGGTTCTATATGGACGAAGATGATTTTATGAATGACTTCTGCCTTAAATATATGGATGATTCGTACCTCTATTTTGCCGCAGACCCGGAAATGGTCATGGATGCCGATGTTGATCAAGATATTATGGTGATTTTTAAGTGCAAACTGAAATAGTGGCTACGATAGAAAAATATGTGCCGGCACAAGTTCTATTGTTACGCCATTTTCTGTGAATACATCCGATTGATTTAATGTAATGATTTGACCATAACTTAGGTTGAATGCATTCAGGGCTTCCTTTAGGCCGTTGTACTCTCGTGCAAAATTTTCGTCCGAAACTTTTAAACAGACTTGTATCGCTTTTGTAACAACATGCTTTTCAAGCACAATAAAATCGCATTCGCCGGTGGCCTGAAAATAAAAAATATCCTTATACCTACGCCTAAGGTGCAAAAAAACAAGGTTTTCCAAACGCCTACCGCTGTTTTCACTGGTAGAGAGAGCATTATGGGTATATAAACCCAAATCTAGGGTATATACTTTTTTGGGGTTACGTGCCTGCACCTTTAAAGAATGGCTAAAAAGCGATACAAAATCAAATAGATAGGCATCTTTCAAGTAGGAGAAGTAGTCTAAAAGAGTGCTTGGTGACTTGACGCCAAACATGCCGGCCAACTTGTTGGCCGTAACCGTACTGCTAATATTTGTCAACAGAAAAACCGTCAACTGTCTTAACGAAGCAATGTCGCGTACAGCGTGTCTAACGGCAATATCACGCCATAAAATATCGTCAATCAACGTATTTAAAATACCGGCTATTCCTGTTTTCAGATACTCCGGTATGCCGCCGGAATATAAGTATGCCTCAACAGCCTCTGAATTATTTCCCTTGTTCAGAAAATGAATATATTCGGTATAGGAAAATGGGAAAAGCTCTGTAGATAAATGCCTGCCTGTAAGATGTGTGCCCATCTCAACACTCAGCATCGATGCATTTGAACCAGTAATAAAAACAGTATAATGCTCACGAAGCAGTTGGTTAACATAC
>Ga0123353_10010172_pt1 | contig 13083 bp, 11 predicted proteins | sample TergutLab28metaG_3_FD_92763 | JGI IMG/M metagenome (GOLD analysis project Ga0123353, IMG submission 92763) | Labiotermes labralis P3 segment gut microbial communities from Petit-Saut dam, French Guiana - Lab288 P3 | ecosystem: Host-associated > Arthropoda: Insects > Digestive system > Gut ...
GTGGGTGTTTGGGTGGGTGTTTGGGTGGGTGTTTGGGTGGGTGTTTGGGTGGGTGTTTGGGTGGGTGTTTGGGTGGGTGTTTGGGTGGGTGTTTGGGTGGGTGTTTGGGTGGGTGTTTGGGGGGGTGTTTGGGGGGTTTTTTGTGTTTTTTTGTTTGTTTGTTGTTTTTTTTGGGGGTTCGTTGGGTGTTTGTTTGGGTGGGTTTTTTGGGTGGTTTTTTGGGTGGGTGTTTGGGTGGGTGTTTGGTGAATTTTTTGTCATTTTTCAGGTGAACTATTAGTGCAATGTCTCAAGGGTGGTGGTGTGGCAGTTCTTGGGTGTGTTGGCTGTTTTTAGTGTTTTATTCTGTTGTGAGCTTTGTTGTTGGTTTGCATAAGTTGTTGGTGTTCTGCGGTGCTGGTTGGTTTGGTGTAAAATGTGTGTGATGTTTTATCGATGTTGCGTCTGTAATATTGGTGTATATGTTTTGATTGTGTATGGTTTAAAATCCTGTTCAGTTGCACCTGTTGTGTATGTATTACATTTAAATAATCCATCATCAGGATGCAACCAGTATACCTGGTTGAAGAAAAGAGTTACATCGGGAGTTCTTCAAGAGGGTATTTTTTTGTTCGATTGTGCATTTCGCGTTGGTGACGATCATGAGCTTCTATGGTGTCATAGAGTTGTCCGCAGTTCCGGCATCGGTACTTGTCGCTTAACGTTCGCGCCGTTGTATCCTCATAGTCGAGTAGAGCCTTCTCTGGCTCTTTGTTGTCAGAAACATTGGTCTGGCTTGTGGCTATATTCATCTATTTTGCCTTCAAAAAATATCTGCAGATCTAATGTTGGTTTGGATTTTAAAGGGTGTGTGAGCGGCTAACAACAGCAACATGCATAAACACGTCTATAGCAGATGGCTGATGAGTGTTCTGTATACAAAAGCATCGCCCAACATATTTTTTTAGTGCGTTTAAAAAAAATGTTTGCGTACTTGCCGATAACCCCTGGAGCGGAATATGCTTGGTTTCAAGTTAAGGGCAGACGAATCTAAAAATTAACAAGTGTTGTGATTGCTTTTTCGGTTGTTGTGGCTATGAGTTGCTGTTGGTTCTAATGAATTGATTGTTTAGGTTAAAAACAACCCGATAATTGTGTGCTGTTTTAACTGTTTATTGTAAAAAATTCCCATTCGGATGTTTTCGCAGTACTCTTCAACGGTTATCTTTGGGTAATTGCTTTCTAAACGATCAAAATCCGACAAAATGTGTAAGTTGTCATTTGTCTGAGTAAGAAAATTGGGTTTGGACTAGTGATTTGAGCATAAATGTACGTAAACACAGACCGTTTGAAAGTCTAAGTTGTCTTTGAATTTGTGGGTATATAAGGTTCGTCTGTATTCGGTTATCAGCGGTGTTGTTCAGTTTTGATTCTTTTATTGGCACCCCTTGAGCGCATCCTTGCTTTCTTTTTAGCGTCTGTGAGCATCGAGGGTTTCTCAGCTTGTTTGTCAGATGCGGTTTCCTCAATTGGTAGTGTATCTGGGGCATCTGGAAAATCTGATTCTGTTGCCAGCTTGGCACCATTTTTACGCATTGATTCCACCGCATGATCAACGTCTCTTGTTTTTGCGTTTATTCCAAGAGTTGCATCCATCAAAACTATCGTTTCAAAACCAAGCCGGCATCCATCTAGAACCGTATTTAATACGCAGTAATCAGTGGCTAATCCTGAAACAAACAGCCGCTTTACCTTGCGCTTGTAGAGTTCATCTGTGAGATTGGTGTGGTCAAAGGCAGAGTAGGCTTCATGGTTTGGTTGGGTTGCTTTGGAGATGATTAGGCTGTTTGGGGGTAGTTTGAGGTCAGGGCTAAATTTTGCCCCTGGTGTGTCTTGTATGCAGTGAGGCGGCCAGAGACCTCCTTGGGCTTTAAATGATATGTGATCTTCTGGGTGCCAGTCCCGTGATGCGATGATTTGTGCTTGAGCTGTTTTGAAACGTTTAATATAATTGTTTATGACTGGAATTATTTCGTTACTTTCGGGGACTGGTAGAGCGCCACCGGGCAAAAAATCGATTTGAATATCTGTCACTATGAGTGCGTCTGCTTCTGTTAAGTGATATAGTTCACTCAAAATGTCAACCTCATTTTTCTTAGCGTGAAACCAAGGAATAAACATTTGTACCTGCTTAGTCGAGCCGCACTTCGTTGGATTAGTGGCCAAAAACGTGCAAAATGCCGCCCTATTGCTGTTTCATGTAATTTTATGTGAAGTTAGGCGTACCTTTTTATCTTTTTAATGTAAAATGCGACCATTCGATATTTTTTCGCTCAACACATGTGTTTATGTGACTTTGAAACTTTGTGCTATCGCCATAGGAAAGCTGTTGTCTGTCTCTTAGACGATTACTTTATCTTAGCTGTTTTCAAAAAAAGAGTTTGAAGCCGCCAAAAAAACGTAAATAAAACTGATCGGTAGCGGTTTGGGAAAACAGAAAACCTTTTGCATAACTTTAGTGGATAACTTGATAGTTAAAGCGTTGCTATACACTTGTTTTGTTTTTTGTTTTTGAGTATTTGTAGTCCTCAGTCCTCACATAATTTCTATTTGGGTATTTAACTGACTGGTTGTAGTAGGTCTTGTTTTTTGTGTTGTATGGTTATATAAGCTTCGTGATTTTTCGAAAAGCGGTGGGTATCAACGACATTATTTGATCATCAATAGTGTGCAGTGTCTTGCTGATGCTGTTGGTTGGTTTGGTTTCTAGGTGTTTTATGATGTTGTCTTTTCTTATCTTAGGCGGTTATAGTGGGCTATTGTGGTGGGTGTTCACATGTGTGTCTAGATTGGCGTGTATCATTGTCTCAGTGCTGATTAGACTGTTATCTATTAACGTTTAAGTTAGCGTTTGTATTTGTTATAGGTAAGCTTAATGTCGGAGTGTAGGAATTCTATTCAGATATAGGTTGATCTGTAACAATGAAATCGCCTGTTGTTTCGGCTGTTACTGGTACGGTTCGTCGGAAAACTTTTGTTGCCCGAGAGGATTTGTTAGATCGTATGTCTGAGCTTGCAAAGTCACAGGGCTGTAGTCTGTTTGATCTAGTTAACGATCTTTTTGAGTTGGCACTAGTTGCGGATAATTTGAATTTTAGTTTGAAGCGTGTGGTTGAAGAGCGTAAAGTTTTGGAAATGGCAAAATGTGCCGGTTTTGTTTTAGGTCTAGAGCGATTATGGTATGAAATGGCCGATATAGCGTATAAAACAGATAAGGCTGAGGCTCTTAAAAGCTGGCGTGACTCAGGTATTTGGTTTGCTTCTCGGTACGTTACGGGGAGTGGTTCTTTTTCTTTTGCTCAGTTTAGAGATGATTTACTAGTTTTTACTTGGAATGCCCCCGAGTTTGATTTTAGGTTAGTTGATGGTAAATTGTTTGTAAAGGTTACAAGCCCGCGTTTTACTGAGGCCTATACTTTATTTTTTGCTTCTTTTTTGATGGGTGCGTTGGAGCGGTTTGGGTATCAGTTTGGAGTTAAGGAGATTTCTCGGGGTATAATTCGGTTAGATGCAGTGCGGAGCAGTGGTGGGTAATGGTGCAGCAGCGTAAGGATAAAAAATTAGTCTATGTTACCAGTGATCTTCTTGAAGAGATTACCAAAGCTTCCAAGAGTCGTGGAGAGACAATCACCAAATTTGTAGAAGAGGCCCTATCTCAAGCTGTAAAAGTATCCACTGCAGGTTATGATCTTAAGCAGCTGGGTCAGTTCTTTGAAGTTTTGTATGCTCAAAGAATTCTGGGTGGTGTTTTTGTGCCTTTGGATGTTTTGAATTTTTTAACCAATGTTGCCCTAAAGGAGAAAAAGGCTTCTCTTGCAGACGTGTGGTTTGAGAGTGGCAAATGGCATGGTAAATATCTAAAAGAACGTTTTGATGATCCGGTAAAGTCGTTGAAAACTTTTTTGGAAGTTAGTCGTTGGGATTTAAGTGAAATTGAAGTGAAACGTTTCGGCGCAATTACGCGTGTGCGTTGTGTTTCTGCGGTGTTATCTGAGGAGGCAACTCAGATGCTTGCACGTTTCATTGAGGGTATAATGCAAGGCTTTGATTATAAACTCCAGAAATGTGATCTCTTAAAAGGTATGATTGTTCTGGAATTTGTCAACTAAGCCTCTTTTGATAGTTTAGCTTGTTGGATATTTTTAGGTTTTTATGCACATTTCGTTAAAGGTGTAGGGAAATGTGTACTTTTAGAGTTAGCGGTTGTCTTGTGTTTGCAGTAACTATAAGTACTGGTTACACTACCAAGTTACCATAAAATAGGAAGAATAAAAAAATGAATACATACAAATCAAAAAACAAGCTATTCGCAGCCCTAACCATAATGCTATTACTTGCATCTACAGCACTAGTAGCAATTCCACAAGCATCAGCAATACTCTCATTAGACTTAGATACATACACCGGTTCAGTCGGTACTGAAGTTACTGTTACTGGTACGGTTGAGTACCAAGGCGCTACAGTAGTTCTCTACTGGGATAGTATCGGTGGCCAAGAACTAGGTTCGGTAAAATTAACTACAGAAGATAAGGATTATGAGTTAACCTTTATCGTTCCATCTGCTACTGCAGGCACCCACACTGTCTTTGCAGTAGAACAACTAGAATCTGGCGGCAGCTCCTCAGCAGCATCTATGGCCAAAACTTTCACAGTTGTGCCCAGCATTACCTTGAGTAAAACCAAAGGCCTTGTAAGCGACGAGGTAACAATAACTGGCCATGGTTTCTCAGCTTCAGCTACCAACAATGCAAACAGAATTATAGCTGACTTTGGCGGCATAAACATCATAATAGCAACAGATAACGTTCGTACAAATGGAACAGGTTCGTTTGAGGCAAAATTCCTCGTACCTGACTTACCTGATGGTCCATATACTGTCACAGCAAAGGACAGTGTTATACCAACAGCTAACTCAGCTACCGCATCATTTACTATTGGTCCAGTACTTACAATTACACCCGAAAAAGGCCCCACAGGCATATACGTTGCAGTAGAAGGACGCGGATTTACTAACAGCAAAGACGCAACAGTAACTATCAAATTCGGCAATACCGTAGTAGTTAGCGGTCTAAATCTCACAGAAACAAAGAGCAAAGGCGCCTTTAATACTGGCTTTTATGTTCCACAAGAAGCTGCAACAGTACCAACAAGCATAACCGTTGACGCAACAGATTCCGCGGGTATACAAGATGACGCAACATTTGTGTTAACAGGTCTACCAGGCGTTGAGTCTAAGCCAATTGTCGCTACACCCGGTAAACCAGTAACAATTACTGGTGAAAACTTTACTCGAATTGACAATAACATCGTTAACCTCTATCTTATGGCTGAAGGCAGTACAGTACGTCAATCCCTCGCAGGTAGCATTGTAGTCGATCCTATCACAGGCGAATTCAAAATTACCCTCCCCTCTGTTCCAGCAGGCATAGGATATGGTGCATATACTCTCATAGCAGAGGACACTTACAATGGCTTAACTGCAACAACTATCTTTGGTTTTGCACGTCCTGAAGCATTAGCACCCTATGAAGTCAAATCCGGCCAAACTATAACCGTTAAAGGTGTTGACTTTGATCGGTTCGATGGTTCCACTATATTCGCATCAGTTCTACCAGTTAGTGCTAACATTACCGTAAATGGTCGTCTAGTTGCATCATTCAAAGACACTGCAAATCTAATTGCTGGCATTCCAGTTGTCGTACCAACACTTCCAGTCGGTGAATACAAAGTAGTTATCGTAACTAACATTTCTGGTCTAGAGGCAGAGACAACCATAAAAGTAGTAGAAACCACTATGCTTACTGTAACACCTTCAACTACAATAAGAGACTCCTTTGTTAACATTACTGGTACTTGCTTTATAAACAACGACTCAGTTGATCTAACTATTCGCAATGCATCTACCAACGCACTAGTTACTACTATCCCTGGCGTAGTTACCGATGCAAACGGTCGCTTTTCACTCCTGTACCAGATTCCAGCTAACTTCAAGATTGGCGAATACGTCGTTAACGGCACACAATCAAGCAACTTGGTAACCGCTAAAGCAAACTTGAACGTAGTAAACCTAGACCTTACAATCACAACCGGCGCTGCTAAATATGCTCAAGGCGACAAAGGTAGCTTCCAACTAGTAAGCACAGCAACCCCAAGCGGCTACATCGAAATCTATGACTGCAACGGTTTACTCTGGAAAACAGTATATATCCACGAAAGTAACTGGAAACTTAGTGAAGTAACAGGTCTATACAACTATCCAGTTATTGACTCTGGTGTAGGTGCTGGTTTGATTGTCGGCACTACCTTTGAACTTACCGCAGATGCACCAATCGGCAATTGGACATGGAACGCACACATGAAAGACGCAAACGATGTTGTACCCTATGAAGGCAAATTCGAAGTAATCTCTAAAGCAGAAGGCACACAAGGTCCACAAGGTCCACAAGGTCCACAAGGCGAGAAAGGCGATCAAGGTCCAAAAGGTGACACAGGCGCATCAGGTTCTGGCTCTGGTGGCTCTGGCTCTCAAGGTCCAAAAGGTGACGCAGGCGCAAGAGGTCCACAAGGCGAACCAGGTGTAAAAGGTGACACAGGTGTAAAAGGTGACACAGGTCCAAAAGGTGACACAGCAGATACCACCGAAGCCTCAACATGGGCAACAACAGGCGTTGTTATTGCAATCGTTGCTTTGGCCATAGGTGCAGTGGCAGCATTCCTAGCCATTACCCTACGCCGAAGAATCGCAAGCTAAATCAACCCCTTTCTTTTCTTTTTTTTATTTCAATTTTAACCATACATAAATTATTTTAATCGAGTGTCTCTCACCAATTTTACGGCAACAACTCATCCAAGAAGTGTTAATGTTAATTTTATGTTGAACCAGCGACAGTTTGATAATAACCGTATTTTAGATTAACCTCCGTATGGGAAGTTTTTCTGTTTCCAAACACCTTGCTAAACTAGTGAACGTTTGTATTTTCTTTTTTAGACTTAACGGGCAATTTAGATAGCTTAACGCTAAGATAGCTAGTTATCAGTTATTTGGTGAGATTGCATAAGTAGCCTTGTATAAAATTATCGATTGATTAATATTTGTCAATGAACGTCTGGCCATGGCATTTTAATTTTATAACTGCCTATCAGCAACTTGAGACCCTTCAGTGCTAAATATCTAATGTTTATTGTTGAATTAGCGTTTCATATGCCCTTTGATTTTATGGTTGGGGGCTATTTGGGGTTATTTGAACTGCGGTAGCCGCGTTAACTAAGCCATAACCAAAATATATGTCTCGATTTAAGCCATCGTTGGGTTGCAGATCCGTTGCTGTTTGACATAGAATGTTTCTTACTTCTATATTGGTTAATGTGGGGTTTTTAGCCCAAACTAATGCGGCTGTACCGGTAATATAGGCTGTTGCAAAAGATGTTCCTTTGTTAGTGTAAAGTGTATTGTCCAGTCCGATGACCCATACTTTTTCTCCAGGAGCTGAGAGTTCAATTTGTGGCCCTGAGCATGCTTCTTCAAGTTGACGGGTACTTTCTTTTACAGCTGTTACAGCAATCGTTGTATCATACTCTGCTGGACACCCAACACCATAGGCTATTTGACCAGAGTTTCCTGCTGCAGCTACCAGCAAAATTCCTTTATTGTATGCCTCAGCCAAAACTTGTCGAAGTGCATAATTTCCATCGTTAATACACCAACTCATTGATATAATCTGCATATCATTATCTATTGCCCATCGCACACCCGCGACTGCACGGTTTATATTCATATTCCCTTGGTCATCTATGATTTTTACCGCATATATTTTTGCATCGGGAGCTACGCCCTTAAGACCTGTTTTTGAGTTTGTATGCGTAGCGGCAATTATTGAGGCGACCATTGTACCATGACCCCGTCGATCTGTGGTATCTTCGTTGTTGTCAACAAAGTTATAACCACCATAAACTTTTACATCATCAATCGGACCAACGCCGGTGTCTAAAATTGCAATCTTGACCCCTGCGCCCGTGCTTTCAGACCATGCCGCAGGTGCATTAATCATATTAAGCGCCCAATTTGACTCGGTCGCTGGATTACTTTGAGTATTTTCTGACGTATTCCCCGCCGCCGTATTTGTGTTCGAATTTTGTTCTGTTGTGTCATTAGGACTTGGAGATACTGTGGGTAGTTCACGGGGAGTTTCAGGCTCATTAACTGGATTAGCGATGTTACTGTTATCGGGTGTGGGTTCATCTGGTACTGAGTTATTCTGTAGGAGGGGAACAAAAATAATTATTGATGCTATGAGAGCAAAAATGGTTATTGCTAAAACAAGACTTAGATAGCGCCTGTGAGGTCGGTGTTGCTTTGTTTTTGACTCCATACATCTCACAATTAGAGTATGCTATAGATTAGCTATGTAATAACCTTTGACTTGTTTGGGTTGAAGAAAAATTGCTTGAAGAAAAGATGGTTAGTCTTTTTCTTCTTCTTTAATTGCGCATTGAAGTTTCTTTATTATTTCGTCAGCTCTTAGTGTTTCAATTTTTAGGGTGTAGAGCTGACTTGGGGTACGCAACTTGAGTTTAACGCCGTCTTTTAGCCGTTTTACATGGCAGTGTTTTGCTTTGGCGCTCATAGCTACAAATTTGTCAACATCAAAGATTTCAGATGGCATACATGAATCCTCTTAGAGTTCGCAACAAAGATAATGCAGCCTATTTTTATCTGTTTTGGTTCAGCACACTTATATTCAATCAATCCATATGCATCTTAGAAATGTTTCAGCAGGACGCATGGGCAGATGAAACAAATCCACCTATTCTCAATAATTTTAATTCTTGTGTTGTTGATTTCATCAACCGTTTTATTGGTTTTCTACACCCAAAGCAGCAACCAAACAATAGTCAAAGAACCCGTATACTTTGGGATTGCATTTTGCGGCGAAACCGTCGAGCAGGCAAAAATACTCATCGATAAAACCAAAACCTACACCAACCTCTTTATTTTAAATGCCGGCCAAAACCGTCTCTGCACAAATCAAACCGCAGTTATGGAAATCCTCGATTACGCCACCGATGCTGACTTAGATATTATTGTAAACCTGGGCAGCCACAACCGAGAGACCTGGCAACAACGTCTCAAAATTCTAAATGAAGCCAAAGACGCTTATGGAACCAAATTTTTGGGCGTATACTATGATGATGAACCCGGCGGGATGATGATTGATTGGAATTGGGAAGAAGAATTAAAAACAAACATCCATGCATTTGGAACCTTTACCGCTCAGATTCGAGAGAAACTCCAATCAATCAAAGAATCTAACGATTTTCCCGATAACTATAGCCTTGAAGCTCAATGGTTTAGCTGGATTCTCCAAGCAAACCCTGGACATACAAATCTCAAAGCCAGCAACATAACCACCTTCACCTCCGATTATACTCTGTATTGGTTTAACTATCTTGGCGGCTATAGCGTAATGCTAGCCCAGTTAGGCTGGAACAACAGCGTCAACCAACACCTCTCAATGGTACGCGGGGCGGCAAACCTCCAAGACAAGGACTGGGGAACCATTATAACTTGGAAGTATAGAGAACCGCCCTACATTGATAGTGCAGACAACATCTATGATCAACTGGTTGCATCCTACGATGCAGGAGCCAAATACATCACCATATTTAATTGGCCCTACTATGACCCCGATAACCCCTACGGTATTCTAACCCAAGAGCATTTTGAGGCTATGGAGCGCTTCTGGAATCAAGTGGTCACCAAAAGAGCACCCACCTCTGCTCAGGCTCAAGTAGCACTAGTTCTCCCTAAAGATTATGGTGCCGCTCTGCGTGATAATGATGAGAAAATCTGGGGCATATGGCAACCCGATGACAAAACCGCGCTAATTCATGAAAACCTCGATAAACTGCTTGCAGAGTATGGCTTGGGTCTGGATATAGTCTATGATGATCCCGCATACTCTAAAGAATGCTACAATAAACTCTATTACTGGAATCAAACTCTGCCCTAAAAAAGGGCGGATCCTTAGTTTTTCTTTGAGTGAATGCCCAATTTAAGGTTAACCTCCACAGTATATTCCTTATCATTTTTTCCAACGGCAAAGGTCCAATCCTTGACTTCAACCTCTAAATCCTTGAACTGCTCCATGATAGTATCTTTATAGTCCTGACAGGTCTCCCCAAATTTTTGCAATTTTTCTGAAATGTTTGTTTCAGGCACGCATACACCTCCTAAAAGACGCTGGCTATACATTAGCCCTGTGACGGATGACCGCTTTTAAAAATATGTGATTGTGCAAACCCAACAGCAAAACACCATACCTCCAAACTTTCATCTCTAACGTTAAGAGGCAGAATTTTTTGGTAACCTACAAAGTGGGCATCTCAGGTTCTTATGGTGGATTTAATATGGGTGATGAAGCCATATTGCAAAGCATTATAACTCAGCTACGAAGTGCTGTTGATGTTGAGCTCACAGTTTTTAGTCGAAGCATAACCGATACCCAAACAAGACATCAAGTAGAGCACGTTGTGGATGTTCGCGATCTAACAAGAGTTGAAATCACCCCTAAAATCGAGTCGCTTGATCTCTTCATATTGGGTGGCGGCGGTATTTTTTTTGATAAAGAAGCCGATGCTTATTTACGTGAACTCGAGATTGCCCAACAAAACGATGTGCCAACAATGGTTTATGCTGTTGGAGCCGGTCCACTTAATAACGAAAACTCTCGAAAACGCATCAAAGAAGTTCTAAGCAAAGTTGATGGGATAACGGTTCGGGATCGGGAAGCAAAAAAAATCTTTGAAGACATCGGGGTAGACAATCCAATCCTGGTGACTGCAGATCCTGCTTTTCTGCTAACCCCCGAAGCTTTACCTAAAAATGCGCTAAAGCTAGAACAGGTGCATGGACAACGAACCTTGGTGGGAATCTCGGTGCGTGAACCTGGACCTGACGCACCTGATATTGATCCCAACTTTTATCATGGATTACTTGCTAATGCGGCTGATTTTGTTATTAGCCGTCTGGATGCCGATGTAATTTTTGTTCCCATGGAACGTGCGGTTTTTGATGTACAGCACTCACATGCGGTCATATCCAAGATGCTTCAGCCTCAACATGCCTGGGTCCTAAAGGGAGATTACTCTCCTGGGCAGCTGCTCACAATTATGAAGCACTTTAGCTTCGCAATTGGCATGCGGCTTCATTTTTTAATTTTTTCAGCACTACAAGGAGTACCATTTGTGGCTTTGCCCTATGCATCCAAAGTCAGCGGATTACTTGATAATTTGCAGGTTCCTATGCCGCCGCTTAACCGAGTGGATTCCGGGTTGATTAATGCCTATATCGACAAAGCCTGGGATGATCGCAGTACCACAAAAACCCATATCCAACAGCTCATACCCAACCTAAAGATGCTGGCCGCAGAAAATAATGGATTAGCGCTTGATTTACTCCAAGGTGAGCACAAAAATAAAACCCAACCAACCACCTCCATCCCTGCCTCAGAAGCTGGATTGGTGTGAGTGAGATGCCAATAGCTAAACGCGCCGTATCTACTGTTTTGTTGCCGCCGCGGCATGCCAAGGTGATGGCTGAGACCGATGTGCTAGTAGTGGGTGGAGGACCTGCTGGAATCGGATCGGCTATGGGTGCAGCTCAAACGGGTGCAAAGGTACTGCTTGTGGAACAGTATGGATTTTTAGGAGGTTGTGCAACTGCTGGGCTGGTTCTAACTATGGCCTCCTACTACACCTCTTCCAACCAACCCCTAACCCAACCCAAGGCGCTTACACTTTTTCCCCTCGACCACGGAGAAGGCACCCCCATCATAGGCGGTGTCCTATCTGAGCTGGTAGAACGATTGATTTTGGCCAATGGCGCAGTTGCGCCTTCCCCCTCTACAGGATTTATGGTGCCCTTTGATCCAGAAATCTTTAAACAAGTAACCTTGAGAATGCTTGAGGAAGCAGGTGTGGAACTATTGTTCTATGCATTTGCCAGCGACGCACTCTGTGACAACACAACTATACAAGGCGTGATTTTTGAAACTAAATCCGGTCCTGTTGTTGCTAAAGCAAAAGTTATAATTGACTGCACAGGCGATGGCGATGTGGCCGCTTATGCAGGTGCACCCTATGAGATGGGCCGAAACCCAGACCAAAGAGTCCAACCGATGTCATTGATGTTTCTTTTGAATGGATTTAACTTTGAGCCGTTTAAACGCTATGTGATGGAACACCCTGATCAATGGCGCGGAGTACGAGGATTGGAGGCATTGATGCAAAAAGCCAAAAACCAAGGCGAACTAGAAATTCCGCGGGAAAACATTTTGCTCTTTGGCGGAGCACATAACTCTGAGGTTCTGGTGAACAGCACACGTATTCTCAACACCTCTGGCACCGATGTTTGGGATCTAACACACGCAACCCTTGAAGGCCACCGACAAATCACAGAATTAACACGATTTCTGCGTCGCTATGTACCCGGCTTTGAACAAACCTATGTACAACAAAGCGGTGCCATAGTGGGTACACGAGAAACACGACGAATTATAGGCGAATATCAACTAACCACAAAAGATGTTTTACAAGCCCAAAAATTTAGTGATGGCATTGCCCTTGGCAGCTACCCTATAGATATACACAACCCCCACGGCAAAGGCACCATAGTGAAAAAAATTAAAGCTGGCCAAGCCTACGAAATTCCCCTGAGATGCTTGATTCCTAAAAAACCCGAAAATCTCCTAGTCGCAGGACGATGCATATCAGGAACCCATGGCGCAAACGCATCTTATCGCACCATACCCGTATGCATAGCAACCGGACACGCCGCCGGAGTATGCGCCGCCATAGCCACAAAAAACAACCAAACACCCCGAACCGTCAAAGCCACAGAAGTACAAAAAGAACTCCTAAAACAAAAGGCCTACCTAGACAACAAAACTTAACGCGAAAAGGCCTACCTAGACAACAAAACTTAACGCGAAAAGGCCTACCTAGACAACAAAACTTAACGCGAAAAGGCCTACCTAGACAACAAAA
>Ga0123353_10010173_pt1 | contig 13083 bp, 10 predicted proteins | sample TergutLab28metaG_3_FD_92763 | JGI IMG/M metagenome (GOLD analysis project Ga0123353, IMG submission 92763) | Labiotermes labralis P3 segment gut microbial communities from Petit-Saut dam, French Guiana - Lab288 P3 | ecosystem: Host-associated > Arthropoda: Insects > Digestive system > Gut ...
ACGGGACCTTGGCCCCGGGTGCCAGCGGCTCGGGCAGCGGCGGGTGCTCGGCGACCTGCTTGACCAGCGACAGCTGCGGCAGCGCCTCGTCCGGCTCGATCACGATGTTGCGCAGCAGGTGCACGTCGGTGAACAGGCCGGTCGACGCGCCGAACCCGAACTTGTAGGTGGCGGGGAGGGGTTCGGGTGCCTGGGTGGACAGCACCTCCAGCGCGCCCTTGCCGTCGTGGAAGTCGACGTCGACGGTGAGGTGCGGGGCGGGCGCGGGGGTGATGGTGACGGTGACGGTCCGCCGGGACTCCTCCAGCGCCGCCTCGGCCTGCGCGGGCGTCGCGCCGGGCGGCAGCGCCGTGGTCGGGCCCTGGAGCTTCCCCGGCAGGGTCGACTCCCAGGGGCCGCTGGTGCTGCCCAGGTTGGAGGACGTCGCGGTCATGAAGCAGTACCCGGTGGTGCCGTCGCCGGGTCCGCGCAGGGTGACCATGTTCGGGCCGGGCGCAGGAACATGGAAGGTGGTGCCCGCGGGCGAGCGCTGCGCGCAGCCGTCGCCCCGGCGCTCCCAGTCGCCGAAGTAGTTGCCCAGCACGTCCAGTCCGACGCCGAGGTAGCCGCGGTCGACACCGGGCAGGAAGGCGTTGGCCGGGTTGTCGTCGGGCAGCTTCTGGGCGTAGCCGAGGCTGCCGCCGAACGCGCCGGGGTGGTCCAGGGAGGCGGCGCCGTCGACCAGGAAGAAGGAGATTCCGTCGGCCGGGGTGTTCGGCGTGGTGGACCCGTACTGCCACTGGTCGAAGCTGACCTTCAGGCCGGCGGTGGCGGGGATCGCGTGGTCGTACAGGACCGCGCCGGACTGGTCGTTGGCGGCGTTGGTGAGCCGCAGGTAGCCGTGCGGCGCCCCGTCCGCGGGCGGCACGGGGCCGACGGCCCCGGCGGGGCAGCCGTCCAGCGGGTGGTCGCCCGGGCCGGGGGCGGCGGCCTGCGGCGCCCCCGTCAGGCAGGCCGCGCCGGTGCCGACGAACGCGGGGTCGGCGGTGGCACCGGTGAACGTCTCGGACACCAGCGGCGGCGGCGTCGCACGGGCCGCCGCCGCGGGGTGCACGGCGGGATGCGGTGCCGCCAGGGCGGCTGTCGCGGGCAGCAGCACGGCCGTGGCCGCGACCGCGCCGAGCAGCCCCGCACGCGCACGCCGGGCGCGGCCGCCGCCGGACCGGTGGAGGAATCTCGAAGAGAACATACGTGCATTACAGATGGCCGCCACCGGGGTGAGGCTGCACGTGAGCCGGCTTCTCGCCCGGCTGGCGGTGCCTGCGTACCGGCTTTCATCCACCTGGCGGACCGCCGGGGAGCGGGGGCTCCTGACGGCGGCCCACACGGAGTTGACGTTACGTCAGCATCGAAGGCCCTGCGTCGGGCCCACCGCCGCCGCACGGCGGGCCTACTGACGCATCGTCGGTTCATCGTGCCGGACGGCCCTGCCACCGGGACGTCCACCACCCGCGGCGGAAAACGCCCTCAGCCGAGGGCGAGTTCACCTGCCCGGGCCCGCGCCCAGCGCTCGGCGTCGGCGACGGCCTCCAGCGTCATCGCGTCGCCGGGCACGAGGTCGTGCTCGCCGACGATCTTGGTGAGGGTGTCGACGATGCCCAGGAACGGCAGGCGACCGGCGGTGAACGCGGCGACCAGTTCCTCGTTGGCCGCGTTGAGCACGGCCGGCATGGTGCCGCCGGCGGCGCCGGCCTCGTAGGCGAGCCGGAGGCCGGGGAAGGCGGCGTGGTCCACGGGGAAGAACTCCCAGGTGGACGCCTTCGTCCAGTCGCAGGCCGGCGCGGCGTCCGGGACGCGGTCCGGCCAGCCCAGGCCCAGGGACAGCGGCACCCGGATGTCGGGCGGCCCGACCTGCGCCAGGGTGGAGCCGTCGGTGAACTCCACCATGGAGTGGACCATCACCTGGGGGTGGACGACGACCTCGATCCGGTCGAAGGGGATGTCGAACAGCAGGTGCGCCTCGATGACCTCGAGCCCCTTGTTGATCAGGTTGGCGCAGTTGATGGTGATGACCGGCCCCATGCTCCACACCGGGTGCGCCAGCGCCTCCTCGGGGGTGACGGCGGCCATCTCCTCCCGGCTGCGGCCGCGGAACGGGCCGCCGCTCGCGGTGATCACCAGTCGCCGCACCTCTTCCGCCTTACCGCCCAGCAGGCACTGGAACAGGGCGGAGTGCTCGGAGTCGACGGGCAGGATCTGGCCGGGCGCGGCGAGCCGTTTGACCAGCGGACCGCCGACGATCAGCGACTCCTTGTTGGCGAGGATGAGCCTGCTGCCCGCGCGCAGCGCGGCCAGCGTCGGCTCCAGGCCCACCGCGCCGGTGATGCCGTTGAGCACCGCGTCGCACTCCATACCGGCCAGCGCGGTCGAGGCGCCGGGCCCGTCGATCACCTCGGGCAGCCGCACCGGCCCCGCCTGCGCCCCGCGCCGCTTCGCCTCGGCGCGCAGCAGCGTGCGGAACTCCGCGGCGGCGCGGCTGTCCGCCACGCCCACCGTCTCCACCCCGAGGTCGAGCGCCTGCCGTACCAGCAGGGGCAGGCTGCCGCCGCCCGCGGACAGCGCCCTGACCCGGAAGCGCTCCGGGTTGCGCCGGATGACGTCGATGGCCTGCGTCCCGATGGATCCGGTGGAGCCCAGGAGGACGACGGTGCGGGGTTCACTGGGGTGAGAGCTCATCAGCGCAGCGTACCCGCGGGCCCCCGCACCGCCCCGGCGCGGCACGGCGGTTGGCCGGCGGCGGACGGCCGATGAGCTGGCCCCCCGCCCGCGATCAGCGGCCGGCGGCCCCCGCGGCCCCCGCCACCGGCAGCGCCATGATCAGCCGGTCCTCGCCAGGACCGAGATAGTCGGCCCTGGTCCCGATGGGGACGAACCCGAGCGAGCGGTAGAGCTGCACGGCCGCGTCGTTGCCCTCCTCGACGCTCAGCCTGATCTCCCGCAGGTCGCGGTCGGCCAGGTCCCGCAGGCACTGCGACAGCAGCCGCCGCCCGTACCCCTTCTGCCGCCAGGGCTCCTCCACGCCCAGGCTGAGGATCCACCCGGTGTCCCAGCCGCGGGCGGTGGCCAGCAGCACGTAGCCGCGCAGGCCGGTGGGGGTGTCGAGGGCGAGCATGTGGTGGCCGTGCACGTCGAAGAGCTGGCGCACCACGAACGCCGGATAGCAGGCGGACCCGAACACCGCCCGGTCCAGGCGTTCGATATCGGCGAGGTCGGCTTCGGTGACGGGCCGTATGACGGCCTCCAGCGGCTGCTGGTCGTCGGCGCCGTGGTCCGGACGCCGGGCGTTGGACAGGAAGTTCACGCTGCTCCCTGGGGAATGATGGATACCGGTTCCGCACGGCACGTGATTTCGTACACCTTCTCTGCTGGTGTACTTGCGTGCGCGACCCCCTGTCCAGGGCGCCTCGCACCCAACGGGGGCGGCCGATCACGCTTCTGGCCGGATTACGCGTTCACCGGTGACGGCGTGGCCTGAAATCGTGTCACGCGCACGGAGTCGCAGGCAGGTTGGCGCTAGTCTTGGCCATATGGATCCCGCATCTGACCCATCGTCGGGGAAGCTCAACCGCGAGGCCCCCTGGGACGCCTTCGACCCCCTCGCCTACAGCGAGCACAACTACCGCGCGCTGCGCCGGGACGACCGGCAGATCATCGAAATCGTGCGCGATCACTTCGCCGCCCATTTCCACGGCCGCCGGCCGGACCAGCCCGTGACCGGTGTGGACGTCGGTGCGGGCGCCAACCTGTACCCGGCACTCGCGATGCTGCCCTGGTGCCGGGAGATCACGATGTTCGAGCGGTCGGCGGCCAACGTCGCCTGGCTGCGCCGCCAGGTCGTCGGCTACGAGCCGAACTGGGACGAGTTCTGGGATCTGCTGCTGCACGGCGACGGCTACGCCGCGGTGGCCGACCCGCGGGCCGCGCTGCGCGAGGCGGCCACCGTGCAGCCGGGCGACCTTTTCCGGTTGCCGTCGCGCCAGTGGGGTATGGGGACGATGTTCTTCGTCGCCGAGTCCATGTCCACCTCGCACCTGGAATTCCGCAAGGCGGTCAATTCCTTTGCCGAGGCGCTGGAACCGGGATCACCGTTCGCCGCGGCCTTCATGGAGAATTCCGAGGGCTATCAGGTCGGTGATCACTGGTTCCCGGCATGTGCCGTGACCCGGGACGACATCGAAGCGACACTGGCGCCGTACAGCGAGGACATGAAGATCGTCCGTATCGCCCCGCCGGAGGGGGATGCGGTGCGCGAGGGATATACGGGGATGATCGTCGCCTGCGGTAGACGCGGCGCGGTGTGACACTCGGCTCAGGGGTCCGGAGACCATCGGGGAGCAACAGGGGCAAGGGGTTCGGGGATGCAGATTCAACCACGTCAGCAACTGCTGGAGATCTGGCAGGCCATCGGCCGCCATTCCTTTCCCGCCGGGGAATTCGAATGGGGCGACGACGGCCGGCAGAGCAGCGTTGCCGACTCCGAGCGCCTGCTGTGCCTGCTCTACCCGGCGACGGAGATCCCCGAGTTCCGGCTCGACGACCCGGACACCACTGACGCCGACGTGCTCACCGCGCTGCGCACCGTCGGCAGCCGCAGCGACATCCCGGTGCGGCTGCTGGAAACCCTGCACGACTACATGCGCACCCACACCGACGAGAAGAAGACCCCGACGTTCGCCGGCGGGCACTACTTCAGCTCGGCCGACGAGAAGAACGAGCCCACGCCGGAGCAACTGGCCGTCGGCGTCGTCGACGCGTACTCGATGTCGGTGACGCTCTGCCTGGCCACGCTCGGCTTCCTGAAGGTCTTCACCACCAAGCCGCGGCGGGCCGAGGTCCGGGAGCTGGCCGAGGAGTTGCGGGCCGCCACCTCGTTACGCCTGACCGCCGCGATGGTCAGCCTGCTGCGCGCGTTCACGGTGAGCGTCTTCGACTCCGAGTCCTCCCAGGGCGAGGCGCTGGTGGGCCTGGTCGGGCAGGGCCGGATCCCCGACCGGCTCGTCGTCCAGCAGTTGCAGCGGCGCCTCAAGCCGCTGCGGGCCACCATCCGCGACCGCTTCACCATCGGCGTGGACATCGTCGGCGACCTCGACGACGAGAACCAGCTGTTCGAGTGCGGCTGGTCGTGGAGCGTGGTGGACACCGCTCCCCCGGTCGACACCACCGTGCCGATCGGCCAGCAGCCGGCCGGCGTCGCCCAGCCGGTGCCCTACCTGTACTTCACCGTCTCCGCGCTCGACGGCATCGTCGACCTGTTCTCCGACCGCACGCTGACCCTGGGCCTGCTGTCACCCGAGCAGCAGAGCCTGGCCGAGGCGCTCCGGCTGCGCTGGGAGATCACCCAGCGGTACTGGTCCCTGCTGGCCCGCTTCGGCGAGGGGCGCTGGCCGCTGGAGGACATCCCCTGGCGCACCACCGGCCAGCGGCTGGAGTCGGAGTACTTCACCCTCCTGGTCACCGCGATCCTGGCCCAGGACCACCAGCGCCGGCGGGGCTCGGAGGACGACCTGGACCGGATGGCCAGCGTGCTGGAGCGGCTGGCCGAACGCGGCCGGATCACCGGCCGGATGACCGGCAAGGACGGTGCGGTCGCCCTGCACAGTCCGGGCGTCCGGCTGCCGCTGCACGGCTCCGACCGGATCGGCCCGCCGATGCAGTGGACGATGCGCGACTTCTCCGCCCAGCTCCTCAAGCGCACCATCCAGCTGGGCAGCCTGTCGCGCACCATCCCGGTCCGGGACCGGATGCTGCGGCTGGGCGAGACGTCGCTGGAGCACCTGTGGCAGCGGCGGCTGCGCTCCGGGCGCAGCTCCAAGCTCTGGGACGACGTCACCGCGGTCTTCCCCGAGGCGCCGCTGCCGGCGGCCACCGTCGTGTCGTGGAGCGCCACCGAGCGTCTGGTCGAGTGCATGGTGGCCGCCCGGTCGCTCTACCAGGAGCCGCCGCTGCGCAGCTCGGAGCTGACCCTCCATGCCAACTCGCTGATCAGCGAGGCGAGTCACCTGTTCGGCAAGGAGCTGCTGGTGCCCTCGTCGTCCGCCGACGGGACGCGCGCCATAGCGCTGAAGACGATCGAGGTGGCGTTGCGCAGGGCCCGCGAGGTGGTGGACGAACGGCCGAGCACCGCCTGCGCGCTGGCGCTGCAGGTGCTCGTCGAGCTGGACGCCATGATCATGGGCCGCCGTGCCGCAGCCCGAGGGATGTGAACCGTGCTGGTATTCGCGGCATCCGACAAGGGCGGCACCGGGCGCTCGGTGACCAGCTCCAACGTCGCCTACCGCCGTGCGCTGGCCGGCGACGACGTCTGCTACCTCGACTTCGACTTCGGCTCGCCCACGGCCGCCGCGGTCTTCGACGTGCCGGGCGCCAGCAGAGGAGTGGCCGCCGGCGGCCTCCACTCCCATCTGCAGGGCCGGCACACCGAACCGCACCGGATCGACGTGTGGGCGGAGTCCGAGCACGACGAACTGCGCTACCGGCCCACGGGTTCCGGGCGGCTGGTGCTGCTGCCCGGCGACCGGGACGGCGGGGAGTTCGCGATCGGCAAGAACACCGTCCGCCGCTGCGTGAACCTCTTCCTGCATCTGGAGTCCGAGTTCGACGTCGTGGTGGTGGACCTCAGCGCGGGCCGCTCGTACGCGGTCGACATGGTGCTGGAGGCCACCGCGCAGCCCGAGTTGCAGGCGGTGCTCAGCCGCTGGCTGGTCTTCCACCGCTGGACCCACCAGCACGTCATCGCGGCCCACGGCCTGGTGTTCGGCGAGCGCGGGATCGTGGCCGGCGGGGTGGAGCGCGGCCACGACAAGGGCGCGCTGCGCGACTCGATCCGGTTCGTGCGGGCCGCCGTGCCCGATCCCGAGTCCTCGCTGTGGTCGCACGTCCCGCTCGCCCAGTCCGAGTGGATGCGCACGTGCGACCGCGACCTGACCCAGCTGGCCGCCGAACTCGACCTCGGCTACGCCCGGTTGCTCGGCAAGATCCCGCTGGAACCGGTCCTGCAGTGGCGTGAGCAGCTGATCACCGACGAGGACGTGCTGGCCAGCAAGGTCGCCGGCATGGCCACCCGGCAGGCGCTGGAGGAACTGGCCGCCGCGCTGGTGGACGACGAGGCGTGGGAGCGGCAGTGACCGAGCAGATCTTCCGCGAGACCACCGCCGAGCCACGCACCCAGTCCCTCCCGCTGGCCCATGTCTCCCTGGAACTGGGCCACTTGTACATGGAGGACTTCGAGGACGGCCCGGACCGGCTGCGGGAGCACTTCGCCCGGGTCAAGCCGTGGGCGGACGCGGCGCACCAGGCGGCCGCGGTGATGTCCGGCGGCCGGCGGGCCCGGGTGAGCACCTGCTTCCTGATCGACGACTACTTCACCCAGTTCTCCTCGCCCAGGGAGCTGGTGCCGCTGCTGCTCGGCGAGGCGAAGGCGGCAGGACTGGAGATCGACTACCTGGCCCGGGAGTCCGCCTGCGCCCAGGCCGACGGCGTGGCGCTGGCCGCGGCGGTGGAGAGCCGCCTGGTGGAGAGCCCGACCGAGGGCAGCGACGGCACCCGGCCCGGGGTGCGCGAGGTGGGCTGGCTGTCCAACGGGCAGCGCAGCCCGGCCTCCGACGCCGGGGAGGCGATGGGCCGCGTCGTGCCGTGGACGCCCCCGTCGGAGGCGGGCGCGCGCCGGCACTCGATCTTCGTCGACGTCGAGTTGTGGAACGAGGACCCGCGCCGCACCTGGTCCTGCCCGTTCCTGGCGGCGGTGTGGCAACTGGCCCGGCTCGGGCTGCTGCGGCACCGCGGCAACCCGGTGCTCGAACCGCGCAGCCTGCGCCCGGACCAGACGCTCCCGGAGACCTGGAGCGCGTTACCCCCGCTGCTGCGGCTGAACGACTCGGCGGCGCCGTTCGCCGCCTACCGCACCACCTCGGTGCTGCCGTCGCGCTTCCTGCCGATCGAGCACGCGGTGCGGGTGGTCCTCAGCCAGGTGGAGGCCGATGCCACGGCCCTGCGGCAGGTCGCCGAGCGGGCGACCGCGGAGGGCATCCAGGTCCCGGCGGACATCCCCGACCGGGCCGCCTACGTCTTCTACCCGGGGCCCTGACCGATGGCGCCCGCGGACTCCGGCCTCCAGCCCGTGCTGTGCGGCGAGGTACGGACCAGCGTGCTGCGCACCTCGGAGGCGCTGACCGCCCGCACCGCGGTCCAGTTGCTGAACCTGCGGCCGGACGAGCACGTGCTGCTCTCCGAGCGCCCCAACCTGCGGGTGGTGTCACCGCAGCTGCTGACCGGCGTGGACTGCCGGCTGCCCGCGGCCGGCGGCAGCCGGCCCCGCGCGGTGGGCACGGTGGCCGCTCGCGCGGTGCTCACCGAGGGGCGGGTGCTGCAGACCTCGGCGTTCGCCCGGCTGGTCCCCAGCGAGGGCAGCCACCGCAGGGCCTGGGGCCACTACCTGCTGCGGCCCGGCGTGGTGGAGCCGCTCGCCCGCCACCAGGCCCGCGACGTGGTCGACGGCTTCCTGGCCGCCGCACCGCTGCCCGGCGGGGTGCTCAACCCCGGCGCGGTGGCCGAGCGGCTGCTGGACCACGTCCTGCGGCATCGGCTGCTGGACCAGCGCGCGCCGTTCAAGTCCGGCCGCACCCGGCTGCGGTGGGCGGCGCTGCCGGCCGCCGAGGGCGCGGGGGCGTCCATCGAGCGGTTCACCGTCGCCGCCGACGGGCTGCGCACCGTCGCGCTGCGCACGCCGGTCGCCGATCCGGCGGCCGTCGCCGCGCTCTGCGAGGACCTCGCCCTGCACGACTGGCTGCTGACCACGCTGCTGGCGCTGGTCGAGCGCAGCCGGCTCGGCTCGGGCGACGGCGAGGCGGTGCTGGCGGCGCTGCGCCCGCTCGTCGACCACCTGCTGCACCTGTGGATGCCCGGCGCTCGCGTCCCGGACGGCCTGTCGGGTGTGTGGGAGACCCTGGAGAAGCAGCCCGGGTTCTCCCGTCAGTGGCAGACCCTGGTCCAGCGCATCCGCGACCAGGTCGCCGTACAGACCGCTCCGCTGTCCCGTCGTGTTCTGGCGAGCTCCTGAGACGCCGTCACCGGGCCAACCACTGGGGGGAAGATGGACCAAGGCATACCGACCGTCGTCTGGAAGGTCATCGTCACCAGCGTTGTCGGCGCTCTCGCGTACTTCATCACCAACATCACCAACCAGCCGGAGATCTGGCGGCTGACGGTCTCGGTGTTCATCGGCGGGGCGACGCTCATCGTGCAGTACCTCACCGACTTCGAACGCCGGCTGGAGACCGTCGAGAACGCCTTCACCCAGCACGCCACCGCCATGCGGGAGGTGGTGGAGAACGGCTTCGAGCAGGTGAACGAGGCCACGCGGTTCTTCGGCCAGGTCGAGCGCTCCCCGGTGCCCACCCGGGCGGTCACCGCGCTGGTGCACCACGTCACGCAACTGGAGGCCAGCAACCAGGACATCATCCACTCCTTCGCCGAGGCCGAGATCACCAAGCTCGCGGTGCTGCTCAAGGACCTCAAGGCCGACCAGGTCGAGTACGAGGGCGAGGACCACGACTGGATCGTGACGCTCACGCACTGCTCCACCTCCTCCATCGACGCGACGAGCACGTCGGTGGACACCGGGCTGTGGTCCTCGGAGCTGGGCCGCCGCTACCTGGCCGCGCAGCGCGCGGCGATCGACCGCGGGGTGCACGTACGCCGGCTGTTCATCGTGGACCACCCGGAGCAGATCGACGACGACATCAAGGAACTGCGGCGCAGCCACGAGGCGTTGGGCGTGGAGGCGCGGGTGGTGGCGATCGCCGCGGTGCCGCCGCCGGTACGGCTCGACCCGACCAACGACTTCATCGTCTACGACCACGCGGTGAGCTACGAGGTGAGCCCGGACGTGGTCTCGGCGGACCACCAGCTGATCGCCAGCACCCGGCTGGTGCTGCGCGGCGAGCGGGTGGCGCGCCGCACCCGCCGCTTCAACGACCTGTGGGCCGTGGGGTCGTGACGGCCGCGGGCCCCGGCGTGCCGGGGCCCGGAGCGCGCGGGAGCGGTCAGTGCCGGACGGGGACGCCGGCGCGGGCCCGGGCGCGGGACGCCTCGATCTCCGCGTAGGCCGCGTCACGTCCGTCCCAGTGCGAGCCCTCGACGGACTTGCCGGGTTCGAGGTCCTTGTACACCTCGAAGAAGTGCGTGATCTCCAGCAGGTCGAACCCGGGCACGTCGGTGACGTCCTGGAGCGGTGCGTAGCGGGGGTCGTGCGCGGGCACGCAGAGCACCTTGTCGTCGGGGCCCTTCTCGTCGGTCATGACGAACATGCCGATCGCGCGGCACAGCACCGCGCAGCCGGGGAACGTCGGCTCCCCCACCAGCACCAGCGCGTCCAGCGGGTCGCCGTCGCGGCCCAGGGTGCCGTCGACGTAGCCGTAGTCGGCGGGATAGCGGGTCGAGGTGAAGAGCATCCGGTCGAGCCGGATGCGGTGGATGGCGTGGTCCATCTCGTACTTGTTCCGGGATCCCTGCGGGATCTCCACGATGACCTCGAACTCCACGTGCGCCTCCTCGCCGCCGACCTCGTCGCCCGCCACCACCAGTGTGCTCCCACCGGCGGCCCGATGCGCGCGGACCGGGCCGGACCCGGTCGTGTCACGACTGCCCGAGGGGGAATGGGTAGTGGGGAAGGGAGTGCGGCGATGCGTACCACCATGAGGTTCTGGCGCTGGCGTCGCAACACGCTGAAGCGCCGCAGCGACCGTGTGGAGGCGTGGGTCGTGCTCGTCGCCGGTGTCCTGCTGTGGCTCGGCGCCCCGGTCGCGGGGGCCGTGGCGGGCTGGTCGCTGACCGCGCACGCACCCCGCCCGGGAGCGGACTGGCACCGGGTGACCGCGGTCGCGGTACAGGACGCTCCCACCGCCCCGGCCACCGGCTGGACGGCGGTGGCCACCGACAGCACCCAGGTGCGCACGGAGGTGCGCTACCTCCCGCCGGGCGGCACCGCGCACACCGGTGAGGCGGCGGTTCCGCCGGGCACCATGGCCGGGCAGCACGTCCAGGTGTGGCTCGACGGGCACAACACGCTGCGGGACAACCCGTCCGATCCGGCGCAGACGCAGGCCCGTGCGGTGGTCTTCGGGCTGATGGCGTCGACGGTGCTCGGCCTGCTCGTCCTCGGCCTGCGGGGCCTGGTCGTCATGGTGATCAACCGCCGGCGGGCGGCGGCCCTGGACCGGGAGTGGGCCAGGGTCGGACCGCGCTGGGGGCACCACCCTGCGTGAGCGCGGGGCCACATGCGGCGCGCAACGCGGCGCGGGCGGACGACGGCGCTCGGTGAGCACCGCCGTCCGCCCGCGCCGGCCGTCCCTGGTGGGCGTCGGGGACGGCGTTCAGCCGGCGATCAGGCGCAGGTGACCTGGGCGTTCGCCCAGTCCGCGTGGTCGCTGTCGTTGCCGTCGCCGCCGTCGGTGACGATCAGCTGGACGCTCTTCGCCCCGGTGACGTCGGCCTGCAGCGGCTTGCCGCCCATGGGGTTGGTGAGCACCCCGCTGTCGGCGACCTGCTTGCCGTCGGCGGTGATCAGGAACTCCACGGAGCCCTTGCCGTTCTTCTCGTCGTCCACCCCGACGATCGCGCTCACGCTGGAGCACTTGCCGCCGAGGTAGTAGGTGATGGTGCTGGGCGCGTGGGCGCCCAGGCCCTTGGCGTAGACGGTGCCGGCGAGCGAGATCGGGTGGCCGTCACCGGCCGCGGTCTCGCCGTTGGACTCGTCGCGCTCGACCGGACCCCAGCCGTTGGTCGCGGACATCCAGTCGAGGTCGCTGAGGTAGTGCGTGCCGGGCGTCGGGGGGACCAGCACGGCGACGCCGCCGTTCAGCGGGACGGACACCCTGCGGCCGTCCGCCGGGTTGGTGTACGCGACGGTGCCGCTCAGCGTGTACACGCCGGCCTTGGTGCCGGCGGGCACGGAGACGGTCCACGGCGCGCTGAAGGTCTTGCCGGTCGGCAGCGCGGGGCTGGTGGTGGGGCCGGCCGGCGTGACGGTCCAGCCGGTCGGGGTGTTGAGCTTCACCGAGACCTGCAGGGCCGGCAGGTTGCCCAGGTCGGTCACGTCGGCCGAGACGGTGCCGGTGGTGCCGGGCTCGATGTGGTCGGTCCCCTGGGTGGTCACGCCGGTGTCGAGCAGCGGCGGCTTGTTCGCCGCGTCGCCCGGGTTGCCCGCGCTGACCCGCAGCAGCACGGTGGCGTGCGCCGGTACCGTCGCCGACAGGGTGCCGGCGCTCTCGTAGTCGGCGTGCTGCCACAGGTCCCGCACGCTGTACATGGAGCGCTGGGGCAGCCCCGCGGCGGCGGCGGTGGTGCTGATGTGCTGGGCCTGGTCGGCGGAGTTGAACAGCGCGACCGCGCGGTCGCCGTTGGCCAGCTGCTTGGTGAGCACGTACGCGCCGCCGGTCGAGGAGACGACGGTGGCCTGCTTGCCCAGCGAGTCCTGGTTGAGCGCGATGACGTCCTTGTTGCTGAGGATGGACAGCGTCTCGGCGCTGGCCTTGCGCAGGTCCGTGCCGATCAGCAGCGGCGAGTTCATCATCGACCACAGGCTGAAGTGGCTGCGGTACTCGGCGTCGGTCATGCCGCCGTTGCCGACCTCCAGCATGTCCGGGTCGTTCCAGTGGCCCGGGCCGGCGGCCGCGGCGAGCGGCATGTTGGCCTTGGCGATGGACAGCATGCTGGCCCAGTTGTCGCTGATGTCGCCGGTGGTGCGCCAGGAGTTGCCGATGTCACCGGCCCACTCCCAGGGGTTGTTGACGCCCCACTCGCACAGCGAGTAGAGGATCGGGCGGCCGGTGGCCAGCAGCGCGTCCCGCATCGCGGTGTAGCGGTTGAGGTAGTCCTGGCGGGTGCCGTCGCTCTTGTTGTTGCAGTTGTCGTACTTGAGGTAGTCCACGCCCCAGTCGGCGAACGTCTGGGCGTCCGTGGTCTCGTGGCCGAGGCTGCCCGGGTACCCCGCGCAGGTCGCGGTCCCCGCGTCCTCGTAGATGCCCAGCTTGAGGCCCTTGGAGTGGA
>Ga0123353_10010175_pt1 | contig 13082 bp, 3 predicted proteins | sample TergutLab28metaG_3_FD_92763 | JGI IMG/M metagenome (GOLD analysis project Ga0123353, IMG submission 92763) | Labiotermes labralis P3 segment gut microbial communities from Petit-Saut dam, French Guiana - Lab288 P3 | ecosystem: Host-associated > Arthropoda: Insects > Digestive system > Gut ...
GGTACTGCACCACAAGATAGGAGGCTGTGGGTTTGATTCCTGGTAGGGTCCTAAGAAATTTTCAGGTGACCTATTCCTTCTGTCTGCATTCAGTAGACCTGCAGTCCACTCAACCTTCAGAAGAAATGAGATTCAATGAATTCCCATGGGGTTAAAGTGTGGCTGGTGCACAGAGCTGACAACTCTGCCATCCTAGTTGTGCCACCTGTCAAAGTAAGGATGGAAGCCCAACATTCCATATTTACAAGTCTTCGTGACTTGTTATGGGAAAACTTTACCTTTACCTTGACCTCCAGTGTCAGTTCTTTATTAATAATTTACAAATATGAAGATAAAGAACATATTATATATACACACACTGTTCTACGCAGAACTCATAAAGCTTACTTTTCTGTTGCACAGACTCCTAGTTCTAGACACACTGTGTTCAGTGTACAATATTAATAAAAAATATTTAATCCAGCTCTTAATTTAGCATGCTTCAAACTTTCTCATACAATCAACAAAAGAATTCCCAGATACTGTGTATAGGACACTTGGTTCATACACAAAAAACAGCACAGGTAGGTCAGATTTAATACAAATTATTTGGGCTATGCATGAGAAAATCATAGGTCTTATTCAGTGTCTGTGTAAAGTGCTCTCAGCTTTTCAGCTATGTTATTTGTACATATGTAGAAAGGAAACAACGAAATCCAAATTTAAAGAAGTCCAAAACCAACTTCTCATATTCAAGGACATTATGACACATTTATCTACTAGAAATCCAGAGATCAAAAACACAGTTCTGTGATTAACTACAAACCAGAATTCCTTAACCGATCCATCAGCAGCTGAAGTAACTGGTCAGTTGTCATAATCCCCTGACTGTAACCATAGCGTTTCTGCAGAAGGCTCTTGAGATCCCTGATCCTGTACTCAGATTGGTTCCTGCCTGTTGACTTTGACAGAATGAGACAGCTCATGGTCTTCACCAACAGAATGTCTGCAAAAAGGACAGTAATATGTAAAGAGAACAGAAAACCTGTAACTAATTTACTGGTTACTTAATTATAGTGTAACAACTGCAAATATTACTTAAAGATCAATCAGTACCAAGGATAATTCTGGTGAACTGGCAGCAACATGGAAGGAAATAGTTGTGATCGGTTTCTAGACACCTCGGTTGAGATCAGTGTTAACGATTTGTTCACCACACTGCTCTAGTTGAGGTAAGTGCTACTGATTCATTAACCATACTGCTCTGAGGTCACTAATACTGATCTGTTAACCCTACTGCTCTGACTGAGGTCACTGCTACTGATCTGTTAACCATACTGCTCTAGTCAAGATCACTACTAAACATATGTTACACTGTTTGTCAACCCCAGTCAGAGTCCACCAAGTGATTTCTTTAACAGTTACTATTGCAGTCTCTTACCCTCCCATCAACATTTCCTTAATTTTACTTCAAGGCCACATGTATTCTAGCTATGAGTATTGGCTACAATTACAAATTTCACCCAATTACAAACTCTAGTTACGATAAACTTTCACTGTAGGTCACCATTCTCATCCTTTATGAAGTTACTGCCAGCTTGGTAATACTCCTGAAATTCACGTATGCTGCAAAACAAGTCCAGTATTTTTTATTTTGCAATGTTATTTCAAGCAACCAGTTAATGTTGTCTCCCAGACATTTCCTGCTCTTGTTCCTGAAATATCTACTACTTCACACTTTACACTGTTTACCCTGTCTTCATTTATTTGGACTGATTCTGCACCCACTGCAATTTGGCCTGCTTTCTTAAATTCCAGACTCTTAGAAAACACTGCCAAACCATGGCTCATGCTGTTTTAATATGCAATTACCAAAACTCTGATCTTTCTATGTCCTTATGAATTTTCCAGTATCAATTTGGAGTGCTCTCAGTAATTTTTGTTAGTACAAGAGTTCTGCAAACTAGAATATTTGAAAAGATCTCTGCAGTGAACTGCTTTCCTTACCTTTTCCCATGTCAGCATGCGGCAGAGCATCTGGATATGTAGTGTATACAGTGAACAGCAAAGGGTACGCTTTGTAGTTAAGAGAGTACATGGCATCGTAGCAGAAGGCCTGTATGCGTAGCTTGTCGTGGTGTAACAGGCACAGTGCTGCATAGAATCTGGCCAGAGAACATGCACATGTAACCTAGTGGCAAGGAGAGAAATTACACTTGGTGTACAAAAGTCTTATTAGTACAAATTTTTCAGCTCATATGGAAGGAACCAGTAATGACATACTTTAAAATAGTAGCCCATCACTTGCCCCCATTTTCCCAAAGCAGCTGAGGAAGACCATAGCTGATCGTTAGGTCTCATACTGTTTGGAGAAACAGGTAAGCAAGCAAGAAAACAAACAAATAAACAAAAACAAAAAACCCTGATGACAAGACCAAGTAACTAATACTATACTACAGGGTATTTCTTGAAAAACTGCTCCTCCTAGTCAAAAAAGTGAACCATTTTCTATGGAACCCATACTGTCCTGAGACAGGTGGATCCAGTCCACTCCCTTAAACACTATTTATTTTGAGATTCAATTTAATACTTTCATTCCACCTATGCTTAATCTCTAAAAGTGACATTTTCCTTCAGAGTTTTCAGGCTAATCAGCTGTGCTGGCCAACTATGAAGCAGCACATCCTTCATTCAATTTATGATGTCTGCACTCAATCATAATGTACTGTTTGGCCAGAATGGCAGCCATCAGTCTCTTTTCAAACCATCACACTGCCTAAACTGCTACATTCATTGCTCAACAAACTAGAGCTGTGTAGAAATGAAAAACTAGGAAGAGGTGCAGAGAACTATCCTTCTAAGAATGTTGGGAGAGTAACAACTTGGACCCCTCCAAAATGTCTTTCCCACTATGTGATGCCACATTTGTAAGTTTCTGTTATGCCAAACATTCATGTGAGAAACACACATGCTGCTTATTACATATGCAACTGCATAATCACCCACAAATGTAGTATGTTGCACTAGTACCGTAGATATATGATGCTCATGTGACCATGCATCGTGATAAATTCTTATAATAAAACCAACTAGTTGCACTAATTTCTCAAATTTATTTTTGGAATGAAACTCTACATGTTTCGGACAGTTCCTCTGTCCATCATCAGGAGTTTTTCACTGTACAAGCCAGCTGTCAGCAAATCTGTATGACATATACCACTGCTGTGTGTACAGTGAAAAACTCCTGATGATAGACAAAGGAACTGTCTGAGACATGTAGAGTTTTATTCCAAAAATAAATTTGACAAATTAGCGCATCTAGTTGGTTTTATTATAAGAAGAACATAGATATAATTGTATAAATCTGTCTTATGATCAAGACCATTAAATTCACTGTTTCCCTCAAGTTATGAGCCATTACATGATACTAACATTTGGCACATGTCCAAGCCTAAATAGCTGATACTCTATGCCCAACAGAATGGTTTCCAACAGGGGTTTGTATTGTTCATGCTGTGACTGCAATGTGAAGACAAGTGTCACCAAGAACTGCTGCGTTGGCGTCAGTGGAGGAACACCGTCCTTCTTTCTGCATTTCAACTGGTCCTTAATGTCATCATTCACAGCCTTTACTATAATCCTGAAACCAACACAATCACTCACGATAACATCTTCATTTCAAGATACATGAAACAATAATGAAGTAAAGAAAGAGAAAGCCAATGAAGTTTTATACAGTTGTGCTACAGTATGATGATGAATGGGCTGAACCTACCAGCATTTCAACAATTTCTCTGTACGAATAGGAAAACCTCTCTAATTATTCCCAGTTCCTCACATACAAGCAAGTCTATTGCTAAAAGTTGACGATAACATTACAGAAGTCTGTCTGGGCAAGATGATGTACAATAACCGTACTTTTAATTTTTAGTCTACAAAGTACCTCAGCAGCCCACAATAACCCACTAAATATATTGCAATGTTACTTCCATAAAATGAACTGTCTTTTCTTAGAGTAGGACAGAGCACAGCTACTGGGCAAATAAAGCAAAAGCAATTATTCTACAGCACATACTAATCAAAAAGAACTACAGTTGCTCAATTATTATACCAACTACTGCACATATATAAAATTTACACATTAAAACATTAAAAACGCTCCAACATGTTTCGGTCCTAGGACCATCATCAGGGAACCGTATCATCCTTGCAAAAGTTACACTATTAAAAGTCACATTAATTTCACTGTACCAGTTGGGTATTGTGGCAGCATGCTGCCACAATACCCATGATGATGGTCCTAGGACCGAAACATGTCGGAGCGTTTTTAATGTTTTAATGTGTAAATTTTATATATGTGCAGTAGTTGGTATAATAATTGAGTAACTCAACAACATGCATGGGGTAACAACGAAAAGAACTACAGTTGATTCACAATATGTATGCACATTACATATGTGGCTACATGAAGTTTAAGACCAGATTCTTTCAGCCAACTGAACTCTGAAATCAGTGAGTCAAGTGAAATTCATAAACACAGACAAAGTGACTGAGCAGTAATCTCCGTGAAGGACTACATGACAGTATCAATTGTGTAGATTTTTTATGGTGTCCATTCATGTTCAACAGTTGAATTTTCATAAGGCCATAAACATTTTAGACTCTACTGTATTTTACATCAGTCACTTCAACATAATGGGCTGCCATCCCATTCTGGGTGACGCAAACATCAAAAATCATTATAACATTGCGAATATTATTACACTGTAACTGACATGCTGAATTTAAAATTTCTCAATTCCTAAATTGCTTGTCTTTCTATGGGAATTTTGTTGCAAGCATTGATGGAACTTGGCCCTTGCCTTAGATCTACAAATGCATTCTACATCAGATTCCATTCTTCTAGGACATGACATTAGGTAATGCAGTGTCTTCACCTTCAAAGGTTGATCCAGGACCTACTGAACCTTGAAGATGTAGACACTTATCTCAAAACTCTGAGATGTGATTACCCACTGATGCAGTGTCACATCCCAGAAGAAAAAAACTCTCAGATGCACCACCGCAAAAATAAAAAGACTTGTATTCTGTGTCAGTGACACGTGTTCTTAAACTCCTGAAAATCAAATACTGAGTGTTGCAGTGAATATACTATAACCCAGGAAAGCCTTTACAAAAGACTCTGAATTCTGATGTCTTTAAGAGAAGGTGAAAGAAACAAAACAAGGCCAATTCTTCAAACATCCCTGTGAAAACATAAAAACCGGGAAACCAAGAGCACAGGCTGCATATTATTGTGAGGCTAGCAGTTCTGAAGCTAAGACCAAGCGTACCAAGCTGACAAAATGTTCGCATATTCACAATGAAATGAAAGAGTTAGCATATTCAGACAGGTGTTTCGAAGCTGACTTCATCACACGTCTGGGCACGATTTAAACATGACGCTAAACAATGCACTCATGCTCTTTGCTGTGTGTTATCCCCCTGAACCAACCACAGCACTGAACTATCAAAGCAATCTAAAGCCTGTACCTCACACATCAGATAATCTACAGCAGAGTGTGAATGCTGCTTAGCAGCATGAATGACCTCTTTACACCCACATGGAATTCACTGTTACTGAATGATGTCTCCTGTGTAGTACTTTTTAAGTCAGCTGACTTCTACAACAGTTTTGTCCAGAAGGAATTGATCAGAGTTGGAGTGGTAAGGAGATATCATGTTGATGTTGCAGCAAGGTTACACCTTATCAAAGAAGAAAAACAAAAAATTCCTCTGGAATGGAACCTGAAAACTGTTGTTAACCAATGTACAGAAGTCATTATTCCTAACAACCAGGAAAAATGTTACCATCTCTCACAGCAGACTAAAAATAAAATGTTCAGCATCCCTGAATCTGGATTAAGCAGCCCAGTCATCCTTGAACAGAAATGATCTCTAAGCCTTCCTCAGCTAGACTGATATGATCCACCTCTACCACATGTCTGGGTGTACTGCAGAACTGAAAAGGACTCTTGTTACTATAAATTCAGACTTACTTTGCTAGGACCAGAGGAGCAGACTCGGACTTATAGTCACTAAATTTCTTTAGGACCTCTTGGAATTTTCTGCTATTGATGTCTGATGATAAATGTTGCTGTATCTCGTTCTTAAATATTATCTTCCCTTTTTGCTTAATCTCCCTTGCCTTCTTGACTGCTGAAATTTATACATATATATAAATATATATACACACACACACACACATCTTTGTTCCTTCTTGTACATACAACATTTCTTCAAAATATTAAGGTACACTAGAACAAAAACAAAAGAGAGGTAACTGGGTATGTGTTTGTTTGTGTGCCATACCACGGTAAACACAAAGCATGAAAAAGTGTACAGCATCAAAATGTTTCAGTTCATTATGGTAATATGAACTGACAATTTACGAACTCCACATCATAAGGCCTTTCCTCAACAGATGTTATTCAGCTGATAAAGAACATCCGTTTGTCAGACATGAGATTTTCACAGTGGTGACGATTTGCATGGTGAGGTATTCCGGTTACGCCACTGATGGAGTAGAGAAATAGCTCCACTTTTTCTTAACCATGGCATTACAAGAGGGAGAGTGGTCAGTTCACGCCTCAGCTGCTTGACCCTCAAAAGCTACTGACGAGAGGCTGGGTGGGCCCCAGAGCAAGTCTGGGTGCTTTGGAGAAGAAAACATCTCTTGCCTCTTTCAGGAATCAAACCATGATTTGTCAGTTGCATATCCCATGCCATGGGGCAGATGAGAAATTACAACAGCAAGCTGACAACCAGTTCTTTTCTGAGGAGAGGGACAGCCTTCTTGAAAACTGCAAGATGTTTTCCCTTCAATGAAATTTCTAATACAGTGAACCTGCCCATGAGAAGGTGGTGGTCACTTTGAGCATTTATCACAATAAATTACGGTTAAACAAAATGAATAAAAACAGTAAACTGCCTAAGAGAGGATGGTAGATATTCTGAGGTGATATCACAAATTCAAAAGTCTCATATTTTGTGTGTGTATGGTAACATGGCATATAAAACATAAGTAAAAAAAAAAAAAACCTGTACACGCTCACTACATAGACAGTCCTTCATTTTTATGAACTGCATATTCTGCCAGTTTTAAATTAATACTTATCTGCCACAATCAAAAGACTAATACTGCAGGTCAATGTGTTGAGATGGAATATGGAAAAAACAGTAACTGCTATGTAAAGGTTCTGCCCATAAACCAACCTGTGGATTCAAAATGGGCCACTACATACGCAACTCAGAATTGGGGTCACTTTACAGTCAGGTGAACACGATGTCTTACCCTCACTGAGACAAAGACCCATACACAACAGGCAAATATTTAATATATTTGAGCCTTAGATCTTTGGAAGGGATGGGAAAAATGAGGTACTAAACTGAACAAGCATGTAAATTAGTACACTATATGAACAATGTTGGTGGAAATGGCCCTTGCACTGTTTCCATTTTCAACCTAATGTGCTTTCTTTTTGTAATGTATGTACAATGATGTAACTATGTAGATGACTGTCACTTAATACTCACCTCCAACCCCAAACTCACCTTTCGTGGTTTTGTTCTTCTTTGCTTGTTTCTGTTTGTATTGAACTTCATAATCCTTTAGAACCCACTCAAGCAAAGAGCCTGCAAATGGTTTTCTATCCGTGCTTTTGGTTACCACACTATCCACCACATCTGTATGTTTGTCAGTTATCTGGTATATGGAGCTTCTTGTCATTCTCACTGGTGATTCATTGCTCAATCCAGTGCTCGGCAGTTCAGCAGTCTGCACTGTATTTGAAGTTGGTATTGATGACTTAACTTCTGAACTTAGCCTCAGCTCACCAATCTCAAGGTCTTTGATAGGTGAAATGTGACATGGCACCATTTCCTGATAGAAGTTAGGAAGCACTACATTGTCCGTAACACCCACCTTGGAAACTGCGGTAGGTAACTTTGCATTTGGCAGCTCAGCAGTTTGCACTGTATCTGAAGTTGGTATCGACAACTTAACTTCTGAACTTAGCCGCAGCTCACCAATCTCAGGGTCTTTGATAGGTGAAATGTGACATGGCACCATTTCCTGATAGAAGTTAGGAAGCACTACATCTTCAAAATCATCCACCTTGGAAACTGTGGTAGGTAATCTTGCATTTGGCAGCGCAGCAGTTTGCACTGTATCTGAAGTTAGTACCGATGACTTAACTTCTGAATTTAGCTGAAGCTCAACAATCTCTGGGTCTCTGATAGGTGAAATGCGACATGGCACTAGTTCCTGATACAGGTTAGAGAGCACTACATCTTCCATATCACCCATCTCTGAAGTTGTGGTATGTAATGTAGTTTCTCCTATGTCTCTTGCTTCCTCACATGTCTTATGAGCTACGGCTGGTGAACAAACTTCCATCACAGATTCTGATATGTCACCTACTTTATCACATACATCTGGTAAAGTACTAAGTTTTGGGATATCACTTGCTTCAGATACACCTTCTTTACAACTAACTAGAAGTGCTGGTACTTCAACAGCTTTGGAAACCTTGCTTGTCATAGTGTACTTGGCCTGGACTTCTGATGCATTATTAACTTTAGACAGACAGTTCACAGTCTGCATAACATGACTGCTCAGTGGAACACTGTCCTGGAAACAGCTTGGAATTTCGGCATCAAGAACGTCCGTTGATTCTACACTACTGACATCTACTGTACGATTAGTTTCAGAGCATATTTCTCTTCTCATATTTGGTACTTGCTCAGTCACCGAGTTACACGTCAAAGGGTGATCAACCATGGGGTTACTGCTGTTGCTGTGAGTCACATGCTCATTTATAAAATCAGGTGTTAGAGTGTCATGTTGTGCAGATGGCATCTCAACTTTCAAAGATGTTGTTTGTGTGCTCTGATGTGGCGGCCTAAGACACTGGTTACTGACGTTGGTAACTGAGTCTGGTATTCTAACTTTCCTTGCAGTTTCTGACAGCCTCCTTGCTCCTGATTTCTTGCAATGTGGAAGTACACAACTGCTTTCAGACCTCAGTACAAGTGACTTCCCGTGTTTTACAGTTTTCACTACTTCAGCAGCTATCTTTGATGGCCTTTTAGCTTTCATGAGATTTCTCCTCAACTTCTCCAACTTGCTAAGTTTTATTTGTTGACCAGCATGTCGAGAAGCATCAGGCTTACCTACTGCCTGTCCTGCTCCTGGAGTATTTGGCATTTTAAATTTTTCACTTGCTGTTGGAAATTTATATTCTTGATTTGGACTTTGCTGTTCCACAGATGGTAAGGTAATACTTGTGGAAGCTCTACAGGTTCGTGTAGCATATTTCTTAGGGCTTGAATCTGTTAAAGAATGCCATGTGACACTGGATGTTTCTTCAGAAACATTGCTGGTCACTAAATCACCACTTCCCTTGCTTATAAAACTTGTTTTGGCCCTCTTGGACTTACACATCTCAGAAAATGAACAATCCGAAACTCTACTTTCAACCTGGTTAGCTGACAGATTGCAAGCCTTTCTCTTGCACTTGTTCAATGAGCTGTTAGAAACATTCTGTGCCTGGACAGTCTGTAAATCTACTACAGTTCTACCGGAATCCGGTTCCTTACCCGTGCACATATTTGGTGTAGTGCCACACTCAGCATGTGGTAAATGCTGACACAATTCTTCTTCAGTAGTAGCAATGTCTGCTGTCTTCCGCCGAATGGTACCCTGCAAAAGAGCTGATGTATCTACATTGCAGAACCCAACTTTACAATCTTGAATATGACCAACAGCTATATGGGGACTGATACAAACTTCATTACCTACATTCATGCCAGATGTCTCACCTTCCACATGATCACTCGACTGTCTAGGCATCAGATGTTTCGACCTGAATTTCAGTTTTGAAAGTGGGAACTTCCTGCCCATTGATTTCTTTAACGTATATTTTACGACATTTTTCTCATCACTTTCATTACATTTCTTTTTCATTTTCTTGAGCTTAGAAAAAGTACAGATGTCTTGTTCATTATCAGAAGAAGCTCTTGATTGTTTACTTCTTCTCAGGCTTGAATTTACGTTTCTTAACCTTACCACTCTTTCTCTTTCCTCATTCATACTAAATGCAGAATCCATGCCATTAATATTAAATATTCTTCTCTCCCGTAATTGTTTTTCTGCCATTTTCCTTCCTGACCCTGTTCTGATATAGTTATGTTTGTCTGTGTAAATTACCCTTCTGCTTGCAGCCGTATTCTCAACTTCACTGTCTATATCTGCAGTGAATGTGGAGTTAACTATATGATTCTTAAGGCACGATTTTCTATGTGGCATCCTATTGTCATCTCCTGCTTCCATGTCATCAGAGGAATCTTCAGTGTCTAAAATTCTCTTCCAGACCTGCTTGGGAGATTTGTTTGAAGCTGACCTGGCGTTGGATATTTGTACCTTTTCTTCTTTTTTAGGTGGTCTACAATTGCTTTGGTTATTGCTAACACAGGGACTGCAGGAGCAACAGTAATTCTGTGAGACACAAGGGTGATTAAATTTAGCACAAATATCATTACCAGCATTCTTGTAACAACAGTTGCTCCAGTGCTCAGCCATGGATTGCACTAGCAACTGACAACTCAACATATGTTGATGAAACAGAAGAGGATCCACATGCATGTAGTGATGTTCGAAGTAAGGCACCACTGGCATCAGACATGCATGTGGATGGATTTCTTTTGGGTAACCCAATAAATGTGGGGCAGCATCCACTGCAAACACACCTGAAGCAGTCAGTGTGTTCTGATGTGTTGGCGTGCTTTGTGGTGTCAGAATTCTGTCAGTAGTTTGTGTGCTCTGTAGTGTCAGGCATTTAGCTGCAGTTGGCAGGCTCTGTTGTGTGTGACATTTATCATTAGTTGGTGTGATCTGTCGCATCAGGCTTTTACCAGCAGACGGTGTGCTCTGTCGTGTAAAGTGCTTACCACCAGTCATCGTATTCCGTTGTGTTGGGGATGTGCTCATACAGGACCGTACTGCAGCTGCTGGAGTGGAAAAATTTTTGTGTACAAAAGAAGAGTCTTCTTCAGCAGAAGTGTTATCACTTTTGTCTGAACACAACCATGATGCAAGACTCTCCCATTTCTTTACTTCTGCCTTCAAGCCCATCTCTGGTTTATAATCACAACGAACTAGAATGCTAATTTTCTTCAATTTACTTTCGACAGACTTCTGTGCTGGTGTTAACTTGGGAAAATTTAATTCCTCTAGTCCTTTTGACAAGGACCCATTTGATTTCAAGCAATTATTTGCCACTGCAGTATCATTAGTAAGAGCATTCCTGATGCATTTGACTTTGTCGTGCTCTTTGCCTATATTGCAAGTTGTTCTCTCATTCGGTAATCCACAGTTACTGAACTTGTCCTCTGTTTGGGAGACCGTGTGTGCAGTGTGCAGCATGTCCACATCATCAGTCTGTACAGCACACGTGTTGTATGTGATGATATTGGTCTGACAGGCAGTTTTGCAGGTGGTAATGCCACTTGTTTGAACAGCTACATGGTGTGGACAGTCAGCAATTTTATCCAGTCCAACAGCAGCGTCTGACATCTCAACCCAAGTCCACGTGGAAGCATCATGCAGCTCTACCTGCTCAGTGCTGGCTAATAATGAATTTCCTGAAAGAAAATGAAGAATTAATGGTAATGATGTCAAAATGGTAAAATTTCCATATATGGCCATAACTTACATGCTGCATAGAAATGTTTCATTGTTGGAGATCGGTGTTCTTCTAAATTACAAGTTAGTTATATGATATCTGCATTATTCTAACTATGAGATATTAGTTATTCTTTATATAATATCAGTCCAAACCTATATATCTTCAGGGGATCTCACACTCATACAGCATGATTGTTTGAAGTTAAAATCTCATATACAGGAAAATACAATTTTGACAGGTGTAGGTATGACAGTGGACAATGTTACTCTGTTGTTGCCACTAATACCTGAATGGCTGGTATGGGCACATGGTTGTTAGTAGTCTATTATTACATATGGACCCAAGATGGACTTGGCAATGTATGAGTCACAGAAAAAGTTTCCAAACTTTTCTAAAAAATATCCTACCTGAAAAGTTCTGTGTAAAAGACTACACAAACTGATGCTTTTCTCAAATGAGACATGATTCACATTATGTGGGAAAACAAAAAACCCGCATACAAACATCTGTGTTCTAAAAATCGCCAAGCAGTCCATAATGTTCCTTTACATGGCCTGAGTCAGACTTTGGTAGGCCACGAGTGCAAAATCATAGCACAACTGTTTAAAAAAAAATTTGACCAATGTATTCAATTAATTCTGAAATCAACATTCAGGGAATTAACAGATGAGAAAATTTTGGGCATTTGGCTCTCTTTGCAAGATGTGAGAGGCAATATTTGAAAAGAAACTGCTAATATTTCAAGACATGAGCTTTGTCATGTCAGAATTTAGTTTCTGAGAGTGTGAGGCCTGCTCAGATGCTGGAAGTTTGGAAAAAGTTAAACTCTCCTATGGAATAGCATTAGTTGAAAAGCAGCAGAAAAACAGCAAGTTTGGGTTTCCTACCTAATAATGCTTTGAAGAGCTGCTGTGATGGGACTAGAATTATTTGACAAAATAACATATAAGGCTGAGAATCAATGCTCTGAACCATGTGGGTTCTACAGCACAGAGAAACAGCATTCCAGAAGGTTACGTCAGTGCACATCCCTCTTTCTCACAATCACAACTCTTTCTTAAACATATACATGACACACAGATAAATTAAGGAGTGGGCCAGTCTTTGAAAACTATACAAAATATCACATTACAGAAGCTTGACCTTACCTCTAATTACAAGTTCCTTGTGTCAAACGGAATTAGGTAGATAGAAATACAAGTTAAATAATACATACTTTTACCATGGCTTCTGCTTGTCTCTGGCTCTGAGCCGACTGGTGACAGGGGATTTGGAACACTCATCTCTTCCATAATATTCTCAATGAACAGACTTATATCCACAGGAGACTCCACTCTTGTTGCTGTTGATGTGCAGTCAGAATTGTCCATAACAGTA
>Ga0123353_10010176_pt1 | contig 13081 bp, 3 predicted proteins | sample TergutLab28metaG_3_FD_92763 | JGI IMG/M metagenome (GOLD analysis project Ga0123353, IMG submission 92763) | Labiotermes labralis P3 segment gut microbial communities from Petit-Saut dam, French Guiana - Lab288 P3 | ecosystem: Host-associated > Arthropoda: Insects > Digestive system > Gut ...
CGCGGGAATTGCTGCTGCGACTGGAAGAGCATGAAACCAAAAACATTGACGTCCCTATCAACGAAGTCACGGTCGAGCATTTGATGCCGCAGACGCTTTCCGCCTGGTGGAAGGAAAATCTTGGCGGCAACGAGGAAGCCGAGCGCATCCGCCTTGCCTATACGAACACAATCGGCAACTACGCAATTGTCTCCCAGGGCTATTATTCATCCATGTCAAACAAACCATGGCCGGAAAAACGCAGCTCCCTTGCAAAAGTACAGTTCATCGCGACTTCCGCCGCCGCCGCTTTCGAACAGTGGAATGAGGCGACCCTCCGGGAGCGCGGCGAAGATATTGCCGCCCGCGCCGCAAGAGCCGTGGTGCGGCCCATTGCGCGCACACGCGATTACCGCACAAGAGAAAGCAGCGTTTCCGGCATCGGAACCTATCCGCTTCTCTATGGCGATGACACTCTAAACGGCACATCCCTCCGGGCTGTTATTTATCAGGGCGAACGCAAGGAGTGCACCACTTGGGCTCGATTGCTGAGCGTCGTTTGTGATTTCCTGTATACAGAAAACCCCGCGCTGTTCGCCGAAGCCGCCGAGGGAAGCGCCGGATGTTCCAAAAACAAAAACGATTTTCGGAAACCCGTTCAGATTCCGGATTCATCGTGGTTCTGTTGCAGCGGGGGCTATAGCGGTATCACTTTCCGCAACTCTGCCGCGAAATTAGCCGAGAAAATGGGCTGTCTTGAAAGCATTCAGCTTGAGGTTATGAATCCGGCAGAAGTTGACGGCTGAGAGGCGACACGTGGGGTTACTGCGCAGCTATGCTCATGCAGCTTTGTGCTGGCGCGAGCCAGCCCCGAGCGCCTGCAAGACAAGTCGGGCCTAGAAGCGGACGCTGGGGTGCATCTGGAGGATGGCCGCTGAGGGGCCGTGGAAGTGAAAATGGGCGCGGGGGAAATTGACGCGGCCGCTGCCAACCTGCTGAAGCTGCGGGACAAGATCAACACGGATAAAATGCAGAGCCGCCTTTGCTGATGGTGCTCACGGGTACGGAGCTGGCTTACTGCCGGGAGGATGGGGTGCTGGTGGTGCCGGTTGGGCGCTTAAGGGAGCGAGGTCACCGAATAGAAAACCAAACCAATTATGCATTATTGCAAAAACTCTGCTCATCGTCAAGGATGACTGAGCAGAGTTTTTTGTTCATTTTTACGAACCACATGAATCTATAAGCCTAATACATTCCTCACAAAAACCTATCAAATCATTTGATGTATCTTGATGGTATGCGCCATGCCACTGCGAGTGTTCGCTTATGCTTCTGGCAAGTACTAATTGATCCATAATTGAATCCAATAAGGGCCTCACCTGTTCTTTCAACTGCACATGGCAGTCTGGACTTACGAGTCCCTGCAACTGTCGATAGGCACTCGGCAAAAGCTCTCTTAGTTTCACGATTTGTGTAATGATTGAGTTGCTTTCCGATGCCACACTAATGATCGCCTGCATAGCATTAGCCTGAAAAGCGGCGGAGTTCAGAATCTGAATAATAGAATTAAATTTTACATTCGCTAATGCGGTCATTACGAAAGGACAGTTTTCGCCTGCCACATTCAGGCCGGCAGCGCAGAAAAAATGATTATTTCACCATCTCAATCATTTCCTTCAAAGTAAACAGTTTCACGCCGCCCTGTTCATATTCTATTATCAGCAATTCTCCCGTGAACATATTTTTTGAAAAAATATAATAATGAACGCTTTCAAACTTAAACATCTTGCTTCTCCGTTGCAATTCCCTGAGAACATCTACGCCGACGTCAGCGTTTTTCCATTTGCATTCGGCGAGCAGCGCTTCGCCGTTTCGTTCGGCCATAATATCAATTTCTTCCTGGAGCCTGGTTTTATCGTTTGTTCCCCACCAACGGCCAAGGCTGCCGATAAAAAACGGCAGCGCGTTTCTTCTTGCTTGCTCAAATAGCCACTGCTTGCATATGTCCTCGAATACGAGCCCCATATACGCATTGATCTGCCGCTCAACCTCGTTGTCAAATACAGAGTCGCCGAGCCCCGCCACAACGGAGCTCATATTCGGGAAAACAAAACGATACCAAAACCGGAACATAAAGTCCTCAAGCTTATATATGCTTCTCTTGCCTGTTGTTTCCCCGAAGGGGTATTCTTTGCGTACCAAGCCAAGCGCGATGAGCGAGCTGAGATATTTCGCGCATTTATTGCTCTCCATGCCGGCTTTTGTCGCGATTTCATTCAGCCGCGACGCGCCGCTGGCGATTGCTTCAATAATAACATTGTAAGTGGATGGCTCGCGCAATTCCTGTTTGATGAGGTTCGCCGGCTCCTCGAAAAAATGCCCGGACGGCGATAGAAATAAGTCAATGATATTTTCGCGCACGCTTTTTCGCGGATCAATCTTGCTCAGGTACTCGGGAACGCCGCCGGTCACGCCATAGAGGACCGCTTTGTCCTCTGGCTCATACGCATTGAAAAAAGGCAGCGACTCAAAAAACGTGAACGGCAATATCTTGAATTGTGCCGTCCGCCGGCCATATAGGGGGCTCTGGTATCCCAACACCTGGTTCTCCATAAAGCTCATGCTTGAGCCGCAGAGAATCAGCATCATTTTTGAGGCGTCCTTTTTGTGGTCAATCAGGATTTGGAGCAAAGACGAAATTCCACGGTAAGACTCGGCGAGGTACGGAAACTCATCAATCACAAAGACAAGCCGCTCATCCTCAGCTTTCTCGAAAATCGCAGACAAAGCGCTCTCGTAATCAGTATACACAGGCGCGGTACTTTTCCCGCCGATGCATCTGCTTAGAGAGAGCAGATTGTCCGATGCGGTGCTTTCGCTCGCCGCAAAGAACAGCGATTTTTTGCCCTTGATGAATTCACGGATGAGCGTGGTCTTTCCCACACGCCGCCTGCCGTAAATAACCGCGAACTCAAACTGCCCGCTGCTATACATGTCATTTAGCTTTTTTAGTTCCGCATTGCGTCCGTAAAACATAATAGCACCTCAACAATAAAACTCGCAAGTAGCATACTCGCGAGTTTTATTATACGCCGTCCTTGCGAAAAAGTCAAGTAATTTTTTTGAAAGCCTTATGAATATTGGTTTTCCGAGGGCGGTGTGTTTTTTGTCCTGAGCGAATAACACATAATGCGGTTATTATGAAAGGACAGATTTCAAAGGCCCGATGCGGTCATATGCTGGCGTTCCAAGTTACAACCCGTTTAGCTGCCTTACGCAGACTGCGCGCCATACAGACGCAGTTGATTCAATATATCGCTACGAAGAATGTAGCATTGAAAATTCAGTCAAACCCATCAATACCAAGTTCATCCATGACTTTGTTGGAGTTGTAGTTGATAGAAATGCTGGCTATTCTTCGGCTTGTTGGATTAATAGTAAAGATCATATAGTATTCGCGTGCTTTCTCAACATCAGTTTCATAGTATACCTCATCCCCTAAATCCCACAACTGTATTGTATCGCCGTACGCTGAACGTAAGGCACTTTCATCATCGCCTACTGAAATGCCGCGACTGGTCTTAAGAGAATCCGACAAAAACCTTACGCTCACCAGGGACATGAATTTATTTTTGGTATTGTTATGCCAAAAGGCTAATTCCAAATCAGCTGTTTCTTTGTTTGGATATTTTGCGCGATAGTAAACATATAGATCACTATCGTTAGGTATGTTACTGCGACAAGCAGCGATGTACTGCCCGTCATCGTACCATGCATTAAGATCAAATTCCAACTTTTCTGCAATTCCCGCGAAGTCAATAGAATCGTTGATGGCGATGCCTTGATACTCAATATTGAGATCTTCCTTCGAAATCTGTGAAAGGTGTATCCTTGAAGTGATTGCTGCCGCCATCGTTGTCGTCTCGGATTCTACTGACGGCGTACAGCCATACAACAACGTCAGAAGAAGCAAGGGTATGAGTAGGAGCATTGCTTTTTTCATTTGGAGATTCTCCTTTACTGATATATTTTAAGATGGTAGCACTTGTTGGTTTTCTCTTCGTCGTTAAAAAATAGCTTTCCATCAGCCTCTGCTTTGCGCAAGGCTGCTTTGAACTTGGTTTTGTTGGAAATTGATGAACAGCCAATATCAAGCACATTTGCTTTTGCGTAGTCCTCTGCGGAGACGCAATGGCCACCTCCAACTATCTCCCCCTCTGCATATAAATCCTCAATTTTTTTCGTCATATCTGCCTTGATTTGGTCTGGTGTCTTTCCTGCAGCCTTAGATTCAACGTATACATCAATAACCAAATTCCCGTTTTTACCATATTCACCCCTTTGTACATCCACCCCATAGCTTACAATATTGTTGTACATAACTCTCGCCTGTTCCGAAAAAGAACGATATGTACTGGTGATTGTACAACTTTTTAATCCTGCTTCCCTTAAACACTCTTTTATAAGATTTAATGATTTTTCTGATACCACACTTTTTATGGCGCTTCCTCCCCAGCTTATCGTGATGTCTTCGTCTTTGACATACTCATCCTTCTTCTGCACAAACATATACGCTTTTTCACCTTCCAAGCCATATACGCCTGTGCTGACGAAATACCAGTTTCCATATTCGCCCAATACGTCTACTTGGGTTGTATCTGGAAAAGTATACGCATATCGTGCGAAAGTTGGTCCCGTTTGCGCTATCGCTCCTTTTTTCACAGTAAACTGAGCATCTGTTTTTTTAACAGAAATAACCTGCACGGATGCACTTGCTCCTATCCCTGTTAATGCTTGATCTTTAAATGTTAATGTGGCGCCAATCCTGACATCAAACTCTTCTGCCGCAGTTACTGTTCCATATGCTAATAAATTTGAATCGAAGGTGTATGTGTACGAGGAGAAGGGTGGTACGGGTGGTTTGGAAGGCACATCATTACCCTTAAAATTAAATCTAGTACCTGGAAGAGGAATACTCCAATCTACTCCATATGTAGTAGGATTAGGGAAGGGATTTTTCTCATCCCGAAGAATAAGATATAGTCTGGCGGTTTTTTCGTCAGTATAGGTGCTACTGGTTCCATTATAGAAAATAATGGCTTGCACTAAGGGTTTAACGTTATTTTTATTGTAGTAGAGAAAATCCCGTCTTTGAGCTTCTTTTACATAATACGGTGCCAGTGTTTGTGATGTTGAATTGTATGCTGGTGCGAACATTGGTGAACCATTTAGGACATTTTCCAGCTCATCCTCCAAAGCCTGCAGCTCCGGTTCATAGACAGCGTTAAAAAGATCTTCATTCACCTCGTAGCCTAGTGTTCGCATGAACTCTATCCACGCTGGGGTTTGACTTATATTTCGCGCGACATCTGACCACGCATAAAACCAATCATGTTTTAATACAGCCCAATCTGGAATGATATCCTGTAAAAAGATCATCGCATTTGCTATCCAAATCACTCCATCGAAGAACTTGTTAGAAATACTTCTTGTCGCGTTCTGTCCTACAGCAAACGCTTTAAAAGGCTCATATATAAATTTCCTTTCTCTTTCTGTTTCACTCAAAGCAGAAGCAATTAAGTCAACAACAGCAAGCAAACCCGCACTAATTTCAAAAGCAACACCCACAATAAATGCACCAACACTATTTACAATTCCTCTGGCAACCGGTTCTCCCAAAGTCAAAATATTGATAGCTTTTTGCCAGCGGTCAGGCAATCCTAAAGCATAATCGCCTCGCAAAGCATATAATTTAGAAATAATCCCCATGCCGCTGGGATCAGCATACATCACGGGATTCCCATTGCAATATGCAAACATGTTCGCCGCATTGAGCGGATCATCCCCTGCGATGAAAGAGTTATCAGCGTTGATGAACCTGCGCCATTCGGGGTTGTAGTAACGTGTCTGCAGGAAGTAGTAGCCGGTCTCATTGTCATAGTAATACCCACGATAACGAATGGGATTCAACTCGCCAATACTAAACTCTTCGCCGCCCCTGGTGCTGCTGCTCTGCGGAGCGCCTGTAGTTTGCTTGTTATCGCCATCGCCGGATTTCTTGAAGAAATTGCCGACCTTTTCAAAGAAACCAGGCTTCTTCGTTTGAGCGTCGCCTGATTGCGCGGCGGGCTTGGTGCTGCCCGGCTTGGGATTACTGGTTTTTGGGGCGCTGTTATTTTGCTTATTGTTGCCATTGCCTGTAGGCGCGGACTTATTCTGAGTGCTGCCGGAGCTGCTCCCAGCAGTTTGGGAGGTCTTATTGGACGAGAAAATGCCCGTGAAGAAGCCGCCGATTTTCTCAAAGAAACCCGGCTGTTCCATATTTTCACCGAAGCGGTTCCCCAACAGGGATTCGAAGAAGCTCGACTCCAGCAGGCTTGAGGTGTTGAGTTCGAGTTCGGGATCAAAGTTGCAATAGGCAAAAATGATCTCGTCGAGGTTCACGACGTAGCACACCATGATGGCCTCTAGCACCTCATCGATGTCTATTCCCAGGTCAAGTTCGGTGAGGTCTTCGCGCAGGTCGCTTACCACGTCCGCGAAGTATACCACGGGGGCCACCGTAATCACGATGGCGATTATGGCAAGCACGTAGCCAAGCCATGCTAGCCAGTGTGCATCCTCTTCCGGCGGTTCAGGCCACGCCCATTCGAAGTCGAGGCCGTACTTATCCAGTAGTTGCTGCGGGTCATCGGCGTAGGACAGGATTTCCGTTGGGGTCATGGTGAAAACTATATCCGCGATAATCAGCCACAGGTCTATTTCATTTTCCAGAGAAGCATCGCTGATAATTGTCGGCCACATATGCATGCCTGTTACGATGTCGATGAGGTTTACCTCCCCAACCTCCAACTCCAGCAGTTTCGCGTACTTAAAAAACTTCTCGCCTATAGTTCTTGGGTTCAGGATATTTTTACTGAGGATCAGCGGCAGCAATACCTCGATTACCTGTCCGTCTAGCTCCAAGCCCAGCAACGCCTGCTCGACCAGTTCCTCTTCGCGTGTGCGGTCAGGCACGAAGCACCAGCAGAATTTGCAATCGCAGTCCTCGCATTCGCAGAGGCGGCAATCCAGGCAGTTGCAGTTGCTGCAGTCGCAGGGAATGGGCGCTTTCTCACAGCAGCCTTCGCAATCGCAGTCATTACAATCACAGTAGCGGCAGTCAAGACATGTGCAATTACTGCAGTCGCAAGGTACGGGGCAACAACCTGAGCAGTCGCAGTCGTTGCATTCACAGGCGCGGCAGTCGAGGCAGTTGCAGTTGCTGCAATTGCAGGGAACGGCACAGCAATTTACGCAATCGCAGTCATTGCATGAACAGAAGCGGCAATCTGGGCAGCTGCAATTTGTGCAATTGCAGGGTACTATACAGCAGTTGGGGCAATCGCAGTCATTACATACACAGAATCGGCAGTCGGCACAGTTGCAGCTGGTGCAATTGCAGGGGACGATGCAGCAGTCTACGCAATCGCAGTCATTACAATCGCAGAAGCGGCAGTCGGGGCAATTGCAGGCGCTGCAGTCGCAGGGAACAGCGCAGCAACCTGCGCAATCACAGTCATTGCAGTCGCAGAAGCGGCAATCATAGCAGGCACAGTTGATGCAGTCACAGGGGATGGGTTCCTTCCAACAGCAGTAATCACAATCACAGTCCTCGCATTCGCAGAAGCGGCAGTCTTCACAACTACAATTGGTGCATTCACAGGAAAATATCTTCTCATGGTAGCAATTTTCGCAATCACAATCTTCGCAATCGCAGAAGCGGCAGTCAAGGCAGTTGCAGTTTGTGCAATTGCAGTCTGGTTCCACTGGTAACGCATTCCCCCAGGCATCATAGGCGTATCTCGCCACGATCTTCCCTTCGGCATCGGTGATGGCCTCGACATCGCCCTGCAAATTTCGCAGGTAAAAGTAAGGTGTACCGTTGTGCGTAAAGCCAACAGCAGTGCCGCCTGCGTCATAGGTAAAGTCGAGGGTATCTGTTTCATCGCTCTGGCGAATGAGTAGGTCGCCCGCGTAGGTATAGTGCGTGGTCACGTTTTCTACTGTTTTGCTGGTGCGGCGTCCCATGGTATCGTAAGTGTACTCTATGTTTGAGCCATTGACAGAGGAAATTTCGGTTAACTGGCGGCCTCGCTGCCAGGTAAAGGTCTGGCCGTCGTAGCTCGTCGGGTTGCCTATTTCGTCATAGGTGATTGCCTTGCCGTCAAAAGAGGTGAGGCGGTCTCCCCAGTTGGCGTCTCCATAGGAATAGGTGTTGAGAACGCTGCTGCCATCTGTAACAGAGAGCAGGTTGCCGCCAATATCATACTCGTATATTAACGTGCCATAAGGCCCCGATTCACCGACTAATCGGTTCAGGCCATCGTAAGTGTAGTTTGTCACATTGCCCTTGACATCTGTTACGCTTGTTATGTTGCCGTTATCGTCGTAGGTATATTCATATTGCTGCAGTACGCCCCAATAAGCGTCTTCGTTCGTGTATTTCTCCACAAGGTTCGATGTGCCGCCTTCGAGGTAGGTGATTGAATTGATTAACGAAGCTGAGGATGTGGACAGCCTGCGCTGGGTCAAGCGGCCCAACGCATCATATTCATAGTCAAGCCCAGCCCCGTCAAGGGAATACAGTGTAGCGAAAATGGGGCTGCCATTACCGTTGCGGGCATAGGTCGCGTCGTGCAGAATCGTATTGCCTTGCGTATGCGTCAAGCGGGCAATCGCGCCATTAACATCATATCGGAATTCCGTCAAAGAACTGTTTTCTAAAAAACCATCACTCAAAACGGCATCGCTGCCCGCGATTTTGCTCACAAGCCCATCAAAATAGTAGCTGTATTGGTAAGCGATACCTGTCGTATGGTCGATCATATTTGACAGTCGGTTATTTTCATTGTAGAAATACTCCGCTGTCTGCGCATAGTCCCATTCTTCGCCGACTAGACGGTCTCTGTCATCGTAGATTGGCACATAAGATGCACCATTGCCGTAGATTTGCTGCTCCAGCCGTTGGCATTCATCATATGTATTGTTTACGATATCCTGGCTACCGACCTTCGAACTCGTTATGCGGTTTTGGTCATCGTATTCATATGAGTAGGTCGTGCCGTTGCGCGTGATTTCACTCGGCAGGTAGTTCTCGAAAGCAAAGCTCGTGGAAGCCCCCTCCGGGCCAATCACCTCAATCAATTCATCGGTATATTCATCGTATTCATATGTGGTTATATTTCCGTTGGGGTCTTCGACGCTGATAAGCAAACCCCGGTCTTCATCATATTCATACCTAGTAACGCCGCCTCGCGCATCGGTCACTTCACTCAGATAGTTGCCGTCTTGGATATACGTCATTTCTTCCGTAAAGACAATAGGCTCTTTTTCCTCTTCCTCTTCCTCTTCTTCCTCCTCCGTTTCTGGAATAAGATGCGTTACAGTCTGGCTTACCACCTGCCCATAATCATTATATTCAAATGTAATCTCCGTGCCCTTGTGGTTGGCTATTTTGCTTATATTGCTGCTATTACCATCATATTCTATCGTAGAGATATTGCTTTGTAGACTGCCATGTGCTTGGTCAATAGAAACAATCTTGTTATCCTCGTAGGTGTAGTAGGTGCTTTCATCGCTATCGTTCCTGGTCTCTATCAACTGGCCGTCATCATCGTATGTATAGGACTCACCATAGTTGCCTACATAGAGGAACGCTTCAGAGAGAGCGGTGCCGTTTGTCTGGTTCCTGTATACGAAAGAGAATACAACCTTATAGCAATCCGTCTCAAGCGTGTGCGCGGATGCCGTCATTTGGTGTGCCATGGGGATATTCGCGTCAAAATCGGCGGCAACACGGACTGGTCCTGTGTCATTTTCATCAGTATATATGTCAACGATAATCGCGAAGCTATGCCTGTTGTTTTCATCCTCTGGAGGATAATTCTTCGCGTAGGCCCCAGCCCTGCCGCCAAAGATCAGCGTCTGCCCTTCCTTGGCATTGAGATACACCGTTTGCGTTGCCTTGTTATCGCGATCCGGCTCACCCAGTAACCGCAATTCATTGCGGACGTAAGCGTCATTGTCTCCTTCTACCCGGTATACGCCCTCATACGATTTGGCGCCAAGCACATTCCAACCAATCGGGGGAACGCTGTTATTGGGGGTCGCGCCGAGCGCGTTGAAAAAGTTGCTATTCTCCAAAAGGTTATAGTGCCGCGCGCCGCCGCTTTCCTCAAGCTGTACGTTGTCAAAGAACACGGTGCCTTCCGCATCGAGCAGCACAAGGCCAACCATAAACTCATTTACTGCGTCATCGGGCAGTTTAAATGTATAGCCCAGGCGCTCCCAGCCTTCCGTAAGCTTTACAACGCGAGAGACATTCATATCAATGTTGCCGTAGCTGTTCACCCAGAGAACGCCGATGACCGCGCCACCGTTGCCTTCAAGCATCTCAGGGATATGCGCATCTGCCGAAAGGGTGAATGTCCGCCCAGCATAGCTTTCCCCAGAATTACAAACGGGGAACTGTTGTACAGCTGCGGAAATGCCGAACTCAGTACTGTTGGCTAGTTTCACTGAACGCAAGCCGTTTTTACTGGCCTCGTTGCTATACTCGGCGGTTACGCCGAAGTTGAGAAAATCCCAGGCATCATTACTTTCAAAGCCGTGGTTCGTGAGCAGATTGTTCGCGATGGTCTGGAACTCAGAATTATTCCGAATTTTGTTGAAGCTGTTACGGTCTTTCTCGTCATCTGTCGCTTCGTAATATTCGCTGAACTGCGCCTGCCCGACCTGGTTGGTCACGCTGGTCATGCAGCCGAACGTGTTGAATGTATAGGCGTTGCACTTACCGTAGGCATTTGTTACAACGGTATTGCCCGCAGCAGCGCCTGATTCATTTTCAGAAAAATAGGAGAATAGAAGGAAGTCGATTGGATTATTTGCTTCGTCAAGCTGCGTAACTTGTTCAACACGCCTGCCTGAATTATTATACGGCGAATAGTATGAAATCTCAACAGAGGAATCGTCAAACGCCGTAATGCAGCTGATGTTGTCCCCGTCATATTGGAAAGAGGTCATCTTGCCGCCGGGGTACGTGATGCTTGCCAATTGGCCGCCCGAATAATCGAACAGTGTCTGTCTTTCAGCGGGGTCTTCCATATACAGCAGATAGTCATACTGATCATATTCAAACTTCACCTTGCGCCCGGCGGGGTCTGTAACTTCTGTGATTTGTCCGCCAGTCCAAGTGATGGTTTGCTCATTGCCATTGCTATCAACAATCGCTTCCAAATAGCCGTGCGATGCATTATAGTATTTTTTGTTATTCTGCGCATCCGTAATTGTCCAAGGGGTGTTAGTATCATCCAATTCTTGTGTACTGTCAAATTCATGGACAATTTTAGTCTCGCTGTTGCCTGCGTCTATTTCACGGAAATAATGGACAGTGCCGTCGCCGTCAATCAATCTGTAACGAAAACTGCAGTCATCGATCACATTCCCGTTGCTGTCCAGTATGGGGTTATCGAATTCATCAGTTCGGATATTTTGCTGGTATAAATCATCGTTGGGATCAATTGCCTCCAATTGCTCCATGATATTCAGACGAAAACCAGTTCCCAAATTCATGTTCTGATATGTGCCACTGTTGTTATCTTTGTTGGTGTTATACATATGAGAGATATTGATGGGGAGGCGGTTGCCGGTCATACTTATATCGTTATGCACATAGGTCATATTGCCGTTATAGCTGTTGACAAACACGCTGCCCGAGCGCCCCAGGTCAACATTCTCATAGGGCCAGTAGGACTCAAGGCCTACGTTGGTGTTATAAACGATTGCAACAGACGGTTGGCTATTACTATTATTGGCAGAAACAAGCGATGCTTCACTGATTTCAGATTCATCGTAAGCGGCGAGCATCAAGCCGTTGTTGCTCCCGTCTTCATACCAGTTTTTAACTGTTTTAGTTATATCGAAAGTGTGCCAGGTACTATACCGCCCATATTCTTGAAAATCCGCACAATAGTAATTCCCAAGCAGGTTATCCTTCGCCATTGGTTGATTGAACCACGTTACTTGATTAGGAAACCACACTTCGTTTGCAGGAATTGGAAATACACAGATATAGTTACCATGATTGAAAATATTGGAGCCGTCTTGATACATACTCATTTGCGCATATGTAACAACGCTGCCGCTGGGTAGAGAGGGCAAGTCGAAAGAAATGTAGGTACGCCGCTTACCGGTTACATATGCGTTACCCACAAAAGTGTGAGATTCACCATGGTGGTTAATGTGGTCAAATCCAAATAAACTACCGACCCAAGTATCCTGCATGTTTGTAACAGAATTCTCTACCAAGGTAGGGTCTATGGTCACGGGTAGCACGCGCTCCGGCGCGTTGACCCATGCGGCGTCTGCGGTCAGTACCAGCAGCCCGCCTTCATGTAAGGTCATTGTGACGGCTGTGCTGTACTCACCGGCAGCGTCGAACATATAGGGCGATTCCAGGACGAACAGAGGCTTTACCGCATCGTTTTCCTTGAAGAAAGAGATCGACCCGTCCTCCTGCTGCACAGGGGTCAGGCCGTCATGCGTAAGCAGATAGTGGTAGATATACTCTCTCTGAAGCGTTTTTACGATTTTATATTCTGAAACCGAATTCGGGCCGACGCGATACTCTATATCCGTGCCGGGAGCCATGTCTTCAAAGAACACGGCGGAGTTGAGATTCTTGGCCTCCATGAATTCCGCGTTATCACGCGCAATTCGCTCTGCTCTCGTTTTCGCGGGCGCAGGCTCTTCTTTTTCCTCCTTAATCTGTCTGATCTGGCCTTCTGCGGAAAACGCCTTCACAGCGGGCTCGGCTACCTCGAGCTCACGCGCTGTATCTTCGAGAGGATTCGCGTTTGCCGGCAGCGTCATTTCCACAAGGGCTTCACCCTCGGGTTGGGTATCCTCAACGGCGGTGGTTGTTTCTGCCTCAGCGGTCGTTTCAGGCTCTGTCGCTGCCTCTGTGGTGGCTTCTGGTTCTGTTGTGGTTTCGGCTTCCGTGGTTGTCTCTGGTTCGGTCGTGGGCTGGGTTTCTTCTTCAACGACTGTGTCGGCATCTTCA
>Ga0123353_10010177_pt1 | contig 13080 bp, 17 predicted proteins | sample TergutLab28metaG_3_FD_92763 | JGI IMG/M metagenome (GOLD analysis project Ga0123353, IMG submission 92763) | Labiotermes labralis P3 segment gut microbial communities from Petit-Saut dam, French Guiana - Lab288 P3 | ecosystem: Host-associated > Arthropoda: Insects > Digestive system > Gut ...
CAGCCTCCGGAGCGCATCAACTTGCTGGCCGCCGCCGGAATTCGGCAAATCGCCGAAAGCAGAGCACAGGAATGGCGGGACAAATCGGGCCGCCTGCTGCCGGGCTTTGAACTCCATTGGATTGGACGGTTGCAAACCAACAAAATAAAATATATAATAAGCCAGGTGTGCCTGGTGCATTCCTTGGATCGAGTCGCGCTGGCTGAGGAACTCGGCCGTTGCGCGCAGCAGGCCGGCAGGCGAGTGCCGGCGCTGGTGCAGGTCAACATCGCGGGGGAGGCGCAAAAGGCGGGCGTGCCCCCCGGGGACTTGCCGCACTTTTTGCGGCAGTACGGCGGGCATCCCGGGCTGCTGCTGCAGGGCCTGATGGCCATCATGCCGGAGGCGGAGGATCCCGAGACGCTGCGCCCCTATTTCCGGCTCATGCGGGAAACCTTTGAGTCGGTTGAACGCCAGAACATCGCCGGTGTGCGGATGCGGCACCTGTCCATGGGAATGTCCGCAGACTGCATCGTGGCCGCCCAGGAGGGCGCTACCATTGTCCGGGTTGGTTCCGCGATATTCGGATCACGTCAATAGCCCGCAGGAGGGGACGACATGGCCCTGAAGGAGTCCATCAAACAGTTCGGCCGGTTCATCGGCGTATTGCAGCCACAGCAGCCGTACTACGATCCGTACGGCTATCCGCCCGACGACGGCGGTTATTATGGCGGGCAGCAATACGGCGGCGGCGGCCATGGCCAGCACGATGGATATGCCTACGGCGCGCCCCAGGGCAATCCGGGATACGGCTCGGGCCGGCCGCCCCAGGGCAATCCAGGTTATGGCGGCGGGGCGCCCATGCAGCCGTCTTACGGCGGTCAGGGCGGCCAGCGCGGCTACTATGACGAAGAGGAGTATCCGCCCCAGCCCGCGCCGCCCCCCCCCCAGACCGGCGCCGCGCCGTATGGGCAGCAGCCCTATACCGTGTTTGGCAACAGCCAGCGCAGCAAGCATCCGCCCAACAACGTGGTGCAGATGCCCCGCCACGAAGACGGCGGCGCGCCGCGCGCCAACAAGCACAGCGAGATCATCGTATGCGTGCGCTCCCTGGACGATTGCCAGGAGATCATCAACGCGCTGCTGGAGGCCAAGTCGGTGTTCATCAACATGGAGCCGGCGGACGACATGCTGGCCCAGCGGGTGATCGACATACTGGGCGGCGCTTCCTTTGCGCTGCGCGGCACGATGACCAAGATATCCCATCGCGCCTACTTGGTGGCGCCCAACACCGTGGATGTGATCAACAGCCAGCCCCCGGTTGCAGGCCCGGCGTTCCGCGGAGAGTTTTCCGCGCACCGCAGATGACATGAATTTTGTATGGATGCGCTGCAACTTCGTATAATAAGGAGGCGGATGGGGCGATGATATGGCTTCAGATACGCGCCGGGGTCATCGGCTTTTTGAATCTGGTGCAGATCGTGCTGCTGGTGTATTGCGTGCTCAGCTGGTTTATGGACCGCCACAGCCCGGTGATGCGCTTTTTGACCCGCGTAACCGATCCGATTCTGCAGCCCCTGCGCGGGGTGCTGTTGCGCTCCACCCGCAGCGCGGCCTGGGCCGGGTTCGCGCCGCTGGTGGCGGTGCTCCTGATTCAGTTGCTGCGCGCCATCCTGCTGCGCCTGTGAGCGCGGCGGCGGCGGCCGATCCCTACTTGGCGGCGCGGCTGGAGGAGTGCGCCGGGCGCGCGGTGCGCACGGGGCGGCCCGTGTTTTCGAAGTTCTTGGATCCGGCCCAGGGCGAGCTGGCGCTCAGCGCGGCGCACAGGCAGGGCGCGAGGGCGCGCCTGTGGGGCGGATACGAGGACGCCGAGCGCCGGATCGCGGCGTTTTGCGCTCCAGATGCGCCGGAGGAGCGGCTGGAATGGCCGCTGCGCTGGCTCCGCTGCCGGTGGGACCCGCGCTATGCCGCGCCCGGGCATCGCGACCTGCTGGGGGCGCTGCTCGGGCAGGGCGTGGAGCGCGACAACCTGGGCGACCTGCTGGTGGCCGAGGGGGCGGCGTACTGCGCCGCGCTGCCCGACATCGCCGGCTACATGGCCGGTTCCCTGAGCGGGGCGGGGCGCGCCGCGATCCGCTGCGACGTGCCCGAGGGGGACCCGCAGCTGCCCCGGCCGCGGCTGGAGCCCCAGCGCCGCACCGTGGCCTCCCTTCGCCTGGACGCCGTGCTCGCCGCCGCCTGGAACCTTTCCCGGGGCGAGGCGGCGGACATGATTGCCCAGGGGAAGGTGCGGGTGGATCACCTGCCCGAGGAACGCCCGGATGCCCGCCTGAGCGAGGGGGCGCTGGTTTCGGCCCGGGGCAGGGGGCGGTTCCGGCTGGCAGAGATCGGCGCCGCCACCAAAAAGGGGCGCATCGGCATCCTACTATCGCACTACCGGTGACCGCCGGTATTCACCAAAGCAAGAAAGAGGAGGCGTTCACAGATGGCAGTTACCATTCAGATGATCGGCGAGAAGGAGTTCAAAATCAAGGCGCACGGCTACGATCAAGACGAGGTCGATGAGTTTTTGGACGAGATTGCCGATGAATTTGAAGACATGGAAAACAAGATCCGCGAGCTGAGCGCCCGCCTGGCCGAGGCGCAAGAGGAAGCGGAGGCGGCCGCACAGGCTCCCGCGCCCGCCCAGCCCGCGCGGCCCGAGTCCAGCTACGCGTCGCAGGAAGAGAGCATCCGCAACATGATCATCAACACCCAGCGGGTGTGCGACGAGACGCTGGCCAACGCCCAGGAGCGCTCCGAGGAGATGGTGAAGGAAGCCAGCGAGCAGGCCGGCCGGATCGTGGCCGACGCCCACTCCGAGACGCAGCAGCTGGAAGACGAGATGGCGGCCCTGCGCGCGGCGGCGCTGGACTTCCGCGCCCGCTTCCAGCGCCTGATCGACGATCAGGCGCAGATCCTGAAGACCGAGGGGGAGCTCTTCAAAAAGAAGTAGCCCAAAGAAGCGGCAAAAAGAGCGGCTCGGCGGCGCATCGCGGTCATTTCCGCTGGAGACCCTACCTCCTGCCGGCAACACAGGGCGGGGAGGCGTGGCGGCGATGGACGGCGGGCAAAGCAAGACGGACCGGCAGGAAGCGCGGCTGGCGCGCCGCGTGCGGGAGTTGTGCCTCACCCTGGAAAAGATGCGCCTCACCGAGTACATGCGCTATGTAAACGACGTGCGGCGGCTGCTTTGGATCAACTTTTTAACCGGCCTGGCCCGCGGGTTCGGCACGGCGGTGGGCTTTACCGTGCTGGGCGCCATCGCCGTTACGGTGTTGCAGCGCGTTACGGTGCACAACCTGCCGATCATCGGCCGGTTCCTGGCGGATGTGGTGCGCATCGTGCAGGAAAATTTGGGCAGGCGTTGAGCGGCGCATGCGAAGAGGCACGAAAGAAAAAGGGGAGGAAGCGGCATGTTGCGCACGGTTTGGGTAGGCGTTTTGGCTTTCCTTGCGGACCGCATCAGCAAGCAACTGGCGGTGGAATGGCTGGAACTGGATGTGCCCAAGGTGCTGTGGGACGGCGTGCTCAACCTCACCTATACGCAAAACACGGGCATGGCGTTCAACATACTGGCCGACCGAACCTGGCTGCTGATCCTCCTGTCGTCGCTGGCGCTGATCATACTGGTAACGGCGCTCTACCGCGCGCTGCCCCAAACGCCGATGTCGGGGGCTCTGCTGTGGCTGATGCTGGCCGGCGGCGTCGGCAATTTGGTGGACCGCCTGCTCTTTGGGTACGTGGTGGACTTTTTTAGCATACAGTTTGTGCAGTTTCCGGTGTTCAACGTGGCCGACGTCTGCCTGACGGTGGCGGCGGTGTTCCTGGTCGTCGCGCTGCTGCGCCATCCGGACGAGAAAAAAGCCAATGAAGAACCCGCCGCTTGACCGCGCCCCGGTGCCGCCGGAGGCCGAAGGCTTCCGGCTCGATGTGTTTTTGGCCGGGCGGGCCGGGCTGACCCGCTCCCGGGCGGCCAAGCTGATCGAGGAGGGCTGCGTCTCCGTGGACGGGCGCAGGGCATCGAAGGCCGGCTGCAAGCTGCCCGCGGGCGCGGAGGTTTGCTGGCGCGTGCCCCCCGTCCGCCCCATGGATTTGACGCCCGAGCCGCTGCCCCTCGCCATCCTGTACGAGGACGCCGATTTGGCGGTGGTGTGCAAGCCCAGCGGCATGGTGGTGCACCCGGCGGCGGGCAACGAGCGGGGCACGCTGGTGCACGCGCTGCTGTACCATTTGCAGGATCTGTCCGGCGTGGGCGGGGTGGCCCGGCCCGGCATCGTGCACCGGCTGGACAAGGACACCTCCGGCCTGCTGCTGGTGGCCAAGCGCGACGCCGCCCATCAGGCGCTGAGCGCCCAGCTCAAGGCCCGCAGCATGTACAAGCTGTACGGGGCCCTGGCCGCGGGCGGTTTTTCCCAGCCCGAGGGACGCTTCGATGCCCCCATCGCCCGGGATCCCAAGGATCGCAAGCGCATGGCGGTGGTACAGGGCGGGCGTCCGGCGGCCACCGAGTACCGCGTCGCCGGGCGGGTGGGCAAGGATTCCCTGCTTTGCCTGCGGCTGATCACCGGCCGCACGCACCAGATCCGCGTGCACCTGCGCGGCGCCGGCCATCCGGTCCTCGGCGATCCGCTGTACGGCGGCAAGCGGGCGGGAGAGGTTTCGCGGCTGATGTTGCACGCGTACAAGCTCGCTTTTACCCAGCCTACCACCGGCCGGCGCGTGGTGGTAACGGCCCCCTGGCCCGCGGATTTTTTGCAAAATTTGCAAACCCGCGCGGGCCCAAGCGGGGCGGAGGATCTGCCGCAAGCGCTGCATGGCTTCGACTTGGTTTGCGAATCCTTCTTAAAAGAATAGGCCCCGCAACAGGGTAGAATCGTTTGCATTTACATGCAAAAATGCATGAACATGCGTGCGTTTGTAGGGGGCGATGCCCTCATCGCCCCGCGTTCTTCACGGTGTTGTCATATATCGCGGGCCGATGTGGGCATCGGCCCCTATATTTTACACTTTTTTCATAGCAAATGATTTCACGCTGGCGTTTTTTTATGCTGAGAAAATCCCCCTAGCATGCCGCGGCGGCGGCGGGAGAGAATAGAGCCGTAAGGTCGGCGCATCGCGCGATCCAATCCAATGGCATTTGATGCAAAGTTGCTTGCGTTTGAAAGCGAGGGAATGCCGTGACCAGATTGAATCGTTTGATCGGCCTGCCGGTGATCTGCGGCGAAAAGAAGCTGGGCCGGGTGTCGGCGGCCACCATTGCCCGCGACGGCGGCGCATTGGCCGGCCTGGCGGTGCAGGGCGGGCTGGGCGGCGCCAAATGGATACCGGCGGACGCGATCCTGTGCCTGGGGACGGTGTGCGTGCTGGTGCGGTCTGGGGGCGGCAAGCGCCGGGGGCCGCGGCCCTTCTACCCCGGCAGGGTGAGCGACACCAGCGGCATGCGACTGGGCCGGATCACCGACGCCCGGATAGACGAGCGCACCCTGGCCGTGGACGCGCTGGAGATCACCTTTGGGCCGCTGGACGATCTGCTTGTGGGCAGGCGATGGGTGCGGGACTTTACCATCCACCCGCTTACCGGCGATGTGGTGGTGCCGTGCGAGTGGGCACAGGCCGGCGCGAGGGAGGAGAGGAGGTAGTACGGATGCGGTTTTCCACTTTTCGGGGCCTGGCGGCGGGCGGCGTGATGGGCGTCGCGGTTGGCGCGGCCGTGATGCTGATGCCCCAGGGACGAAAGCTGAAGCGGGCGCTGAACAAGAGCGGCGCGGTGCTCAGGCGGCAAATGACGGGGATGTGGGATAGGTAACGGGCCGGGACGCGGGGGGAAAGGGGGTCACGATTTCCTTCCCCCTGCGCCTTCCAAGCGGATTTCATTCTACATTTTCTTTTACAGAAATTGTATGATGATGCGGCGCGAAGGTTTCCAAAGGGCGACCGCAAAGCCCTTTGGCCGTGCCCGAAGGCACGAAACGCCTGTCCTATCGCAACGAATCAGTAATGGTTCTATGAAAAGAGTGAGCGGCGTGGAGCGGCAGGCGAGGCCATGGTGGAAGCATGGCAGGCGGTGGGTATTGGCAGCCGCGGCGGTGGCCTGCCTTTTCTTTTTCCGTACGCTGATTTGGGCGCTGCTCTCACAGGTATTGCTGGCCGCGGCTATCGCCTGGGCGATTGCGCCCCTTTGCAAGCGCTTGGAGCGCCGGCTTCCGCGGGCCGCGGCGGCGCTGTGCGCGCAGGCGGCGCTGCTGCTGGGCGTGGCCGCGCTCTTTGCGCTGCTGTTGCCGCCGCTGATTCGCCAAATCGCCCTGCTGGGCGAGCAGGTGCAGGTGCTGGCGCAGCAATTCCGCGCGCTGGCCGAGGGGGTATCCGCGCGCCTGCAGGACATCGCCCTGCCCGGTTTGCTGGATGAAAACATGGGGCAGCGGGTCGGGCAGCTCGTCGCCGGCGCCGTCGAGGGCGTGGCCCGGCGGGCCGGCGGGCTGGCGGCGGGCCTTTCCAGGGCGGGGGTGGCGATGGTGCTGTCCTTTTACTTTTTGCGCGACCGCGAGATGTTTTTGCAGCGGGCGGCCATGCTCGTGCCCTTGGCCTATCGCAGGCGCGCGCTCCTGGCCGCCGCCGAAATGCGCCGCGAGGTGGGCGGGTACCTGCGCGGCCAGGGCACGGTATCGCTCTTTGTGGGGAGCCTTACGGCGATTGGGCTGCTGTGCGTCGGCATGCCCGCGTGGCTGGCCCTGGGCGCGTGGATGATGCTGTTCGACCTGATCCCATACTTCGGTCCGTTTCTGGGCGCGATCCCCATCTTTTTGTTCTCGCTGTCCGGCGGGCTGCCCCGCATCCTGTGGGCGATGGGGGTGGTGATCGCCGTGCAGCAGATGGAAAACAACATCCTCTCGCCGAGGATACTGGGCGGACACACGGGCCTGCATCCGGTGGAGGTGATGCTGGCGCTGTCCGCCGGCGGAATGCTGTGGGGCGTGTGGGGGCTGCTGTGCGCGCTGCCCGTGCTGGTGGCCGTGCGGGGGGCCGTGCGGGTTTTTCGTTACGCGGGTCTGGCCGAGGCGCGAGGAAAAAATATCAATTGAACACAAACAATCTTAAGATTCGACCGGAAAAGGGACTTTTTATTTCATATTCGGCTTAAGAATGCTCCCCTTGTATTTGTGACATGCTGTGATACAATATTAATAACTGGTGTAACTATTAATCATTCGCCGGGCGCGATCGGTTGACATGGCCGCAAGGGAGGGTAGGCATGAGCGTTTTTCGTAGGAGGTTTGCGGTCAAGTTCATGCTTATCGGCGGCGCCTGCCTGATGCTCCTTTCCGCGGCCTTCGCGCTCCAGGCCATCGCCAGAGCCCAAAGCGCGGGCAATCACCAGATCTTGATGCCCGAACTGTCCGAGGGCGGCAAGGGCGTGTTCAGCAAAAGCGGCGTGGTCATCGATCACGGCAACTCGTCCCGGGGTTACGTGATGGTGAAATACAAGGAGTCGGATCAAAGGCTCAAGGTTCGCATCACCCTGAACAAAAAGAACTACGATTACGACCTGAACGGGCAGGGCGAATACGAGGTGTACCCCCTTCAAATGGGAGACGGGAAGTACAAGATCACCGTTTTCCAGGAAAAAAAGAAGAATGAATACGCCACGGTGGCGTCCACCACCATCACCGTAAAGCTCGACAGCCCCGTGATTTCGTTTCTGTATCCGAGCCAATACGTGAACTACACGGCCGACAGCAAGGCGGTGGCCAAATCCTTTGAGCTGTGCGAAGGGCTGGACGACGACAAAGAAAAAGTCAAGGCGATCTTCAATTTTTGCCGCCGAATATCGTACAACTATGCGTTGGCGAACAGCGCGAAGAGCGGCTACCTGCCCGACATCGACGAGGTGCTCGCCAGCAAGAAGGGCATCTGCTTTGATTACGCGGCGCTGATGGCCTGCATGCTGCGCGTGCAGGGCATACCGACCCAACTGGTGATCGGCTATGCCGACAGGCAGTACCACGCGTGGAACAACGTAGGGCTGGACGGCAAATGGTACCGGTACGATCCTACGCTCGCGGCCATGGGCAGCCAGGCGCAAAACTACACCGAGGAGAGGCGCTACTGACCGCGCGCCCAAGCCAATGCAGATCCAACGGATAGACAGTGAAGGGGAGGCCCAGGGATGGAAAACTTGCAAGAAGCCAGGGTAGAAGAGAAGAGGGCGCGTTACCTGCCGGCCGGCGAGATCAGCATGTTCTGCGAGCAGGTGGCGCTGATCCTGGGCTCCGGGGTGGCGCTCCACGACGGCATCGAGGCGCTGTGCAACAACTACAAGGGCACGGCGTTCGGCCCGTCCTTTGCGGCCATCGACGAGGCGGTGAAGCGCACCGGCTCGCTGCACGAGGCGCTGCGCGAAACCAAGGCCTTCCCGCCCTACCTGATGCGGATGGTGTACATCGGCGAGCAGACCGGCAAGCTCGACGAGGTGATGGCCTCGCTGAGCGCCTACTACGCCCGGGAGGAAGCCACGCGCCGCTCCATCCAGAGCGCGGTGTTCTATCCCCTCTGCCTGATCATCATGATGGCGGTGGTGATCGTGGTGCTGGTGTGGAGGGTGCTGCCCATCTTCCGCCAGGTGTACCGCAGCCTGGGCGCCGAGATATCCGGCTCGGCCAGCGCGCTGATGAACCTGGGCATGGGCCTGGGCATGGCGGTGCTGATCGCCGTGGGCGTGCTGATACTGGTGGCGCTGGTGATCGCGCTGCTGATGCGCACCTCCAAGCGCCGCGCCGTTGCCGCATGGCTGGGCAAGATATTCCCGCCGGTGCGGCGGATGGCCGAGCGGATTGCCGCGGGCCGCTTTGCCGCCAACCTGGGCATGATGCTCAAGAGCGGATACCCGCTACAGGAAGCCCTGCCCCTGATCGAGGGCGTGATGGACGAGTCCGACGCCCGGGCCAAGGTGAGGCTTTGCGGCGAAGAGATGCTGGCCGGCGAGCCCTTTCCCAAGGCCGTGGCCGACGTGCGGCTGTTTGAAGACCTGCACAACAAGATGATTCAAATCGGCTTTATGACCGGGCAAACCGAAACCGTGATGGAAAAGCTGGCCGGCATCTACCAGGAGCGCAACGAACAGGACGTCAGCCGCATGGTGGCGATGATCGAGCCCACGCTGGTGATCATGCTCAGCGTGATCATCGGGGCCATCCTGCTGTCGGTCATGTTGCCCATGATCAGCATCATTTCTTCCATTCTGTGACCGATCTGCAACCAACGAAGGAGAGAAAAATGCGTCTGTACCAGCGGAATTCCAGGTGGCCCCGCACGCTTTTCCTTTCGGCGTTGGGCCTTGCGCTCATCGTCCTTCTGTCGGTGTCGCTGCTCAACCAGGCGGAGGAGCGCGTGCAGGGCGAACAGCAGGCAATCTTGGAGAGCGCGCTCCGGCGCGCGTCGGTCACCTGCTATGCGCTGGAAGGGCGGTATCCGGCCACGCTGGACTACCTGATCGAGCATTACGGCGTGGTGATCGACGAGGGCAGGTTTGTGGTGTTCTACAATGTGTTCGCGCGCAATGTGATGCCGGATATCCAGGTGAACCCGATCGGCAGCGGCCACGGCATTCCCGCGCTGGGCGTCGAAATGGATTACTTCGATATAGATTACTTTGATATGGATTTCGAAGCGGATTTCATCGAAGCGGGCTTCTTCGAGGCGCTCGAGGTGGAGGATATAGAAGATGCGGTCTAAGAAAGGCCTTGGGTCCGGGCGCAACATCAGCGGGATGTTTGTGTTTTTGCTCATCGGCATGTACGCGCTGTTTTCGTTGCTGCTGGTGCTCATCGGCGCAGGCGTGTACCAAAGGATTACCGATGCCGCCGATTTGAACGCCCAGATGCGCACCTCGCTGACCTACGTGGCCGGCAAGGTGCGCGCGGGAGACGAGGCGGGGAACGTGGCCGTGGAGCAGGTGGACGGCGCGCCGGTGCTGGTGCTGGCGCACCGGCACGAGGACGAGATGCTGCTCACCCGCATCTTTTTCCTGCCCGATGGCGGGGGCGGGGGCGGAGCGCTGTACGAGCTGACCGCCCCGGCGGACGAGGAGGAGCCCCTGGAGTTGACCATGGGCGAGCGGATCAGCGAGGTAGCCGCTTTCCATGCGCGCATGGTTGGGGGCGGGCTGGAGTTGAGCGTGACCATGCCCGGCGGCGCCGAGCACTCCATGTACCTGCACTTGCGCTCGCAGACAGCGATTTGAGTTGGCGCTTCAAAAAAGAGACAAGATGAACGCGAGGCACTGCGCGTAGGAGGCCGGAGAATGCGGGGGAGAAACAAAAACGACGTGCTGCTGACCGAACTGGTTATCGTGATACTGGTTTTTTCCCTGGTGGCGGTAACCGTGCTGCAAATGTTTGTGGCCGCGCGCCAGAGGAGCGCGCACAGCGGGCAGGTGGAGCACGCGTTGATCGTGGCCCAGGATTGGGCGGAGCGGATTTTCGGCGCGGAGGATCCCGCCGGCCTGCTCGCCGGCGCCGGATTTTCCATTGCGGACGGCACGGACGATACCTTTGTGTTGGAGCGGGCTGGCAGCGGGCTGATCGTGCAGGCCCGCCTGCAGCCCGAGGCCTCCGCCGGGGCCGGCCGCATGCGCTCGGCCATGGTGAGCGTGTTTGGCGGGGCGGGATACGCGGCCGAGGAAGAGGCTCCGCTGGTGATGTTGCCGGTGCTCCGCTACATCCCGGCCGAGGAGGTGGGGCCATGAAGGGCGAGAAGGCCGGAGCGGGGTTCCGGATCGGGCCGGGCATGGCTTCGCTGCTGATGATACTGGTGACGCTGCTCATGGCGGCGCTGGCCATCCTCGCTATGGCAGGGGCTCAGACAGACGCCACCCTCAGCCAGCGCAACCTGGACGCCACGGTGGGCTACTATCAGGCGGCCGCGCAGATGCAGCGCGAGCTGGCCGGGATCGACGGGCGGCTGCTCGAGGCGCGGAAGGCCGCCGCCGGCGATGCCGGCGCCTATGAGCGGCTGGTGCGCGCGATACAGGCCGACCATCCCGCCGAGCCGGCCGAGGATGCGGGCGGGCTGATTTTGTGGGTTGCGGTGCCCATGCGCAACGATTTCTACCTGGAGGCGCTGCTGCGGGTGCCGTTGCAGCTTGCCGGGCCGCGCTTTGAGATGTTCAGCCACAAGCCGGTGGATAGGGCGCCCTGGGAGGCGCAGACGCATCTGAACTTGTTCTCGCAATAAAGCATAGCGCATGGAGGAAGTAAGATGGACTTGCTATTTATGCTGGCCAAGACGGCGGAGATGGGCGGATCGGACATTTACATCGTGCCGGGGCGCCCCATTACGGCGAAGGTGCGCGGCGTGCTGACCCCGGTGAGCGACGAGGTTCTCTCCACCGTCGAGTGCGAGCAGATCATCACCGAAATGTACGCGCTGGCGGGCAGCCGCAACATGGTGGAAGTGCTCACCAAGGGCGACGACGACTTCTCCATCTCCATCTCCAAACTGGGGCGCTTCCGCTGCAATACGTACAAACAGCGCAGTTCCCTGGCCGCGGTGCTCCGGGTGGTGCCCTTCGGGCTGCCCGACCCCAAGGAGCTGCACATACCGGACATCGTGCTGGACCTCGCATTGGTCAAGCGCGGCATGGTGCTGGTGACCGGCCCCGGCGGAAGCGGAAAAACCACGACGCTGGCCTGCATGATCGACCGCATCAACCGCTCCACCACCGGGCACATCATCACCCTGGAGGATCCCATCGAATACATTCACTCGCACCAGAGCTGCATCGTGAGCCAGCGCGAGGTGATCAACGATACAGAATCCTTTGCCAAGGCCCTGCGCGCCGCGCTGCGCCAGGTGCCCAACGTGATCTTGCTGGGCGAAATGCGCGACTACGAGACCATCCAAACCGCCCTCACCGCCGCGGAAACCGGCCATCTGCTGCTCTCCACCCTGCACACGGTGGGCGCGGCCAAGACCATCGACCGCATCATCGACGTGTTCCCCGCCAACCAGCAGCAGCAGGTGCGCATCCAGCTTTCGATGGTGCTGCAGGCCGTGATATCGCAGCAGCTGATCCCCGCGGTGGACGGCAAGGTGGAGCCGGTGTTTGAGATCATGATCTCCAACAGCGCCATCCAGAACATCATCCGCGAGGGCAAGGGTCACCAGTTGGACAACGCCATCTTTGCCGGCGCCGCCCAGGGCATGCGCTCCATGGACAACGAGCTGCTGCGCCTGTATAAAGAGGGCAGAATTACCAGGGAGAACGCGCTTTTGTACGCCAGCAACCCGGAAGTGCTGGAGCGCAGGCTTGCATAACGCACCAGCGCAGCGCCCTCGACAAAGCGCGCGTTCCGCGACCAGATCGGAGGAATATTCTTTATGGCATTGGGCATCCGCATCAAGATGTTTGGGCGATTCGATATCCTGATCGACGAGAAGAGCATCGAAGAAGCGCTTAGCAAAACACGCAAGGGGCAAACGCTGATCCAGTACCTGCTGCTGCATCGCAACGAGTTTACCCCCAACCAAAAGCTCTGCGAGGCGCTGTGGCCCAACGATCAATCCAGCAACCCAGAAAATGCGCTGAAGACCCTGGTGAGCCGCGTGCGTTCGCTGCTCACCACCTGCGACGAGCGGCTGGGCGCCTGCATCGTAACCGAGCGCTCCACCTACCGATGGAACAACGAGCTGGACATCAAGGTAGACCTGTTCGACTTTGAGCGGCTGGCCAAGGAGCTCAAGGGCGTAAGCAAGCTCACCATGCAGACCTCCCGCAAGTTCGACGAGATGCAGGAGATTTACACCGGCGATCTGCTGGCCGGCTGCGCCAACGAGGAATGGGTGGCCTCCCGCGCCGCTTGCTTGCGCAACGAGTACCTGCGCCTGGCCCACCAGTACGTGGCGCTGCTGCGCGAGCGGGAGGCCTACGACACGCTGATCCGCGTGTGCCGCACCGCCCTGGACGTGGACGCCTTCGACGAGGAGCTCCACGTGGCCCTCATGGACGCGCTGGTAAAGACCAACCGCAACAACGAGGCGTTGCTGCAGTACAAGCACGTGGGC
>Ga0123353_10010178_pt1 | contig 13080 bp, 10 predicted proteins | sample TergutLab28metaG_3_FD_92763 | JGI IMG/M metagenome (GOLD analysis project Ga0123353, IMG submission 92763) | Labiotermes labralis P3 segment gut microbial communities from Petit-Saut dam, French Guiana - Lab288 P3 | ecosystem: Host-associated > Arthropoda: Insects > Digestive system > Gut ...
AGACTCGAAGTTATCGGCTCACCACCATTTCTATAGCTCTGCGCCAGCCGAGCACTTTGTTTTGCCTTTTTTCATTATTCATAGATGGTATAAACGAAGTGTGCGTTAGTTGCGCAAATACCTCATCCTTATTATACAGCCCCAGGGCTATTCCAGCCATATATGATACTCCTATACCGGAAAGTTCTTCATGCTCCGAAGCTAAAACAGGGAAGTCCAGTATGTCGCTTTGAAATTGCATCAGATAATTATTTCTTGTAGCTCCCCCGTCAACACGTAGGGATTTATCGGTAATTCCCACTGTATCCAACATTGTATTAACGACATCCGTAATTTGAAAAGCAATGCATTCCACCGCAGCCCGTACGATTTCGGCTTTTCCTGTCGTGCGGCTCATCCCGCATATCATAGCTCGTGCATCGCTGTCCCAATATGGTGCGCCAAGCCCACTGAATGCGGGGATTATGTATGTTTTGTCATCTGCGTTTGCTTTCAAAGCAAGCTCAGACGAGAGCTCTGCTGACTCTAAAAGATTCAAATCATCAACAAGCCACTTAATAACTGCGCCTGTGTAATTAACATTGCCTTCAAAGACATAATCTACCTTACCGCGGAGTCCCCAGGCAATAGAAGTGACAATGCCTTTGTTGTTCATTAGTGGCACGTCACCGATGTTCATCATAATTGACGAGCCGGTTCCATATGTTGCTTTCATCATGCCGGGTAAATGACATCCCTGTCCATATAAAGCACTGTGTGAGTCGCCCATCACCCCGTGTATTGGAATGGGAATGTCAAAAAAACCATCAAAATCCGTATTCCCGAAACAGGAGTCGGAATCACAGACTTGTGGCAATATAGACGGGTCAATCCCAAAAAGGTCACAGACTTCATTGCTCCAGCTCAAGCGTTTTAAATCGAATAATTGTGTGCGGGAGGCATTAGAGTAATCTGTTTTAAAATTACCTGTGAGTTTATAAATCAGCCAGCTATCAATATTTCCCGCACAGAGCTTTTTGTTTTTTATGTCACAGTTCTCAAGTATCCATGCTATTTTCGCTGCTGAAAAATAGGGTGACAGAGGTAAGCCGGTGATTTCCTTGACACGCTCCGCCCGGATGTTTTCTGTTATCCGCCTGCATATGTTTTCACCTCTTGCGCATTGCCATACAATAGCGTTACAAACAGGCTCGCCGGTTGTTCTATCCCAAACGGCGGCAGTTTCGCGCTGATTGCTGATTCCGATGCCAATAATATATGATTTGTCGATGCCTGACTTGATAACGACCTGACGAGTAGCTTCGACCGTATTCTGATATATTTCTGTAAGATTATGCTCCACCCGGCCTTTGTCGTCTATTATTTGACGATGAGCAATGTCATAGCGGCAAACCAAGCTGCCGTTATTGTCAAAAAGCAGCGCTTTTGTTCCTGATGTACTTTGGTCAATCCCAAGAATATACTTTTTATCCATTACCCACCATTTCCAATGCGGTTTTCACAACTCCGTTTGCATTAAGACCATAATAATCAAATACTTCTTTAGAGGTGCCGGATATAACCGGGCTATCGGGCAATGTCATGTTGATAACCGGAATCGGATTTGTGCTTCCAACGATCTGGCTGACAATAGAGCCCATGCCACCTATAGCAACATGCTCCTCAATTGTTATAATTGCCTTTGTCTCTTTCGCTGCATTTTCCACTGTCGCAATGTCGATAGGTTTTATGCAATACATATCTATAACTCTTGCAGAAATCCCATGGTTGCAGAGTATTTCTCCGGCGTCCTTAGCGGCGGATACCATTTCACCGCACGCTATAAGTGATATATGAGTGCCATCGCGTATCGTAGTTGCTTTATTAAAAACAAATGGTATATTATCATCACTGTAAACATCAGCCACAGCATTTCGCCCGATGCGTATATAAGCTGCGTTATCGTCTTTTATTAGATGCTGAAATAAAGCAGCGGTTTGAAACCTGTCGCTCGGAAGGTATACACGCATGCCCGGAATAGATGCCATAGTTGCGATATCCTGTGTCGAATGATGAGTCATTCCAAGAGCACCGTAGCTGACGCCACCGCTGATTCCAACCAGCTTTACGTTTGTATTTGAGTATGCGACATCCACCTTGACCTGCTCCATACTCCGTGTCGAAAGAAAACAAGCAGGAGAAGCTACGAACGGCTTTTTGCCGCAGGAAGCCAGACCTGCTGCTATTGAAACGAGATTTTGCTCTGCAATGCCTACCTCAATAAACTGCTCAGGTAACGCTTTATCGAAGGGCACAAGTGATGCGGAACCGCGTGAATCGCTGCACAGCACGACTATATTACGGTCTTCTTTTCCATGCTCTATCAAAACATCACACACGATTTGACGGTTTGAAATAGAATTCATAAAGCATCAGCCTCCCTTCTTAACAGCTCGGCTTTTGCTTCTTCATATTGCTCCTTGTTTGGCACCTTATGATGCCACCCCGCATTGTTTTCCGCTTCGGTATAACCAAAGCCTTTTATAGTATTTGCAATAATAACTGTTGGTTTTCCCTTAAAAGTTTTTGCTTTTTGTGTGGCTAAATCCAGCGATTCAATATCATTGCCGTTTGCTTCAAGTACATTCCAGCCAAAAGCTGACCAACGCTCTGTTTGACTGTCTTGTGACATAATCTCTTCAGTCGGTCCGGATATCTGTAATCTGTTCCTGTCTACAAAAGCGATTAGGTTATCAAGCCCGTAATGACCGGCAGCCATTACACCTTCCCACACGGAGCCCTCCGCAAGCTCGCCGTCGCCCATAACGACATAAACACGGAAGCCTGCCGCATCAATTTTACCTGCAAGGGCCATTCCGACACCGACAGAAAGCCCGTGCCCCAGCGAGCCCGAGTTCATTTCGATACCATTAACTTTGTTGTTTGGATGACCGATATATTTTGAACCGAACTGCGAAAAAGTTTCAAGGTCTGCTTTCGGGAAAAATCCTTTATCGCAAAGTACTGCATAAAGCGCAGCAACTGTGTGTCCCTTACTCAAGATAAATCTGTCGCGGGTCGTGTCATCCATATTAGACGGAGTCACATTCAAATGCAGGTTATACAGCGTGACGAGGATATCCATAACGCTGAAATCCCCGCCGAAGTGACCGCCTTTGCTGCGGAAAATCATATCAAGTACGTCACGCCTGAGCGCAAAAGATTTAGCTGTTAGCTTTTTGTATTCCGGCCTTTCATAACCCAACTCTTCGCAACCCTTCTCTTTGTATCTCAACTCTCCGCAACCCGACTCATTGCGACTTATATCTTCGCAGCTCAACCGGTACTCTCCCCCCTGATTTGTGCCTTGACCTTTTCTTCGATTGGGTCATATAAGTCCGGTTTGACATTAATATATTTACATGCCTCATACAAAACCGGCACAACATCACCGTAAATGCCTGTGCAATGATGAATGTATGGCCCGCAGACGAGTTTCTCTTCCAGCCTGTCAAGGTTATCGACCTCGACCCACGAATACGTGCCTTTTGTGTATGGTCCTTCTACAGTGTTTGCATTCCCGAGAAGCAATGAGTACTCCCCATTGTCACCGTCAAAACGAGCAAGGGTAAGCATGCCGGATTTAGCAAGAGCTTCAACTGCCCCCGGATAATCAAAGGCGAGAGGGTAACCAAGTGTCGGCTTGCCCTTAGCAACAGAACAAGGCCAGGGGCCGCAATGCTGCAATAGCTCCGCGTTTTCATTATCGGGATGGCGCACTGTCCAGTCGGCAAAGAATGTTGCGGAATTACCCATGCCTGCAGCTTGGACTAAAATAGATGTTATAGCACCATGTATATCTGTCTCACATACTACCGGCAACCCCTCATCGGTTAAAAGCGCATTTGCCGCGCAAGGCATTATACCGAGTTCACTTTGGAGCATGTTCCAGCATTGTATAGCAGTTGCGTTGCAATTATACTTCTCCGCCAGATTGCGCATAGCAACTTTTAATGCGGCAACTGTTTCCAGCTCATCCGGTTTTATTTTTATATCCATATTCTGTTTAATATAATCGATCACTGAATCTACTGTTTTCTTCTCAGCCTTGGCAGCCCTTACTTCTGCTGTCAGTTCAGGCATCGGAATAGGGGCAAGCTCTATGTTGTATCTTTCGAGCAGCTCCCCCTCATTGCACATTGTTGTTAAGAAATCGTAGGGACGGGTGGATATTTGCAAAATCCTGATATTTTTGAATGCCTTTACTGTATTGCAGACAGCAATAAACCGCTTGATACCCAACTCAAAAGCCGGATCGGATAAGCGGCAGTTTTTTAAATATGTAAAAGGAACCCGAAAGCGTCTTAGCACCTTGCCTGTGGCAAATAACCCGCACTGCGTATCACGTAAACGTATACCGTTATCATCAGGTCTTTCGTCGCGTGGGCCCCACAACAAAACAGGCAAGTCAAGCTCTTTGGCAAGCTTTGCTACGACATACTCAGTGCCGAAGTTGCAATGCGGTATAAACAATCCGTCAACTTTAGCATTCCTGAACTTTTCTGCAATGCGCGGTATGTCGCGATCCTCGTAAAGCAGGGCTTCACCGTTTATACCTTCGAGATCGACAAAGGTAACGCCGATTTCCTTAAGCCTGTTTTTAGTAAGCTCGGCATATTTTAGCGCGTCAGGCGCACTGAAAATGCTTCTCCTTGTCGGAGCAAAACCCAGAACTATATTGTCCATGTATACAGCCTCCGTAAGTAAAATTTCTTATATAATAGGGCCTGATTAATCGCATTGCGAAAAGGTATAAAAAATTACAGTTGCATTTATTATGACTAAATGTTAAGTTAATGTCAACAATAAATTTAGCATAATTAACTTAATTTAACTGAAAGGACTAATGGACATGATAAAATCAAACACCATTCCTTGTTGGGGGACATGGGAAATTGCAATTAACGCAGATACTGAAGAAATCTTAAAAAATCATTTTGATGTGGAGTTCAAATGTGTATTTACACTGGAGAATCGTAAAAAAATATCTTTTGGGTTTTATGATGGCGATGGTGTTTACAAGCTCCGGTTTATGCCGGATGCTCCCGGTGAGTGGGAGTATAATACAGTTTCAGAACTACCGTCACTAAACGGTCTGTCCGGCAGTTTTACATGCACAGCACCCGAAGACGGAAATCATGGGGTCGCCCGGGTGCGCGGGCAGCATTTTATCTATGATGACGGAACTCCATTGTATCCAATCGGTACTACCTGTTATGCATGGATTCATCAACCGGAGGAGTTGCGCCGGCAAACGATAGAGAGCCTAAAAAAAACACAGTTTAAAAAAATCCGTATGTGTGTATTCCCGAAGCACTACGAATTTAATGAAAATGAGCCGGAGCTTTTTGCGTTTCAAGGAAACTTAAAAGATGGCTTTGACTTTGATAAACCTAACCCGGATTTTTACAAGCTGCTTGAGGAATGTATAACCGATCTTCATAAAATAGGAATAGAAGCCGACCTTATTTTATTCCATGCATACGACCATTGGGGATTCTCAAAAATGGATCAAACACGCAACCACAGGTATTTGAAATACTTGACAGCCCGCTTGTCGTGTTTCCCGAACCTGTGGTGGAGCCTTGCAAATGAATACGACTTGCTCCGCCATTTAACAGAGCAGGATTGGGATGGATTTGCGCGGCTAATTCAGGAAAGGGATTATGCATGCCATTTAATGTCGATCCACAACTGCTTCGGGTTTTATAACCACAATAAGCCCTGGATTACCCACTGTTCAATCCAACGTCAGGATGTGTATAAAACAACAGAGTATACCGATAAGTGGATAGAAGAGTATAAAAAGCCTACTACACTGGACGAAATTGGATATGAAGGTGATATCCATTGGGGTTGGGGCAATATAACCGCAGAAGAACTGACGCGGCGCTTCTGGGAAGCATTTGTCAGAGGCGGATATCCCGGTCATGGTGAGACCTACATAAGCCCTGACGATGTGTTGTGGTGGAGCAAGGGCGGTATTCTCAAGGGAGAAAGCCCTGTACGTATTGATTTTCTCTATAAAATATGCGAAGATATGGGAGGCATTGAGTATCTGCCGCACCGCAGCCCGTGGGACATTGCCGTAGGAGGCATTGAAGGAAAGGTATACATAGCGTATTTCGGATTCAGCCGCCCGCGATACCGCTCATTTCATTCAGACCATCCTTATCTGGGGAGAAGCAACTTTCCGGAAGGGGATTACCGTGTAGAGATTATTGATACTTGGAACATGACAATAACCGATTGCGGGATAATGGCAAGGGAGGACCTGTTTGTAGAGCTTCCCGCCAGACAATATATGGCAGTAAGATTTTCATTAGTTTAAGCAGGTTCAAGATTACAAAGTTGCTTTATATCACGAGTTAAATGGAAGGAATAATTATCTTTATGAGTATTACTGTAAAAGAGCTTGCAAAAATGTTGGAGCTGTCCGAGGCGGCTGTATCAATGGCTTTGCGTAATAAACCGGGTGTCAGTACGCAGACCAGACGCAGGGTTTTGGAAATGGCGGATAAGCATGGGTATGATTTTTCAAAAACCTCAAAGCATGGGACACAGTCCCGTCACATAACCCTGGCCATATATAAACGCCAGGGAGCGGTTGTAGGAGAAACGCCTTTTTTCTCCGAGCTTATGGAAGGTATAGAAGTGGCTTGTACCGAGGAGCAATATAAGCTGCAGATAACATATATCCATAAAGGCGATGATGTGCAAACAAAGGTGGATGAGATATCATACTCAGATTGCGCAGGGATTATACTTCTTGGAACTGAAATGCAAATGGAGGACTTTACCCCATTCGCTAACCTGAAAATGCCGATTGTAGTGTTGGATCTGTACTTAGATTTTCTTGAGTATGACTGCATATTAATCAACAACATCCAAGGTGCATTATTAGCAACAGATTATTTGATAAGACGTACAAAAAAGCAACCCGGTTATCTCCGCTCATCATATCCTATCGGTAATTTTGATGAACGTGCGGACGGATTCTACAAAGCCGTCCGCCGTCACGGCTTGTCAACATCAAAATCAATCGTTCATAGGTTAACCCCTTCGATAGAAGGAGCATGTGCCGATATGTTGGAGCTTATTGACCAAGGGGAGGAGTTAGCACCTTGCTACTTCGCTGATAATGACTGGATTGCTATCGGTGCTATGAAAGCATTTCAACAAAAGGGTATCCGCATACCCGCAGACATTTCTATCATCGGTTTTGACAATGTCCCGCTTGCTTCTTACATTGAACCGGCACTGACAACCGTTCATGTACCGAAAAAATACATGGGAGAAATGGCGGTATCACGCCTAATCAGTGTTATGAGAAACCGTACACACTCACCTGTTAAAATAGAGATATCAACAGTTCTTAAAGAGCGGCGGACAGTTTAGCTCAAAAACGACACTTGATTGTTTAGCAAAATTAAGTAACAATTAAGTAAATAACACTAAATAATCTATTGTAATTTATTAAAGGAATTGGGATAATACTGCATGTAAAACCCATACTGTTTTAAGAGAGCAGGGAGGTTCACATGCAGTCTTCGCTTTCAATTGATAAGCAGAAAACTCAAGCCCGCAGAAAACCGAAATGGACGCGATTCCTTCCGATTTATTTGCTGATGCTTCCGGGGATGGCGTATTTTTTCATAAACAATTATATGCCGCTTCCGGGGATAACAGTCGCATTCAGGCAGTTTAACGCAAGGCTCGGCATACATGGGAGTCCTTTTGTCGGACTGAGCAATTTTGAGTTTTTGTTTATGACTCAGGATGCATGGATTATAACACGCAACACCATTCTTTATAATGCGGCTTTTATTGTAGTCAATACTGTATTGGCGATTTTTTTGGCTGTGATATTAAGCGAACTGCGCGGAAAGATAAAGAACTTCTTTCAAAGCTCAATACTGCTGCCGAATATGATATCAGCCGTAATTATCGGCTATATAACTTTTGGTTTCCTAAGTGTCGACAGTGGTTTTTTAAACACAACATTATTTCCGCTCTTAGGAATCGATCCTGTCAGTTGGTACAGCGAACCGGGACGATGGCCTTTTATTCTTATTTTGGTCAACGCATGGCGTGGTGTCGGGTATGGCACGATTATTTATCTTGCTACCTTAATGGGCATTGACAGGACATATTACGAGTCGGCAATGATTGACGGGGCAAACAGGTGGAAGCAATTTGTGTATATCACATTACCGCTTCTAAAACCCACAATTATTATGCTGACACTTTTGTCTATCGGCCGGATTTTCTACGCAGACTTCGGCTTGTTCTATCAGGTACCTATGAACTCCGGTGCTTTATTTCCAACAACCAATGTTATAGACACGTATGTCTTTAGAGGTCTTATACAGTTTAATAACATATCAATGTCTGCGGCTGCAGGGTTATATCAATCTGTAGTCGGATTTATTCTTGTGCTTTCAGCTAATATGCTTGTTCGGAGAATTGACCGTGATAGTGCATTGATTTGAAAGTTTCAGAGAGGAGGATTAACTTATGTATAAAGGAGATCGCGCGTTTAATGTGATTGGACACATCTTTATGTTTGTGCTGACATTCTTTATACTAATGCCTTTTGTCTTATTGATATCTTCATCTTTTACAGCCGAAGAATCACTCATCAGGTATGGTTACAACTTTTTTCCGAGAGAACCCAGTTTATTCGCTTACGAATGGCTGCTTGTTACAAATGCTTCGGTTATACTGCGAGCCTACATTATGTCCTTTGTAGTTACATCAAGCGGAGTATTATTAAGCTTGTGCATTACAACACCTCTGGCTTATGGTTTAGCAAAAAGAGGGTTACCATTACGCAAATTCTTTATATTTTTTGTGTTCTTTACAATGATTTTTAATGGCGGTCTGGTACCGACTTATATCAATTACACCAATGTCTTTGGAATAGGTGATACCATCTTTGCGCTTTTAATTCCTAACCTTCTGACAAACGGGTTTTTCGTATTGTTGATGAAAAGTTACTTTACATCGAATATACCAAATGAAATCCTGGAAGCAGCCATGATTGACGGCGCCGGTGAATTTCGAATAATGATGCAAATAGCAATACCTATGGCAAAGCCGATAATTGCTACAATTGCGATTTTTGTCGGAATTAATTATTGGAATGATTGGATGAATGGCTTTGTGTACTTAGTTAGACGAACAGATTTATTCACGATACAAAATCTGCTCAATCGCATTATGAGAAATATTCAAGTATTACAGCAGACGGCAGATTTGGGTACCCAGGCAGCAGTTGGTCTGGCGCGAGCACCTTTGACGGGAGTTCGCATGGCTATGGCTGTTATGGGGGTACTGCCAATTGTTCTGGTTTACCCCTTTGTACAAAGGAACTTTGTTAAGGGGATAACTTTAGGAGGTGTGAAGGGATAAAACATAGCGGGTGAGACTTTATTATTATACGTACACTTTCATTTGCGATTATTTAAGAAGATAATGAGAACTGATTGGAAAGGAAAAAACATGAAAAGAAAAGTTATAGCGATTATTCTGGCGATTGCAATGTGTACCCTTTTACTGGCTGCCTGTGCTGATACATCTACTCCCGGCACCGGCACAACACCCGGTGCAGACCCCGGTACACCACCTGCCGCAGGTACCAACACACCGGCACCACCTATTGATACAGATACGGTAGAGAATCTTGTTATGGCAATGGGATTTTTTGTACTGCCCGCTGATGTTCAATTAATCCAAGATGCAATGAACGAAATACTTGTTCCAAGATATGGTATTAATCTTGAATTACTGGTTATGGACGTAGCTTCATATAATCAAAATGCATCACTGATGTTAACAAGCGGGGATCAAATCGATGTAATGTCGTCACTTTTTGTCGGATACGTCAGCATGCATCAGCAAGGATTCCTGATGGATTTGGAAGAAAACAATCTTCTGGCAAACTATGGCAGCGGAATAATTGATGCATTGGGCGGAATGGAATTAATTGATGGTGCCCGAATTAACGGCAACCTGTATGGCTTGCCAAATAACCGTGACTACGCTATGGGGCGCGGTGCTTTCGCTGTCGGAACACAGTACCTGGAAGCGATAGGTTATCCATTACCGAACCCCAATATCGATGTTATTCATATAAGTATTGATGAGTTTGACGATATCTTGTCACAAATCCATGTGGAATTTCCTGATATTGAAACGATAAGACCATTAATGCCGGGTAATATAGTACACTATTTCCCCATAGACAATGTTGGAGCAGAGCCATTTGGCGTTTTGCTCGATCCCGCAAATGACTTAACTGTTTCAAACTTCTTTGGCAGTCAGCTTTTCAGGGATTATGTTGATATGGCATATAGCTGGAATCAACGCGGTTTTATCGGCGGTGACGCAGCTACTGATGAGACTCCGGTAACAGCTCTTGCATCAGCAGGACGCATCATGTCTTATTTCACAGGCGGTAAGCCCGGTATTGTTGCACAGGAATCGGGACTTTGTGCTCAACCAATGACAATATTCCAGACAGGTATTGATTTCATGGCATCCAACGCAGCAGCAGCATTTCCGTGGGTTATCCCTTACACCACAGCAAATCCGGAAAAAGCGATGACATTGCTTAATGCAATTTACACTGACCCGGAACTATCGAACTTAATGATTTGGGGCATAGAAGGTGTACACTATGTTGTAGAGCCGTCCGGTCACATCACTTTCGCACCCGGTGTTGATGGAAGCAACTCAGGCTGGTTCATCAATATGGCATGGGCTATGCCTAATCAGTTTATAGCTCACATTTGGGAAGGTAATGACCTCAACCTGCCGCAGCAGTTGATGGATTTTAATGCCAGTGCAGTAGTTTCAAAGGCATTTGGTTTCATATTCGATTCAACACCTGTACGAAATGAAATAGCAGCGGTAACCAATGTATATGAGGAACTAATGCCGAGTCTTGGTTTAGGTTTTGTTAATCCGGAAGAAGGCATAGCACAGCTTGTTGAAAGAATGGAAGCAGCAGGTCTGAACAGGATAATAGCAGAGAAACAATCGCAAATTGATGCTTGGGCACTTGCTGCAGGGGTGCGGTAGAATAATAGGAAAGGGCGTATAGCGTCGCTCTTGACCCGCAAATGGGACTACATTATACTTGCGGGTATGAGCAGGCGCTTTACGCCCTAAATCTTTGAAAGGAGCGGAATATATTAGTGGGAAATGTACTTTTATACAAAATGGTGATTGAAGGCTTTGATTTCGGACCGTATGTGACCAAACTCATTATTGCTTGGAATGGAGAAACAGATGACCTTAGCGCAGAGGACTTTTCAGTCAAAGCAACCAGACAAGGCGGTTCATTTGAGCCTGATGTAATTGTCGAAGGGAAACGAAAGGTGACCGGTGTTTCTGTATCGGGGAATCAAGTAACACTGGAGTTGGAAGTGCATCCATCATTTAGCGTAGCAAACGCATTCCGGGTAGAGAAAAAAGAAGACGGACCCGGAAAGTTTTACGTTGGAAATCAATGGGCATATCCTTATAAACACATCCTTGAATGGAAAGGCACAGAATATGATATGGAACGCACGGGTATCATTATGCCGCTTGCAGACTCCTTTGATATATCAGGGCGGTTCACAGCCACTGATGGTGTGGTATTGCAATATTCATCATTTATACCGGCTGAAGCGGAGAAAAGCCCAAGACCTTTAATAATCTGGCTTCATGGCGCGGGAGAAGGCAGTTGGTTTGGCACACAGCCGGCGGACATAGCGATAATAGGTAATAAAGTAGTTGCCCTTGCGGATAAAGAGATACAAAAAATAATGGGCGGAGCTTACATTCTGGCGCCCCAAGTTCCCACGATGTGGATGGATGACGGAACCGGCGCATATACAAAAGATGGGACGACAATGTACGAAAATGCGTTGCGTCAATTGATAGAGAGATATTTAACAGACCATCCCAACGTAGATAAAAACCGGATATATATTGGGGGTTGCTCAAATGGCGGCTTTATGACCATGCGTATGATTTTATCCTTCCCGGAGCTGTTTGCCGCTGCATTTCCTGTATGTCAGGCATATAAGCCCGAATGGATAACTGAGAAGCAGCTAAAACGCATAATCAATTTACCGATATGGCAGGTTCATGCCGAAAATGACGGAATCGTACCCTTTGCCGGAGCTGAAGAAGTATATACGCGGTTGATTGCCGGAGGTGCAAAAAACGCACACTACACATGGTATGATTCAATGGAAGACAAGAGCGGTTTGTGGCATGACGATAAGGGCAAGCCATGGACTTATGACGGACATTGGTCATGGATCCATGTTTACAACAACGATGCATATGCAACTGTAGACGGGGAGGATATCAGCTTATTTGAATGGTTGGCAAAGCAACATAGATAGCAAAGATTTCCCGTGACTGATGACTTGCGCGGGGAGACAACTCCGCGCTTGTTTCTTCTATACTTTCTGCTATAATTTATAAAGGGTTCGGTGAAAATAAATGAAATACCCGGGTGTTATTTTTGACTTGGACGGAGTTATATGCCACACTGACATTTTTCATTATCAGGCTTGGAAATCACTTGCCGACGATATAGGTATTTACTTTGATGAGCAGATCAACAATCGCTTGCGGGGCGTGAGCCGGATGGAAAGTCTTGAAATCATATTGGAGCGCTATGGCGGCAAACCTTTAAGCAAGACAGAAAAAACACGTATTGCTGATGATAAGAATGATATATACAAATCACTGTTAATGAAAATGGACAAGAGTTATTTATCAGAGGCGGTAGAAAACACTCTTAAAACTCTGCGTGATTGCGGTGTTAAACTTGCTATAGGTTCATCAAGCAAAAACGCGGGCTTGATATTAAACCGTATCGGACTTGGAAGCTTTTTTGATGCAGTAAGTGACGGGAATAACATACAGTTTTCCAAACCGCATACGCAGGTGTTTCAGCTTGCTGCGGAGTTCATATCACTGCCGCCATCCGAGTGTCTTGTCGTTGAGGATGCGCGTGCAGGTATCGAAGCGGCT
>Ga0123353_10010179_pt1 | contig 13079 bp, 13 predicted proteins | sample TergutLab28metaG_3_FD_92763 | JGI IMG/M metagenome (GOLD analysis project Ga0123353, IMG submission 92763) | Labiotermes labralis P3 segment gut microbial communities from Petit-Saut dam, French Guiana - Lab288 P3 | ecosystem: Host-associated > Arthropoda: Insects > Digestive system > Gut ...
CTCCAGGAGCTGGAAGAGGAAGGCAGGGCTTGCTATCTGGAACCGGGGTTATGGGTGGCTGCCGAAGAGCTGGAACTCTACCAGGATGCGTTCCAGGGGGACGGCGCTAACCTCCAACGGATAATCCGACGCTCTCTCCGCTACCGCGGCGCCGCCGGGGATCTGGCTATTGCCGAGCGTTACGCCTTAAGCCTCTCGCGGGTGCAAGAAATGCTGGAGTATCTGTTATCCCAAGGGGTGATTGTACCTTGGGACGATTTATATGTTCATAAAGACCTTTACGACCGAGCCTCCGGCGCTCGGCGTACCCGTATGCGAGCTACGGTAGTTACCGCACCGGGGGAGAGCTATGCCCATTACCTGGCTCGACAGGTAGTTGCCAACTCCTCACCCCAGGAGGAGTTGCAAGAGGCTTTGCAGCAGTGGCAAGGGTTTTGGTACCCTTATCAACGCTGGGGGGAGGTTATCCTGCCGGCTCGCGTACCTCGCTACCAAAGCCGTATGTTAGATACCCTTATCCAAAGCGGTCAGTTTGTCTGGCGCTTGAATGGCGAAGGGGGTATGCGTTTTGATATCCCCTCCCTGGAGGAGGCAAGAAGCTACCCCCCTTATACTAACCTTGCTGCCGAGGAGGAAGCAGCTTTGGAGCTTCTCCAGCGACGGGGCGCTTTGTTTTCCAGTGCTCTTTTACCGGTGGTACCCCGGGAAAAGCTGCCGGCAGTGCTGCTCTCCCTTTTAAGCAAAGGCTATATCACTAACGATAGCACCTTACCTCTTACCCTGTTGGATGCTAAAGAGCAGGAGGGCAAAGCTAAGGTGCAAAGTCGCGTGGCTCTTTTAGAAAGCGGTCGCTGGGAAGCCTTGCCCCAACTTCCTGAACTCTCCTGGGAGGAGCTTTTGCGCAGGGGGCTCAACCGCTGGGGCATTCTCTGCCGAGAGACGGCGCAACAGGAGGGGATCCCCTGGAGTAGAGCTTTAGACACGCTACGCCACTGGGAGTACATTGGCGAAGTGCGGCGGGGCTATTTTGTTCGTGGTCTTTCAGGAGCGCAATTTATTTTAAACGCTACCGCGCCGCAGCTAATGGCACAGTTAGCTGCACCCGGTGAAGAGTATATTTGCCTTCTGGCTTGCGATCCAGCTCAAGCTTACGGTTCGTTGCTGCCCCACGTGACTGCTGCCGCCTTCACTCTTATCCCCGGCACCGCCGTTGTCCTGAAAGGGGGAGTGCCGGTGTTGCTCATCGAACGCCAAGGTGCTGTCATGCGCATACTCGACGACCGGCCTTTAGCAGCCGTGCAGTGCTTTGTGGAACGGTACCGGCAGGGACGTATCTGGCCGAAGAAAAGAAATATCACGGTGAAAAATCCCTCTTCCGAACTGGGCGATATACTGTTAGGAGCAGGTTTCGCTCGCAGTATGCTGGATTTTGTACTGTATAGGAGTTAGCTAAAGGAGGAAAAAAAGTGCAGCAATTTAAGCAAGTGGCGATGGTGCCTGGTAACCCCAAATATGACCAGGCAGTGGCCAGAAAAAGAGAGCTATACACCCGCTCAGATGATCTACGCTCACCTTTTTTTCGCGACTACACCCGTATACTTCACTGCAATGCTTATCGTCGTTTAAAGCATAAAACGCAAGTCTTCTACGCCACCAGCGGCGACCATGTCTGCACCCGCATGGAGCATGTGCAGCATGTGGCATCCATTTGCTACTCCTTAGCCCAGGGTATGGGGCTAAACAGCGAGCTGGCGCAGGCTATTGCTTTGGGACACGACTTGGGTCATGCCCCCTTTGGCCACCAGGGGGAAGCCATTCTGCGCCGTATTGTGTTTCGCGAGCTAGGTACCCAGGAAAACTACTGGCATGAGCGCAACAGTCTCCGCTTTGTGGATAGCATCGAAACTCTACCGGATCCTCAGGGGGTGGAGCAAAACCTGAACCTAACTTATGGGGTGCGTGACGGTATTATTTGCCACTGCGGCGAAGTAAGTGATGAAGCGTTACTACCCAGAGAGCAGGGGGTAGATTTGGCAGTGATGGAGCGACCTAATCAGTATGCGCCCTGGACTTGGGAGGGGTGTATCATGAAAGTCGCCGATAAGATTGCTTTTTTAGGGCGCGATTTAGAAGACGCCGTCTCCTTAGGTATCCTGAGTGAAGACGAGCGCCGTACCTTGGCCAGGCTTTTAGGGCGCTGGCTGGTAGGGGTCAACTTAGCTAACCTGCCCAACACTTTGCTCATTAATATCTTTATCCGTGATTTATTGCTTAACTCGACCCCGGAAGGCGGCATACGCTTCAGCAAGGATATGCTGAAGTTTATCCACGAGTTAGCTTCCTTTTCCCTAAAAAATATTTATAATCATCCTCGCCTTATGCCCTTTTTAGCTTATGCTACCACCATGCTGGAGCAGCTCTTCTCTCACCTCAAGCGCTACTACGCAGGTATGGAAACTATTCGTCGCTTGGAAGACGAGCGCCCCATCTACCCGGAGCTGCATGGTAACTTTAGTAGCTATCTTAAAAAGTATAGCGTCATGCAGCAGACTCTGGATTTTACCCCCAATTACGGGCATATAACCCTGTACGACCTTTCCCAGGAGCGCGATTATCTCCAGGCTATTATCGACTTCCTTTCCGGTATGACCGATCACTACGCTATTAAAACATTTCAGGAGCTGCTGCAGATGTAATCTTGTAGCGGCGGCACCCTGGGAAATAAAGTTTTCATCCTAACATATATTTTCTACTTGACAAGTATACCGCTCCGGTGGTATGATGCTCCTATAAAACCCAACTAAATTACTCGGAATTAGCCGGAGGAGACTCCGGTTCTTTACCGGCGATAATCCCGATTAAAATAGTCGGAATAATTTTCCCAAAAACTCATCTTAATTCACCGAAGAGCGTACTCTTAAGGCGAGAAGCTGAAGACTTTATCTTCCGCCTCGGTGGTTAGGGCGTAGTATCGAAGTTATTGGTAACAATACTCGGGAGGTTGCATGCCATGAAATTCTCTACCCGTAGCGAGTATGGTTTACGGGCATTGGCCATTTTAGCCAAAGGGTACGGCGAAGGTCCCATACCGTTACGCCAAATGGCTAAACAGGAAGGTATCTCGGAGCATTATTTAGAGCAGCTTTTTGGCGATTTAAAAAGAGCCGAAGTGTTGATCGCGGTGCGTGGAGCCAGCGGAGGCTATCTTCTGGCGCGCCCTCCTCAGGAGGTAACCTTGAAGGAAGTGGTCACCGCCTTAGAAGGGGAGATAGCACCTTGCGATTGCGTGCGTCAGGAGGCGGAAGTATGTATCCGCGGGCACCCTTGTATGGTGCAAGCTGTTTGGCTCTTTCTACAGGAAGGCATGAAGCAAATGCTGCAAGGCATCACCTTACGGGATATGATTGAAGGGAAAATATAAAGGATCCAGAGCAGAGATCCCTGCTACAAGTTACCTACCCGTTAAAAAAGAGCTAACTCCCTGGAACCCCCTCAGAAGGTAGTGGGAGTACTGGGGAAGCGGCGCGAGGAATTGGTATAAGGAGGTTATCGATAGTGCCTGCAGTATATATGGATCATGCAGCCACCACCCCTTTAGACCCGGCAGTGCTGGAGGCTATGCTACCTTATTTCACTACCGCTTACGGTAATGCTTCTTCGGTGCATAGCTACGGGCGTGAAGCTCGCGAGGGGATCGACTTGGCACGGCAGCAAGTAGCTGCAGTTTTAGGCTGCCAACCCCGGGAAATAATTTTCACTGCCGGGGGGACGGAAGCCGACAATTTAGCGGTCTACGGGGTAGCCGAAAACTACGCCAGATCTAAAGGGAAACATATTATCACTACCGGGTTGGAACACCATGCCGTGGGTGAATGTTTTGAACAATTAGCCAAGAGAGGCTACCGGGTAACTACTTTGCCCGTGGATGAGTATGGTAGAATCGACCCGGAGGAGGTAAGGCGCTCGATTACCTCCGAAACTTCTTTAGTAAGTATTGCCCATGGCAATAACGAAATTGGCACTTTGCAGCCGGCAGGAGAGATTGGTCGTATCTGCCGTGAACTAGGGGTCTTCTTTCATCTTGACGCCGTGCAGAGCACCGGTCACCTGCCGGTAAAGGTGGAGGAGTTAAACTGCGATCTGCTCTCCCTGGCAGCCCATAAATTTTATGGTCCCAAAGGGGTAGGCGCTCTCTATGTACGTCAGGGAGTGCGGGTGCTACCCCAAATACATGGCGGGGCTCAGGAGCGAGGTCTGCGCGCTGGAACCGAAAATGTACCCGGCATAGTGGGGTTAGGAGCGGCTATCACCCTGGCGGAAAGGGAGCGAGAGGGACGTGCCCAGCGAGAGATTAGCCTGCGGGACAGGCTTATTGCCAGTATCTTGGCAACGATCCCTGATACTCGCCTCAACGGACACCCCAGGGAGAGGCTGCCCAACAATGTCAATGTCAGCATTCTCTGGGTAGAGGGTGAATCTATTCTCCTGGCCTTGGATCTCAAGGGGATTGCTGCCTCCAGCGGTTCGGCTTGCACCTCCGGAAGTTTAGACCCGTCCCATGTGCTGTTGGGAATTGGTTTAGACCATGCCACTGCCCATGGCTCTTTGCGTCTCACCTTAGGTAAAGACACCACCGAGGGGGATATCGACTATCTGCTGGAAGTGTTACCGCCGATTATCCAGCGACTGCGCTACCTTTCCCCTATCTGGCCAGGGCATAAAAACAGGAGCGATTAGCTCCCCTATAAGAGTAAATAACCATATAAAGGAGTTAGCTAGACTATGTATAACGAAAAGGTAATGGAGCACTTCCAGAATCCACGTAATGTTGGTATCCTTGAAGACGCCCATGGGGTAGGAGAAGTTGGCAGTGCTGCCTGCGGTGACATTATGAAGATCTACATTAAAGTTGCCAACAACTGTATTGGAGAGATTAAGTTTCAAACTTACGGCTGCGGAGCTGCCGTGGCTACCACCTCCATGCTGACGGAAATGGTTTTAGGTATGCCTCTGGAAGAGGCGGAGCTGGTGGATAATCGTCAAGTGGCGGATGCTTTGGGGGGATTGCCGGAAATAAAACTCCACTGTTCCAACCTGGCTGCCGATGCTCTCCGTCTGGCTATCAGCGACTTCCGCTCCCAGCATCACGGGTAGAGGCAGTATGGGTAATCTACGTTACTACGATATTGTCATTGTCGGCGGCGGACCCGCTGGGTTAAGTGCTGCTATCTATGCGACTCGCGCTAAACGCTCCACTTTGGTGCTGGAACGGGCCTGGACTGGGGGGCTTATATTTACCACCCACCTTATGGAAAACTATCCGGGCATCGCCAGTATCAGCGGTCCGGGGTTCAGTGAAGAGCTGGAAAAGCAAGCTCTAGGGTGCGGTGCCCAAATACAGAATGGGGCAGTGGTAGCTCTCGATTTAGCGGCTAACCCTAAGCTGCTGACCTTAGGAGATGGTGAAGTTATGCAAGCGGGAGCTGTCATATTGGCTATGGGAGGCCAGCCGCGCCTGCTGGGCGTTCCCGGCGAGCAGGAGTTTACCGGCAAGGGGGTCTCCTACTGCGCTACCTGTGATGGTCGCTTCTTTCGCGATAAGGATGTGGCGGTGGTGGGTAGCGGTGACACCGCTTTGGATGAGGCCCTATTTCTCACCCGCTATGCTAAAGAGATTATCATACTGCAACAGCGCCCCCGTATGGGGGGAACACCTATCCTTAGAGAACGCGCTCTAGCTGAACCGAAAATCCGCTTTCAAGGTTCGCGCCGGGTAGTGGAGATCAAGGGCAAGACACAAGTAGAGGAGCTAATTGTCACCAACAGCGAAACCGGCGAAAGAGAGGAATTAGCTGTAGCTGGGGTCTTTATTTACGAAGGTTACCAACCGAACAGCACTATTTTACATGGTCAGGTGGAGCTAGACAGCCAGGGACGTATTACGGCAGACCCTCAGACCATGGCGACTTCCCTTCCCGGTGTCTATGCTGCCGGGGATATCCGCACCAAAGTTTTGCGGCAGGTGGTTACGGCGGTAGCCGATGGTGCCATCGCTGCCGTGATGGCGGATGGTTGGTTGGACAAAATACTTTAAAATTCTACTAATAATGGTTAAATCCGAACTTTACAAAGGTCATACTTTATGTTACCATTCTCTTTAAATTCTTAATGGGAAAAGGAGATGGGAGCATGTCACTGCAGGGTAGAGTGTTGAGTGAGGGCTTAACCTTCGACGATGTTCTTTTAGTGCCAGGTTACTCCGAAGTCTTACCCCGGGAAGTTGAAGTCAGGGGGCGGCTGACCCGCAAAATCACCCTCAATATCCCCATTGTCAGTGCCGCTATGGATACGGTAACCGAGCGCCTCATGGCCATCTCCATGGCTCGTGAAGGTGGTATAGGGGTAATCCACGCCAATCTTACCGCCGAAGAACAGGCCCACCAGGCAGAGCTGGTTAAGAAGAGCGAGTTGGGTATAGTTTCCGACCCTTTCTATCTGGAACCCGAGGACTCGGTGGAAGCCGCCAATACTCTCATGCGTCACTACCGCATCAGCGGAGTTCCCATCGTGGACAAAGAGCAGCATCTGCTGGGCATTATCACTAACCGCGACATCCGCTTTTTGGAGCACTATCAGGTGCCCATTTTCGAAGTTATGACCAAAGAGAACTTAGTAACCGCTAACCCTGGGGTCACCCCAGCTGTTGCCATGCGCCTCATGCAACAACACAAAGTGGAAAAACTTCCTATTGTTGACGAAGAAAATCGTTTAGTGGGACTTATTACCATTAAAGATATTGAAAAAGCTCGCCAATACCCGGATAGCGCTCGCGATGTCGAAGGGCGTCTTTTAGTGGCAGCAGGTATCCCTATCAATGCCGGGGCTTTGGAGCGCATTGAAAAGCTGATGGCCATAGGGGTAGACTGTGTGGTGCTAGACAGCGCTCACGGGCATAGTAAAGGGGTCATAGAGTTAGTGCGTCGGGTGAAGCTGCAATATCCTAACCTTCAAGTTATAGCCGGTAATGTCGCAACCGCCCAAGGAACCATAGATCTAATCGAAGCCGGTGCAGATGCTGTGAAAGTTGGCATAGGCCCCGGCTCTATTTGTACCACCCGTATTGTTGCCGGTGTAGGTGTACCCCAGATAACAGCCATTGCCGACTGCGCTGCCGCCGCCCGGCCCTACAATGTGCCCATTATCGCCGATGGCGGTATTAAGTATTCCGGCGATATTGTTAAAGCTCTAGCGGCAGGCGCCGAAACGGTGATGCTGGGTGGTATCTTGGCTGGCACCGAGGAGTCCCCTGGGGAGACCATTATTTATCAGGGACGCAGCTATAAGCAGTATCGCGGCATGGGTTCTTTAGGCGCCATGGCAGACGGAGCAGGTTCTCGCTACTCCCAGGAGGGAGCTAAGAAGCTGGTCCCCGAAGGGATTGAGGGGCGGGTGCCTTACAAAGGGACGGTGGCCGATACTCTGTTTCAGCTGATAGGGGGGTTGCGCTCCGGCATGGGTTATTGTGGCTGCCATAATCTTAAGGAGCTTCGGGAGAACACGCAATTTATTCGGATTACCAGCGCCGGTTTAATCGAGAGCCATCCCCACGATGTAACTATCACCTCGGAGTCTCCGAATTACCGTTTTGGCTAATAAGCTCTAGTTTCGCTGCCAACATAAGTGTTATTTAAAAAAGGAGGGTTTCCATGATGCGCAAGCTGTGTACGGTTCTGGTAGTTTTTTCTTTGGTTTGGGGTGTGCTGCAGATAGTGACGGTGAAAGCTGCCGATCCGGTGTATAACTTTTCGGGAATTCTCTCCTTTGTGCCGGGTACGGGGTTTTTCGATAAATCCCACGGAGTGGCAACCTCCATGAATAACAACCAGCTGAGTTTGGTCTTTAACTATATGGGGACTGCCAAGGAAGCTGCCTATGCCGAAATACCGGTGGCGGAAGTGGGAGGTCCCGGTTTAGAACTCCATAGCTCCATTAATAATGGTGCTGCCGGACTTAAGGTCACCAGCTCCGACAAGTCGGTGAAGGTTAAATACGATAAAGCTAACGGAAAAATTGTGCTTACATCATCCTCCTTAGGGAGCGGGATTATTTCGGTAAGCGGCGTGGTTAAAGACGGCAAAGAGAGTACTACCTATATTGCCACCTTGCCTTTTATGGTGCGACCAGCCGTCGCCACCCGCACCGATGTTGGCTACAAAGCTAAAGGCGCTAAAGAGGTAAGTTGGACAGAGGGTCAGGACAATTTGGATTTAGCTATGCAAGTAGGGGAATCTATCCCTCTACAGGTGCGCTTTTTCAATGCTCCTTTGGGAGTCTTTTACACCTATGGCGGCGCGAGAAACAACGGTATTTGGCAGAGCGAAACCCCCAGCTTTTTGCAAGTGAGTAACGACGGTAAGTTGCGAGCTTTAAATCCTACTACCAGTGGTGAACCTGCCCGAGCTACTTTCATCGACTATTTAGGCAGACGAACCACGACGGTAACCGTTAGCATATCGCCCAAGGCTAATCCTAAGTTGGACGATTGGGACAATTCGATACGCATTGAGGTCAAGCCGCTAGGAGTTAAAGGCGCTGTCTCACAGTTTATGGAAAAAGGCGGAACTCTCTCCTGGAATATGGATCAAGGCTCTTTCCAGCTAATTGCTTGGGTACGAGATACGAAAAAAGAAATGTATGTTAAAGCCAATGTTTATATTTACATTGCCACTGCCGGAGATCCGGAGTATGCTGTGGTGGATAATAAAGGAATAGTAACTCCCCTTAAAGCCAACTCCGCTGCGGGTGTGTCCATCATCCTTCATGTTGTTGCTCGGGATTCCCTGGGACCTAAACACAGTTTTGCGCTTCCGCTAACAATACACCCCTAAGAAGGATTTGGAGATCACGTAGCCGAAATACGTAGGTGGAGTACATTTTGTGCTATCTGCTCTTAAAAGGATGGTAAATATGCAAATACTAGATAGCTTTAATTCCGAGGCAGCAGAGACCAATTTTGCCGAAGGTATTGCCCGGATGATGAACAACCGCAGCCTCTATGTTCGCTTGCTTACCAAGTTTCATACTACCGATAATATCAGTGCCCTTCGAGCAGCCGTAGCTAGCGGTATACCTGACCAAATCCGTATGGAAGCTCATACTCTGAAGGGGGTGGCAGCGAATTTAAGTTTGGCTGGGTTATCCAACAAAGCAGCCGATTTAGATCATGCAGTTAAAGATGGGCATATGGACCAGGTAGCTGCTCTTATGCAAATTATCGAGGAGAGCTATGCTATAACTATGACTGAAGTAGCTGCCTATATCGCCGGTTAGTTTCCTAAGCGCAGCTTTACCACTAGAAAAAGCACCCCTATCTCCAGCCTCAGCTGGGATACGGGTGCTATTTTTTAGTATTATATCAAATTGTAGAAAAATAGGTTTCATGTTTTTTGTTTCCTGCCTAAATTATCTTGAAGGGATAAAAGTATCCGCTTTTTGTCGACCTGCGCGTCAAAAAGCAAGCTTAATCCCTTGAACACACCTTAATTCGCCGAAGAGCGCACTCTGAGGCGAGGCTGAAGACTTTGTCTTCAGCCAATCTCTTCATCCTGGGGAATAATGGTGGTGGAAGCCAGCTCTTCGTAGTCCCGGTGGAGCCCTAAACGGCTGCTGAACATCAGCTCGAAGTGCTTGGCGTTACGAGGTAGATTAAGGATGAGAGTGCGGTAGGAGTTGTAACTGCGGAAAGCTCTGGTGCCGGTGCGTAAAGAGGAGGAAACCAGACGAAAATAGATATTTTCCATAGGTAAGTTTAGCTCCGGGGAGAAGTTCATATGGGTGGTCAACAACTGTTCACAGGCAATATCCCAGTGGTTTTTTCCCTTAAGCTCGATATACCATGCCAAGTGACGACCAGAATCGAATAAGAGGAAGTCACAACGCTTCTCGGTATTCGCGCTTCCCTGATCCGTTCGAAAGACGGTATAGCAGCGCTGGTCGGCATTATACCCCCGGTAGGTAGCCAGGCATTGCGGGTCGTCATCTTGCAGAATAATGAACTCGTCGCTGATATTTTCAGGGATAATTTTCGTAAGACGAGTTATCTGTTCACTCACGGGAAAACCTCCCTCTTCCTGCCGCTAGAAGTTCTTCGAAGATATCGGCTAAGTACTCCGAGACAAAATCCAGCTTCGCTACATCCAGAGAGGCAATGCTATGGTCTAAAATATTGATGGTGGTGCCGTTACCGATGAGCAGTCCGGCAGCTTGCTCGACTTGCAGATGTTGGATACCAGGGATGATAGCCTCTACTGCTTCCTTAGTCTCAGCAGAGTCTAAAGTCCCGGCGAAGAGGAGGTTTGAGAGGGAAATCATGATATAGGGACTGTGAGTGGTTAAAAAAAGCTGGCTACCGGTGATATTAATAAACATGGCGAGGGCTGAGACCAGATCACTCTGTCCCTTAGAGAAGAGGTGGGCTTCCGGCTCCTCAATGATGATAAAGCATTTGCTGTGGGTAAAAGTCAGATATTGTAGGATATTGGAGATCCATAATAGTTCCTGTTGTCCTGAGGAGGTAAACGCCAGGGGGACATCGGAGCCATCTCGGATGGTGATATACTCCTCCCCCTGGGTAACTTTATACTCTCCTTTGATGATAAAGTTGAGCAGGGAACGCAGTTCGAAGGCGTGGAAGTTTTCTTCTCTGTCCATATAGGAAATATCTTCCTGGAGTCGTTCCCAGGCGTCACGTACTGTGCGCACATAATCGAAATAAATGCGAGTTAAAAAGTCCACCCCATCATCAGGTTCCTGTTCACTGTAGCTGGCGCGGCTGTGACCACTGTGCGACAAATAGCCTACAAAGAGGCGGCGGGAGATCAGCCCTCTCCCTGCCGGCACATAAATTAAGTGATAATCGTCGTAAAAAAGCTCCCGCGCTGCTCGTCGAGCTAACGGTTGGTAGGAGATCAGTTCGCTGATGGCAGGGATCGAGAGAGGGATGGAGGGAGTGGCGGCACCGCTTTGTAAATCCGCCAGTTGCTCAAAAATAATGTTTTCCATGCGACTTTGTAGACTCTCGCTGAAGATGAAGTTTAAAGATGTGCTTTCCGCTTCTTTCGCCATGGTCATGCTATGGAGAGGGGAGTAGTGGTATACCACGGTGAAAGCCTTAAAGCGCTCTACCCCACCGTAGAGGGAGACAAAACGAGCTTGGAGGCGATGGTTGAATTCCGCTAAAACATCTTCCACATTCTCCAACTGGGTAAGGGTGCTGCTTTGCAGGAGGATGATAAATTCGTTGCGAATATCACGACAGTAGTAAATAAGTTTAGCTAAGGTGCTTTTTCCTGCTGACTGTTCACCAATGATACACACTAAGTCTCTGATGGCAAAGTCGACTATTTCCCGCAAAGGTCCAAACCCGTGTACTGAAATGCGGTGCTGTTTATAAATAGCTGTTCGGTCATCAACCATGTCAACCCCTCCTTAGTGGAAAGCTTTAGAAAATCATACCACATCGTATGCCAAAAAGAAAGTGCCAAGTATCAACGGGCAGATTGCCATCTGCCCCTACGAAAATCCATCGCCAATCCATCGTAGGGGACGATGGTAATCGTCCCGCTGGAATGTGTGTACACGATCGATTGTACAAATCGTAGGGGACGATGGTAATCGTCCCGCTGAAATGTGTGTACACGATCGATTGTACAAATCGTAGGGGACGATGGTAATCGTCCCGCTGAAATGTGTGTACACGATCGATTATACAAATCGTAGGGGACGATGGTAATCGTCCCGCTGGAATGTGTGTACACTTACTGGACTCGGGGTGAAAAAGCCAAGGAGGAAATGTATATGTCGAAAAGGAGTGCCCGGGAAACCAACACCTCCTGGGAGGAAGTTACCCTCTGGTACGACCGCCTGCAGGGTGCCGAGGGGAGTGAGTACCACCAGGAAGTCATTCTGCCAGGAATAGAGCGCATGCTACGTCACCGCTGGAAAAGCCTTACGGACTTACCTGTTCTGGATTTAGCCTGTGGTCAGGGAGTAGTGGCACGCTACTTGGCGGAGCGGGGCGCTAAGGTTACCGCCATAGATCTCTCCCCAGCCATGCTGAAAGCCGCTCGCGGTTACCCCTTGGGGGAAGAAATAAGCTATATTCAGGGGGATGTTACCCAGCTTAGGGAAGAAGGAGGCGTCACGCCTCGCTACGGCCTGAGGGCGGAGTCTTTTGCGGCGGCAACCTTGGTCTTGGCGGTACAGAACCTAACACCCCTCTCCTCTTTGTGGCGGGGGGTGCATATGCTGCTCCAACCGGGGGGAGTATTGCTGGTGGTCATGCTCCATCCTTGCTTTCGCGTACCGGGGCGGAGCGATTGGCAGTGGAATCAGGGGGACGAAAGGCAGGAGCGGGTGTTGTGGCAATACCTGCAGAGCCAGGAGGTAGCTATTGCTCTGCATCCTGGTCAGGAAGCCCAAGGGATAAATTCCCCCATGACTGCCCACTTTCATCGCCCCTTGCAAGCCTATTTGAACACTCTAGGTAATGCCGGTTTGTGGCTGGATCATCTGGAGGAGTGGTGCAGTCATAAAAAAGACGAAGCTGGTCCCAAGCACAAGGCGTTAGCCCAAGCCCGCCGAGAGTTCCCTCTATTCCTTGCTCTTAGGGTGGGTAAAGTATGAGCAATATAATCGGCATTGGGGTAGATATTATATCTGTCGAGCGGATGGCTCGCGCTTGGCAGTTGCGCCCGCGCTTAGCCCAGCGCATCCTCGCCCCTCAGGAGATTAGCGAAATGCAGGAGCGTCAAGGATACGATCCTCTCCATCTGGCAGGACGCTGGGCGGCTAAGGAGGCAGTGAGTAAAGCTTTGGGAAGTGGTATGCGCGGCTTTTCTTTTCCCGATATTGTAGTGTATCACAACGAGTGGGGTAATCCCTTAGTCCAACTCTTGGGAGGAGCTGCTATCCGGGGCAACCAGCTAGGAGTAAGCCAAATTCTCCTTTCTCTGAGTCATGAATCCGCCTTTGCCATAGCTTATGCTGTAGCTTTGGGGAGTACCAACATTTAAGAAGGA
>Ga0123353_10010182_pt1 | contig 13076 bp, 12 predicted proteins | sample TergutLab28metaG_3_FD_92763 | JGI IMG/M metagenome (GOLD analysis project Ga0123353, IMG submission 92763) | Labiotermes labralis P3 segment gut microbial communities from Petit-Saut dam, French Guiana - Lab288 P3 | ecosystem: Host-associated > Arthropoda: Insects > Digestive system > Gut ...
TAAATTACCTCTATTTCTAAGGAAAAGACTAAATTCATTACATGGTTTTAGTTAACAATGGTAAATTAAATATCCATTAATGCGTTGCTTTTATAACGGTAAACAGCTATTTGCAAAGCGTTATATTATATTTTTCATTTATACAGTGTAAATTAATTACATTTTCTGCACATAGCTATCATTTTAGGAGTGTTCTCGCCGAAAAATGATTCTCCATTAAGAGCCTGCGGGAACCAAATGCCTGGATATGAAAGGTTACATTCTATAACAACAATATTTTCATTATCATCTAAAGTCATGTCCCAGGCAATAATGCCGACATGCGGAATTCTACCATGTAGTTCTTTTGCTTTTTCTACCATGTGGGAAATTTTTGGTATACGATATCCTTCAAAGCTAACTTCGGAATCCGGATGCTTATAATATATACGTTGATTCTTAGTAAATGCGACGCTTTTAAGCGCGCCTTCAATATCGATGCCAACGCTGATTCCACCTGCATGTAGATTATCTGTGCGATTATTTCCGCAGCCGATTCTCATTGCAATTGGCGAATTATAGACCGCGAAATCCAGTATATACGTGTTGATCCTGATTGTATTTACTGAACTATCATGCAGTTTTGCGAGTGATGGGTGCTGTATTATGCGTTCCTGCACAATAAAGTTTTGCTTATAATAATCAAGCAAATCGCAGGGGTTGGTTATTAGTTTATTATCGCCTTGCTGATTAGTAAAATTAAAAAATAACACAAGCCTTCCGGAACTTGAGTCTATTGACGGCTTTACCACAATGTCCCCTGCAGTTTGTAATATGGACTTTGCCCGTTCTCTTGTTATTATTCTTCTATCTGCGTTATAATAATAACCGTTGCAATTCATTAATACAGTCTTAGGTGTCTTTACTTGACCTATGCCGGAAAAATAAAACTCCATTAAGCTTTTTTCCGCAAGGCAGTTTTTTAGGCCGCGTGGATTTAAAATATGTATTAATTCGGTTTCAAATATATGCTCCGGGAAATAATATTTATTATACCCGCCTCCGATAGAATTATGATAAAAACTCTGATATAAACGATGCCAATTCAAGGATATCTTTCTGCCGTAGTTTTCCTTCCAGATTCCGTGTATTTCTCTTTCCTGCGCAGGTGTAAGTTTTACCGATGAATATAAACGTTTATACCCACGAAGTTCTTTTTCCTTGGCAGAAATTTCTACTTGTTTTATGTACCATTTATACGCATTCTTTAACTTTGACATAAAACATTCCTTTAAATCCTGTTCGGTAAAGTCAACTTGCTGCCAACAATCAGGTCGTATTCATCGGGTATGAAAGAGCATACTCCCGCGTTTGGGAAAAATGTCATTTCACCGAAGTAAACCTTGCCGCAAATTTCATACAGGTCAACACGCATAAAGGGAAACCCACTGGATAATTCCCCGGCTATCTCAAGCATATATTCCAGCAGCTGCGGGCGAGGAAGAACAGCTTCCGCTTTTGTGTATTTTCCAGAATACACGGGGAGTTTGTTCCATTCCAGATCGTAACAGCAGGTATAGGCGTCTCCGCCTTCTCGGCCATAGTAAACCATAATAAGATTCGGAACACTGTTGCAGCATATAATCTTGTATTCCGTCAAAGATTGTTGCCCCGGTTCCGTCATTAGTTGCTCACAAACCACGCGCCGAGGCATTGCCGAGTATGGGTATTCGGCATAATGGTGATAAAAATTCGTTTTCAGCCATTGTTTCACTTTACTTGTTATCTCGCTGCGGCTGGCTTTGGATTTATCCCTGCAAATGATATTCATATAGCTTCCGTGCGCGGCTTTAAGCGCAAACTGCTCAGGCAGCTCGTCAAAATTGAATTCTTCCACGGATGAGTACACTGCGATCAAAGGGATAAGAAGATCACCGAATCCGCGGTCCTGCAAATACTGCCTGGCGGCGTATTTATCCGCGCAGACGTAAGCGCGGGGATCCCTCCAGTACCTTTTCAGCCATATTAGTTTTTCGCTAAACCTCATAGGAGTCTTCAGATTGCAGCGGCGCCTAAGGCTTATCAGGTAAAACAACCGGTCAAATACCCCGGGGATGACGGCAATCATCAAACTACGGGCGGCATTGAAGATCGCCCTGATTATTTGCTTCATGGATTTAACCATGTATATTTTCTCCAATTACTCAGAGTTTCCCAAAACTGGAACATACAGGATACGGTGCTAAACGACGCCGCGAAACTGCTGCCCTCACATCCAAATCAAGTATAATACTCTAGTCCGGATATTTCACGGAATTTCTACTGCGGGCACGTAAGAGGGCATGTCTACTGTATTGCGCTTGTTCGGTCTCTTAGACATATTGTCCTATCTGCCTTCGTCGCCTTCCCGGCGCGCGCCTTTTATACACGCCCTCTTTCTCGCCCTCGTTACGAAACCCAATGAAATATCCTGGCTCGGATTTTACAAAATGCCAACGTAAAATCAAGCCGCGTGCATTGCGAAAACGGACGGGGCACAATTTCTCAGCGGTTAAGGAACGTGGATAGTTGATATATGCGGTCATTGCAAAATCAATGGAGTGCGGCGGTCACGCTCGCAAAGACATAAAAATGCGTGCAGTATACCCGCTCTCCCCAAAAAAGATGGAGCTTTTCGATATATAATGATAAGAAATGAGAAAATAAAAGTTGTCCAGCTTGTACCGCAATTGCCTACGGGCGGCGCTGAATCTCTTGTAAAAGACTATGCCATTATGCTCGATGATAATAAATTTGATACAACTGTTATTGTTAATAATCGAAAAATGGATACGGCTAATGAAATACAACTTGAAGAGGCGGGCAAAAAGGTTGTGTATCTTTACAGACACTTCGAATTTAGTCTTATTAGCAGAGCTTTTTGGAAAGTCTTCGGAAGGCATGGCTATTTAAGGACATATCGTGCTTTAAAGAAAGAAAAGCCCGATGTTATACATATACATCTTTCCTTATTTAATCGCTTTAGTTCCGGAAGAGCCGCAAATGATTATGCAAAGAGGAATAACGCAAAGATTTTTTTCACGATACATACCGACGCAAAAAAAATATTTGGTAAAAAAACAAAACACAAAAGCCGTCAGGAGTACCTGCATAAAAATAAGAATATCCGCCTTATCGCGCTTCACGATGCCATGAAAAGTGAGTTAAACGAATTTTTTTCCGTTGATAATACAGTAACGATTTTAAATGGCATCAATATGGAACGGTTTAAAAATCCAGGGAAATCAAAAGCTGAAATCCGCTCGGAAATCGGCATCATGCAGCAAGCGTTTGTTATTGGTCATGTCGGCAGGATGATTCCGGTTAAAAATCATATATTCATAATAAAAATTTTTAATGAAGCGCTCCTGAGAAACCCCGATACGCATTTATTCCTGATAGGCGACGGCGGACTTGAAAAAAATGTTCTGGCTCAAATAGAAGAGTTAAATCTACAGGATAAGGTTACTATTTTAAAAAACCGTAAAGACGTTAATGAGCTTATTCATGCTATGGATGTTTTTGTTCTTCCATCTTTATTTGAAGGCATACCAGTAACCTTAATCGAGGCTCAAGCGTCGGGATTGAAATGCGTTGTCTCAGATAGAATTTACGAAGAGGCATTTGTTACAGATAAGGTTTTCCCGCTAAACATTGATGAATCGCCTGAAAAATGGTGCGATATAATTTTAGATGACACTATTAAAGGCACATATTCCAATCGCCTTAATGATTACGATATGAAAAACGTTATAAAAAAACTGGAAAAGCTTTATTTGGGTGAATTAGATTAACATACATCCAGATCACGTATATGCAGGTTCCTGTACAGTAGGTTCAAGAATAAAAGAAAGTCAAAATGGCAAACGTTGGCGTGCTTGTTGAAGTAAACGACCAAAAGTCAAAAACGGATTCATCGAGATCTGTTCCAAAACAAGATCGGGCGAAACGGTAAAATCCGGTACTGCACTAAATGTACAAGTTCGGAATTTGTCCCGATTGCCGCTCAAAAAACGGCAAAGGCGTTGAAATCGTTTCACATTGATTCGATTAACACGGCACTTTGAAATTATCGGACCACGCTGTATCAACTCGAAACTGTGGGACACAATTACGAAGGAATTCCACCCCTTTTTCCAGGTTTGAAGCAGGACATTTTCCATTTCCTCAGATGAGCAAGCACATAATTGCGTGTGCCTGAGTCCTCGAAAATCTCTGAAATTGTTGATTGGAATTTCCAATAAACCTTCAACTTCCGCCGGTTGATTAAGCCGGGCATCCGTTTGGATTTTGCACTCGGAATCAAGATAGGGAATATTATAGCTGGAATCATATTTGATACCGTTTCGAACCAGGGCTCGTAGTGTTGCATTGTCAGCCCCGTAATTCCCGGCACGAAAGGCCGCGAGAGATTCCACGTTACAATCCCTCAGTTTTTCTATTCCCAAGGCAATAAGTTGTGTTTGCTCTTCTTCGGTGAAGCAATGCAGATTCTGTCCATGTCGCCCAGAAGGAAGCAACGATTTGTCCAACCTTGACAGCCATTCCGTATGCAGGTGCAACTGAAGATCATGTCCATATTTACGAACAATTCGTATAATTTCTTTGAGAAACTCATTTCCAAGAGCTATTGTGTGGAGCGGTTCAACAAAACAGACAGCTTTCAATCCGTGTTCAGCGAACATCTTCAATTGAAATTCCAAACCGAAATCTCCTTGCGGAGTGTGTCCAAAAATATCTCTCTGAAAATCCACGGAGATGTCTTTTCGCGGCCAAAATTCCGTATCGATTGTATAAAAAACGTTTAACATGAATTTTCACCATATACTTAAATGGTATCTGATAATCGCTGTTTACCGGACAAACACAATACAATAACACAAGCTGTATTTTACAGGAAATGGTATTTCGCTAATACGGTACGAACATGTTTAGCCAGACCGATACGGAACACACCAGCTTTCCCAAACAAGCTAAGGACACTCGTGCGACAGTCAGTTTTTTCGTTCAAGCCCATTCCAAAAAAAGCTACCATTTTACGAAATTCGACAGTAAAATCAAGCTTTGTGCAAGGATGTAGCGGCTTCCGGGCAGTACCGAGGCCAAAAAGTTGACATATACCCATTATCAAAAATAAATAGAGTCGGAGGATAACGGAGGACTAAATAGAAAATGCAGATTATTTTCCTACCCGTCCAGCCGTTATACCCAACAACTTGCGAGGAGGCACGTATAATGCCGGACATGCGGTGTAAGCAGATACCACTGCGATTCATGCTAGGCGAAAAGCCGCTTTTTACGGTTCGCTTTCAAATGCTGGCGCTTAAGTCATCGCTGGATGAAATAGTCGAACAGAAAAATGAACTATATATATCCGCGCAGACATTACCTGTCGAAGTGGATGGGGCTATAGCGCGATCACATCCAATAAGCGACGGAAAACAACCTCGTCTTTGCTATGTCGAGGGCTGTCTGCGATATGCTCGCAGCATCTATGACCGCTATTACATCGATCTATCCGGATCATTTGAGGATTACTGCCGAAAGTTCTCGTCAAAGACTCGATCATCGCTCTCTCGCAAGGTCCGAAAGTTTCGCGACGCATCAGACGGAGTTTTGGACTTCCGCGAGTATCACACCCCGCAACAGCTCGAGGAGTTCTACCCAATTGCTCGCCGTTTATCCGCGTGCGGTTATCAGGAACGTCTGCTTCACCTTGGTCTTCCTTCAAGTTCCGAGTTTCAAGCGGAGATGAGAAGACTGGCGCAAGCTGATTCCGTTCGAGCATATTTATTGTTCAGCAGAGATAAGCCTGCCGCCTACCTCTACAGCCCGATTCGTAATGGAATAGTTATGTATGATCACCTCGGCTATGATCAGGCAATGGCGGGTCTTTCGCCCGGAACGGTTCTGCAGTATCTGGCGTTGGAGAAACTCTTTGGTGAACACCGTTGGCGCTTATTCGATTTCACCGAGGGCGAGGGTGCTCACAAGGCGCTTTTTTCAACAGGCAACGTCCGATGCGCAGATCTTTATTATTTCAGGCCCACCCTGCGGAACAAATCCTGGGTCATACTGCATGCCGGGATGGAATCACTATCGCGCGGAATTGTGTCGGCTCTTGACAAGACCGGCTTCAAAAGTCGTATCAAGCGTTTTTTCAGGTCAACATGATCGAGCTTTACTGGGTATTCCCATGACTCCTGTTGCATAACGCCGGGGCGTTGAGGGAAAAGTGGACATACAATAAATAGTAAACAAATCTTGGCGAAAGAGGCAGGTACGAAAATGCAAATTAATCATCTTATCCCATGGCTGAAAAGGCGATTTACGGATTTAGTCGAGTTGCGTAAGGCGGCGCGCGCAAACGGCATTTGTCTTGCGCGTGCGATTCTACGCTTCATAAAACTAGTCGGTGCTCCGAAGTATTCTCCAACAGAGGTCTTTATGCTCGGCTTCTTGGGTGATGACAGTCTTGTCAAGCCTGCCACCTATGTGAGCAAACATTGCACATTTGAGACGCAGTTACGAATCAACCCGAGGGAATATTTTCCGTACACGGAGGACAAACTTGTCTTCGCTCGCCTGTGTATAAAACATGGCCTTGCTTCGCCCCGGATACGCGCGGTCGTCGATCCGGGGGGGGGGACATCCACGACGAGATCCCGGTCGTCCGTGATCAGGCACAACTCGGCAAGGTTATGGCAAATGAAAAGCCCTGCGACATGGTTTTAAAACCGGTAAACGGCGTTCATGGGCACGGCGTGCAAGTACTCCACTTTGAAAACGGTCGATTCTTCGATGTGAATAACGCACCGGTTGAGATTAGTACGTTGATGCAACTATGGCCGGAATACAAACGCTGGCTCATACAGGACCGAATACACCCACATCGCGACCTTGTACGGTTGTCAGGGTCAAGCTACTTACAGACGTTACGCGCCGTGACTTTCGTCGACCACGACGGGCATGCGACTGTACCAATAGCGTGGCTGAAAATTATCACGAGAGGCAACGTGTTTGACAACTTCGCATTCGGTGCGTCAGGCAACCTTCTTGCCACAGTCGATCTTGTACGTGCGAATCTGGATCACGTCTTCGCGCCGGGAATTGCACATCACGGACTCACATTAGCTATGCGACATCCCGATACAGATATCGTATTTGCAGACTTCCAGCTTCCATTCGCTGCAGAAACGTACAGCCTCGTTTTGCGCGCTGCAAAGATTTTTATGCCGTTGCGAACAATCGGATGGGATGTCGCGATCACCGACGACGGTCCTTCTCTCATTGAGGGTAATGTAACCTGGGATCCAGGGCCGACACTGCACGACCTGCGCGCGATCGTAGCCGCGTTCGTCTAACCCTAAACCGAGAAACTATGAAGATGGATTTTCGCAGACCTGCTTCGCGCGATTTAATGACTAAAGAATACGGTTTTACATCTGAGCCGGAGCAAAACGAGGACTATAAATTTCACGTAGTTTGTTTTCGTGATGTGAAACGGTTGGTGAGTGAACAGCACGCCGTATCTAAACTATTGGCTCCGGATTTTCTCGAATCGGCGCGTCAGTTTCCTGGAGCAGATGACAATTTTCCAATCTTCTTCTATTTGTCGCATGGAGAAAGAATTTGCGCGTACATGCGCGCCATTCCCGATCTATTAACCATAGACGGCAAAGACAGGCAATGGGCTTGGACGGGAGACAACTATACGTACCCACAATTTCGCAGGAGGGGATTGTCAACACGACTGCAGCAAACAGCAACGCAATATTTTCACAATTTAGGAATCGGCCGCGGTTCAGTTAATTCTACTGAAATAACTCAACGTATTTTTAAAAAATTGAGATTCACACAGATGGGATACGCGAAACGATTTTTGATGTTACGCACAGTAGCGCCATTATTGGAAGTGAAGATTTCACGGCAGACATTGCGAAATATTGTTGCGAAAGTATTGAATCCCATAATTGGTTTCGCTTCTTGGTGTGTGCGAAGCCGTAATAAAATTTCGCTTGGACACACGGCTTGCCGCCGGATAACAGATTTCTCTGATCAGCAATTTCAGGAATTGTTGGAACGAATTGCATCGAAACAATCACTGCATTTTGGAATACATATTGATTATTTACGGCGTAAATTTGAAGTAGCGGGAAAAAACGGCATGATGTCGGCGTGGCTGATTTCGGAGAAAAAAACCGGTGAAAGTCTGGCATATATGATTCTGAAGGAGCGGTTTCAGAACAAGCCGTTGGCGGAAAAATACCATGGTTTTCAATTGATGTCGCTGGTGGATTACGCATTAGTCAGCAACGATACTGGAAATTCGACAGCACTGGTGTCTCATTGCCTGGAATTGTTTTTTGCAAGCAACTGCAGCGTGCTGGAAATCATTTCAAATAAAAAGTATTTACACAGGGCTGCTGTTTGTCGCGGATTAGTACCTGTAGGAAAAGGGATGTCGTTTAATTATTCTGTTCCGGCAAGCTGGCAATGGGGTACTGAGCAGTCACAACTCGAAAAATGGCCATTAACCAGTTTCTGTGGCGACGTCTTTAAGTTGTGACTTTACCTGACTACTGCTTTAAAAAGGGATAATTGATAAGCCGTCACATCCGTCACTATAGACAGATTCTAATTATATCCCCATGTGTCTTTTAGCAATTCTATTTCTTCTAACTTATCTTTTTCCGTCTTTTTCTTTTCTCCCTTTCCAGGATGCAAGTAAGTAGTAAAAACAGGTTTTTCTTTTATATATTTTTCTTGTTTTCTATTATAATCCTCCATGCTCATAATGACTCTTGCAGGATTACCCGCAACAATTGAACCCGCTGGTATATCTTTTGTAACAACCGATCCTGCTCCAATAATGCAGTCATCTCCAATTCTTACATTTGGCATGATGAGGCTATGATACCCGATAAAACATCGATTGCCTATCGTAACACGTCCGATTTTCGCTTTTCTAAACGTGCGTACCGGGCTGGAATCATGTGCTAATATACTACAATATGTTAGAACGCATCTTTCTCCTATTTCTATTAAATACCCTCTTTCCCAATCCAACTGAACATCACCTAATAAGCGAGTTCTTTTGCCTATTTTAACTCCATTTCTTCTATATATATCTGCACGGTTCATCAACCTGAGTTTTTTTGCGACCTGTAAAAAAAACGACTTTATACTCATGATGTTTCCCTCCATAGATTTCTTATGATTTCCACGATTTGTATGCTCGATGTCCCGTCCCCGTAGGGATTAACAATGTCCGCCATTTTATTATAGGCAGTTTCGTTTTCGAGCAGTTCACGTATTGAGGCAATGAGACAGGCGTAATCAGTTCCGACAATTTTCGCCGTTCCCGCTTCTATTCCTTCCGGCCGCTCTGTCACTTCCCGCATAACTAATACAGGTTTGCCAAGAGCGGGCGCTTCCTCCTGTATTCCGCCTGAATCCGTCAGCACCAAAAAACATTTTTCCATAAGCCATATCAGATACGGGTAATCAAGCGGCTCTGTCAGAAATATATTTTCTTTATTGCCCAGAATCCGGTTAATTGGTTCACGTACATTAGGGTTGAAATGTACGGGGTAGATAAACTGTATGTCTTTATATTCCCGGGCGATATACGCTATCGCCCTGCAAATGTTTTCAAGTCCTCCGCCAAAACTTTCCCGTCGGTGTCCCGTTACGAGAATCGTCCGTTTCGACCGATCCAGAAACGAAAAATATCTTTCGTATATATCTTCAGTACCATTTTTAATAATATCCAATCCAAGGTAAAGAGCGTCAATTACGGTATTGCCTACCATATATACATTTCTTTTTATGCCCTCATCCTGCAGATTCTGGACAGCACGATTCGTGGGAGCGAAATGGTAATCCGCGATATGACCGGTAATAATACGATTAATTTCTTCGGGATAAGGTGAATACTTATTGCCCGTTCTCAAACCGGCTTCAAGGTGCGCTACCGGAACACGACTGTAAAAACTTGCCAGAGATCCCGCCATTACCGATGTTGTATCACCCTGCACAAAAACCAAATCCGGGTTGGCTTCATTCAAAACGTCGCTCAACCCCGTCAGGCACCTTGCAGTAATATCAAACAATGTTTGATTGGACGACATTAGATTGAGATCATAATCACTTTGGATATCGAAAAATTTGTTCGTCTGGTCAAGCATCTGGCGATGTTGCCCGGTAAGGCATATTTTTGTAACGAACGTATCGGTATCTTTTCTGAATTCCCTGATAAGCGGCGCCATTTTTATTGCCTCTGGCCTGGTGCCGTAAATAAATAATATGGTTTTCATTTTGCCTCTGCATTCTGAATCATTTACTGAACAATTCATTCAAACTCTGTATATAATCATCCCAGTATAGGGAATTCAGTGAGTTATATTTCTTTATGTCGGCGATTTTGTCAGGTAGTATATTTTTATCATTAAGTATTTTAAGGAAGTAATTTCTGATAGCATCCGTTTTATACGGGTCAACGGCAAACCCTATATTTTGATCAACGACAAAACGTCCGAGTTCCGTACCGTCTGCAAAAACAGCAGGTTTTTCAAATACAAGACTTTCAAAAAATTTATTCGATATTGCATATTTTACGTTATAATCCTTATTGGGATACACTGCCCAGACAATGTCGGATAGATCATAGATACATTTTATATCTTCATAGTCATATTGACCAAAAAAATATACGTTTGCGTATTCCTTTGAAAAATCGTACAGTAGTTGATAATCACGTCCTTCACCAAAGAACAATACATCTATTGGAAGATTATCCACGGCAATTATAAGGTTGCGCATACAATCAAAATATCTAAGCGTTCCGATAAACGATATTTTAAGCCGATCTGAATCGTGAAAAAACCGGGCGGCTTTATCTGTAAGAGCGGTACGAAAAGGTTTATTTTCTATAACGTGGACAGGTCTACGGTAAAAAGAGTATAAGTCTTTATAAAATCTTGAAGCCAGAAGAATGCAGTCTGCTTTTTTTAATGCCATCCTTTCAATCAACCGGAGGATGTGCAAAACGATGCCGCTTCCGGCAGTGGGTATATCAAGGTTTTCATACACCAGCTTTACCCCTTTTGGTTTTATCAGGGCGGCTGTGACCAGCATAGGCCAGTGAGAAGCAATAATACAGTCAGGTTTTATTTGATTAAGACGCTTTTTTATATATGAAGAATATGAAAACATCTTCATCAGCTTTCCAAAAAGATCGCCATACGGTACGGCGGCAGTGTAAAAAAATTCCGTCCAGTTTTCATTTGCAGCAACCATACGGTTGTCCCTGTTCCAGGTAATGACGAATCGCTCGAACCCTGACAGAGACAGCAGGATTTTTGTATTACGGTTATTTATCGGATATGACGTATCAAGAAGGACTATTTTCTTCATTAGGCATTACACTTTTAATAAGACAATATCCGTGGAACATATTCTTCATATTCCCTACTGCTGCCAGATATCCCAAATTGTTAATAATACACGCCATGTCAACTCTTTTTTGCGCCGGCGCAGGCTGACAGTCGTATTCACAGAACACAAATCTTGATTTTACCGCTGAATTCGATAAAATTGTACAGTTTTTTAATGGAATAGAGCTTTTTGAGAGCTTTCAGGTACCGATGGTTTGCCTGCGGAAGGTATGAGCGAAACGAGAAGATTATGAACGATAAAATCCGGGTGCTTAGTATTTCTTCGATGTTTCCCAATTTGCGAATGCCGGTTCACGCGCAATTCGTCAAACAACGACTGGATGCCCTGTCACAATACGTTGATTTAACCGTGATTTCACCCATTCCGTGGTTTCCCGGCGAAAAACTGATCTCCAGGTATTGTAACCGGCATGAAATCCCTATCGCCACGAATCAAAACTACTATCCGACTTTTTTTCCGAAATTTTTTTCCATTCCGGCGATTCTTAAGCCTTTGGAAGGCTTATTTATGGCTTACTCCGTATACGCATGGGTTCGAAAATATAACAAGCCAGATAATTTTGACCTGATTGATTGTCATCTGGGGTTTCCAGACGGTTATGCCGGAGCGCTGCTGGCTAAAATATTGAAAAAGCCTTTTGTGGTAACACTCCGCGGTCACGATATAAATGAACTATATAAATACCCGATCCGTATTCGACAGGTTATTTTTGCTCTTCGCAAATGCAGCCGCTTTTTTGGCGTTTCGCAGGCATTGGTTGATGGCGCCGTCAAACTCGGCGCTCCCGCAGAGAAAGGTTGCCGTAGCGCCAATGGAGTGGATTCCAGGCGATTTTTCCCATCCGACCGGCAGGTTACCCAAACGCAGCTTGGTCTTGATCCGCAATTGCAATACATGGTTTCCGTTTCCCATATTGTAAAACGCAAGGGGAACGATATCCTGATTCGCGCGCTTGCGATTTTAAGGAAAAAGGGGTATTCCAAGCTTAGGTATATTATTGTAGGCGCCGGGGGCAACGAAGAAGGAGATTTTTCCGGATTCCTGAAAAAACTTGCGGCCGAACTGGGCGTTTCCGAATATATTCATTGGATCGGCGCAGTTGAAAACACAAAATTGCACCGGTATTATTCTGCGGCTGATATCAGTTGCCTGGCCAGTGAAAAGGAAGGCTGGCCGAATGTGATACTTGAATCAATGGCCTGTGGAACGCCTGTTGTCGCTCACTCTACCTGGGGCGTTCCTGAAATAATTACCTCGGAAAATCTTGGTTTTCTTGTGGAAAATCGCACTCCGGAAGCTTTCGCTGACGCCATTGAGCGAGGGCTTGCGAAAACCTGGGACAGGGACGCCATTGTCGCTTACGCGAAAGATCATTCATGGGACAATACGGCACAGGAACTGTTTAAACATTTTACTGAAATTGTTTGAGGTTTTACTCAGGGTTTCCTTGGCTCGGATATTTCATACCTGCGTTCCTTTCCGTCGGCTGCCATGCAATCGCCCGGTCTCCTTTTATATACCTGAAAAGAGCAACGGCGGCAGCCGAAACAGTGATGCCGAAAAACGCTGGAATGGCTATAATACGAGGGATATGTGTA
>Ga0123353_10010185_pt1 | contig 13076 bp, 14 predicted proteins | sample TergutLab28metaG_3_FD_92763 | JGI IMG/M metagenome (GOLD analysis project Ga0123353, IMG submission 92763) | Labiotermes labralis P3 segment gut microbial communities from Petit-Saut dam, French Guiana - Lab288 P3 | ecosystem: Host-associated > Arthropoda: Insects > Digestive system > Gut ...
ATTGGGTTTTTTTTTTTTTAAGGAAAGGAAAGTCACAACTCATTGACATTTGTTTCTTTCCATATTATTAGATTAAAACTGCTGAAGTGATTAATTATAAATGGATTTAGCCTCTGAATTTGAGTCTACTAAAGAGGAATTTGTTAGATGGGTATTCATAATGTGATTTAACATGACAGAAGTGCATATGCAGACCCCACAGTTTCACATCACATAAGGAATCATTGGTGATTATGTTCTTCATTTTATGATCTTAGCCCCATAGGTTTTGCTGTGCTGCTACTGGCTGGTGTCATCCTAAGCCAGCTGTTGGCAAACTTCATCACCACATGAAATCCTTCCTTGGAACTTCAGAATACATAAACTCCATGTTCCTCATAGATTTTTCTCCATTATGTGGCCCTTTCTGTCCATCTGGACATCAACTTTACTTTGCCTGCTAAAACTTTGTTTTACAAATAATTTTCTCTCTGAAGGAAATTGAAATTACTATAACACATCTCCAATATACAAATGAGCAAAAAATATGTTTCTTCCAAAACAGATTAATAGAGCAACATAAGTATCATTTTCAGATAAGTATCATTGTTTTGTAAGAATTTTACTTAAAATTGTACTAGTTCCCAACTTTTTCCAAAGTGTGTCCCCTAAAAATGTTTTATGTGCTACTGAGAGACTGGTTGGCATAGTCTGGGAACTACTGCCAGAAGAAAAGTAACCCATTGACTGACTATTGTTATACTTACTGATAAATATATTCGCAATTAGCCTATGTGCATTGTGTGAATCAGGATGATTTGTAGTATATATGAGGGTAGATTCATAATAATCCATGTTAGTTCCTAAATAGCATAAACTTACAAATTTCCAGTTGTTTTAGACCCCTGTCTAATGATTTGTTCCACAGAAGGGTGCTTTTTGTAAACTTCCGTCTTTCATTGTTGTCTTTTTTAATACTTTTGGAGCCAATGTAATAGGATTGGCAGTACTTATAGAAGGCTGGGCCTTTTCCTTTTCATGTCTGTACATAATAATAATAGTAATGAGAGTAAATTTTTTTTCATCACTAGAATACAAATCTATCTTGCTCATGTAATACTGATAAAAGTCTGGGGATGGCTGCAATGTGATCTTTCCTATTGCCAGAGAGCAACTATGTTGCATAAAATGAGTAACCTTTGCAGGTTATTTTATTTATGTTTCAACATATGTCATGACCATGAAACTGTTTTTTTGCTGTTATTGTAAACTGTTTACATCAGTCTAGGTGGAAGGTGATACAACAGCACTGGAATTGTAAACTTAGAATCCAGGTTATATATGCATTTATATAATTTCTGAGGTCACAGATTTTGATGGAAATGAGGATATGTTATGTTAGGAAAGCTGAGAGGAAGAGACTGCTTGGGACACCTAGATACAGATGGTAGGATAAAATTAAACTGGACGTGAAGGAAGCAGTATGAGGATGTGGAGTAACTATACCTTGCCCCAGATAGGGTCCAGAGATGGGCTGTTGTGAACACAGTGACAGATACATTATGAGGCAGAAAATTTGTTACCTATCTGAGTGCATTATAGCTTTTCCAGATGTTAGTTTAGACCCTTACTCATTTTTCTCTCACACATTTTATACCAGAATACTGGGTTTCATGTCCTTTTTTACCGGCAGCCACCTTAAAACCCAGTTCTAGGTTTTTAATATATTTTAATTGTTCAACTTTTCTATATACATTTTACTGACAGCACTTGTTTCTTTTGATAATGCTATACATAATGTTTATTACATACTCAGTTACAGAAGAAACAAGTTTATTTTAATAATGCAGTCACTGTGGAAATCAAAGATCTGAACACTGCTAGGACCTGTGATAGCTCCAAGTTGGACTGACAGACTTGATTGTTTCTATGAGAATTGACACACTTCTCTTCATTGCCGTGTCTTGGATGGCTTTGAGACCAACTCAGTAACATATATCCTGCCAGCTTGGCCTAGGGATAAAGGTTGCCAAGTATGAAGCAACAACTTAGCTCCACGTAGTTCCCGGAATCAAAATACGTGGGGACTGCCTGCCTTACCTCCTTTACTGCACACAGTGGCAACTACTGGATAACCTCCACAGAATCATACAGGAACTAAAAACTTATGCATTGTGACACCATCTATTTTTGTAGGTGGTTACCAGTGTTTGGAGTAACCTGCTGTATTCAGTTGGAAGGAACCAAAAATATATAGCTGATGCCTTTACTAACTTGTGAAGCAGACAGTATTCCCTTTCACCACCATAAAAACAATTTATTTTATTTTTCCTCTTTTGTACAAATATACACATACATATGAACATAATACTTTACATTCAGGTCGTAGATCTGAAGCTTAGCTCACAAATCACTATCAATAAAAGTTTCATTACAATTTTCCTCAAAACCTCCACGCAAGTTTTGAGCACTACAGTGACAGATGATGGGCTTTTCCTCCCAGCATCCTGTCATTCATCTGCATTACCCACTTGCAAGGTAAAATATTCAATTTATCAGTAAGCATAATTGAGGCCTTCCTACAGCTGAACCATACCCATAATTTTAAACTGAGGAATAAGAATTGATCACTTTCCCCCTTAATTGAGAAAACATTAACCCTTCACTGGCATTTCAGCTTAAATTCCAATTATGCCCAGGATGGAGGGGTCTTAAATTTGTATCATCCTAAAATGCATTCATGACTATATAGTACACCAAGGCCAGCACTGAAGGGTTAAATAACTGCTTTTAACTTTGTAGTAAGTGTTACAATGCAGTGTTGTATTTACTTTTTAAGCTTGTGGTCAGTCTGACTGGCATATTTTGTGTATATTATTGTAGGTATATGTGCTTTTGTGTATATATGGAATGTGTGACAGTTTTCTTCCATACTTGAAGAGCTGGCATATTCTGTGTAGTCAGCTAAAGATCAATATGTTTTAGGAATGAATACGTTCAATTAATACTGTACATACCTAATTACAAATACACAGCTGTATGAAATTAAAAGAAAAGGTATATTATGGGGAACGTGTTTCATCTTCGACATGTTACCATTTTACAGGAAATATCAGACCACAGAGTGTTGCCACATTGTCTTTGTTCGGTCTGACAAGACATTTCATTAGTCCAAGTTGGAAATGCTCCCATTTTTTATCCTTGTGGTGGGGTGGCAGTTGTTGCTGAGGAATTGCAGCCTCTGACAAGCCTACTGCCCATCCTCTAATACAGAAATATGGAGCACTGGTGGAATGGCAACTGTCAGACAGTATGTGGAGGTGCATCTTTGCCACCAAGAATCCAACAAGGACTGCACATGGGCTGAACCAGGGCCTTCTGCCTGGGATATTGGTAATGAGTGTCCTATGGCACAAACAGGTTGCCCTTCTACATTCACTTTATCATTTTTGCAAATTTCCATTTGACATAAAACAGGCAGTGGATTGCATAATGTATGAGGAATAACTCCAGAATGTTGTTGATCTATATAGTTTAGGGAGGGACTGACCAGATGTCTGGAAAACAGAATGTAAGAATGCAAATGGATCGAACTGCATGTCCAGCCTTGAGACTCGGTTTTCAAGACACCGAGACTCAAAGTTCTGTTACTAACAAATGCCCAAACCCTCCACATACACATTCAATAAAACTGTATACCCCATATTTTGGAACCAAAGGCTTTGAAAGCATAGGTTTGTACAAAAAGATAATGCATATATATTGTATGTCTTACAGAGAGAAGTCTCTATTTTAGCCCTTGCTCCTTTACATTATTTAGTAGGTGTGATGCTCCAACATCCTACCAAATTAAGATCCATGAAATACATGTACATGTTCTCATTCAGATTCTGTTTTGATTATTTTGCCTACTGTGTCAGCCAATATAAAAGCAGAGGAGATACAGTCATCAACATGTGATGACATGAAACTATCACCTCCAGCAACAAGCAATGGCTGTTCTGATATAGTGAGACACCCAGGTTGCCCTGTGTATGGAATTATAACCTGTGAGTATTGCCACCTATGACACTTGACATGTGCTGGTTGAGGCCAGTCTGGAAACATTACCTCCACACGACCAATAAGTTCTTCCCTAACATCATTTAAGTCTCTGTCAGCATTGTTTTCACCATACTGCATTGTTGTATGGAAGACAACTGCAGAAGGCAAAGCTGGCCTGTTTCTTTTCTTATTATCAAATGAAACATACCGAAAGATCTCATCATCATATATGTACTTTGCATCCCAGTCTGTATTAAATTTATAATTTGAATCAAAGAACAAACATAAGGCATATCTTGAACTGAATTTCACAGACTTAAGGTTCTGCTCCATCTCATAGTTTTTAGTTATTAGTTCATTGAGAGAACCCTGAAGCTCAAGCACTTGGGGTACAGGCATTGTTAAGATAACTATATCAAATATGTCTTGCACTCCAGACTTTGTTTCAACAAGCCAGTGTTTCCCTTGTTTGTGAATTGATACTACATGATATCCAAAGTGAATTTCATCTGCAGCATCGTTAAGAAAATGCTTCACCACAGAGCTCATTCCATATGGGGCTATAAAATGATTGACACCCACTAGGGCTTTCATTCCCTCTATCTTGCTACACAACGGTTCGATTATGTTTGTCCCTGTCAGCGATCCATAGATATCACTGTGTTTGGTGAAGTTCTCCTGTGGTGTTGTGATGTACTGGGCACCAAGATCTGCAATACAGCCTGAATCTGAAGGACTCGTACTTGTGCTCATTCGGCCGCCAACTTCTCTCGCTTTGTCCCAGACGACGAGATAGACCTGTTTCCTACATATTTTACGGAGAATCGACCCCGTTACTGCACTCGTAAGTCCAGCACCAACCAACAATATTTTGCACACCATGTTATGAAGGTTATAAGGTTAAGAGATGAGGTTAACAGTTTGACTACCCTAATATTTATACACGCAGCATACACAAATGCCGGTCCAAAATTCAAATAACGTTCCTTTTAACTTTAGTAGTGAATAAGGTTCGTTATGGAAATTGGCGGTTAACATCAACTTTCAGCCGAAAGAACACTATAATTGCATGTATGGCTGTAGTGTTTGTGTGAACCTCCAGAGGCACAGCATAATGTTCTAGCGATACGTTTATATAAACAATCTTGGTAAAAAAAAAAAAACACACAACCCGGTAAATTAGGGGTTTCTTTTTTCCACTCAAAACAGTCATTTAACACTAGCGGTACAACAGCAAAAGTAAATCTGTGTCCCTATTGCACGGTTCTGATACAGCTAACCTGTTTTCTGTGACATTATTTATAGATCACATATTTCGCGTATTTCCTTGTGCATGCTTGTCTGGTACAAGGGGATTCTGTCTTTTCTCGAGTAGTCTGAAATGCATTTTGTATACCATAATGTAAAGGATAAACTGATTCGGATTTAATACGTACAAACGCAAACGCCAATGGTGGCAGCACGCATTGCAAAGCTCGTACAATTACCGTTGAGGAAGTCATGATTACATGATTTTTCCTGCCATCTATGAACGCTCCGAATAGCAACATCTCGGCGACGATCGTTGCGACCTCTATGCCCCTATGTGAGCATGATGCGTGGATTAGCCTGTTAGAAAACCATTTGCTATTAAACTTTCGACTAGCTATCGGTGCCATTTTGTATCGACCACCAACCTACACTTGCGTATGACCCATTTATTGACACAGGTGTGTAGATACTGTTACATTATACACATAACGCAACCCTCGTACAGGCTGGGAGTGAAGTTCCGAAACGTATGGTTTGAGCGCCTCAGAGCGGTGCTGACGAAACAAGCATGAGATGTGAAACTATGTCTATCGGTCAATAGGTATCGACGTTTCGGTGGAGCGTGTTAACTCCATATTGAGGGTCCAAGAAGACGCTTCTGTTATGCCTATAATATAAGTAGGCCTACTGTTGATTGCATATGACTGTAATGTGTTCATTTAAAGCTTAATAGTTTGTTGGGGCGGTGCTGATATTTTTGCATTATTAGGCGCGTTCTCAAAATTGCTAAAAGCGACTGTTAGTTTCGTGACGTCTGCCTGCCTGCCTGTCTGTCTGTCCACATGGAATACCTCAGGTCCCACTAGACGGATTTTGGTGAAATTTGTGTATTTTTCGAAATTTTGAGAAAATTTGATTTTCATTAAGATCTGACAAGAATAACAGATACTTTACAGGAAGACCAATAGGCATTTCTTATTACATCTCGCTCATTTCTTCTTAGAATGAGAAATGTTTCAGACAAAAGTTGTACAGAAAATTGAAACTCGTGTTTTATGTTCAAAATCATGCCGTGTATGAGATAATGTGGAAAAATATTGTAGAGCATGAGGCCAAGATGACAGTAGGGTGTATGTGCATTTCATGCTGGATACCTCAGACTACAAAAACACACTCAGAATATGTAATATTTATTGCTTGTCCATTGCAATAATGGTTCCATGAACAACAACATGCAGTTTACTTCATCCTTTATTAAACATCTTTTTAGATATTGTTGAGTTATTGACTGATACCCACACCTATTGCCTCAATGTTATGCTATATGTAGTACATTGCCTATCTTGTCAAGTTTAGCTGTGTTGTGGTGAACAGGGTAAGTATTGCTGTGGACAGAACTTAGCATAACCAGTACATGTATTGCCCTACAACCTTCATCACAGTATATGAATTGGATCATATACATGACAAACCTATGCCCAGCCACCTCAATGTGAAAAAAATTGTCTGACTGGTTGTCAGACAATATAGTGCTTGTTCTGTATGTTCAAGTTATTATAACCTACATGATAATTATTGTATGTGTATAAAAAAAGAAAGTTCCAATAAATATCTTTCAAACATTCAGTCAGCATGATTTGGTACTGTGAGTAAAGATTTTATAAATTGATAGGAGAAAGTGCAGAATGGCCTAAGCCACTGTCTAAACCATTAAATGGTTTAGATGATCTCAACAATGTTTTAAAATGTTGTTCTTACTTTCAATAAATTAGACTCTCTCTCCAGCACAAAGAGAGTCTATACGTTCTTAATGGTGTTAAAGAATCAATTGTTTGCTTTGAGAGCCAAGTGAAAATTATTGAATATTAAAGGAGTCAATACACAGAGTCACCACTGAACATTACATTCATGGAAGCTAATGTGATGCTGGGGAATTATTCTGGAGAAGGTGCTAGTTACTCAAGTGGTCAACATATTCCCTGGCTTTTGTGAAACTGAAGGCATATTAACACATTCTTCAAAAGCCTTCACCTGGATCCTATTCTAAGCTGTCTGAATAAAGTTAACATCCTATTTATTAACAGTCCATATTAACAGTATTCACCTGTCTGTACCTAAGACTCCTAACTAGTTTCTTCAGTTCAGAATTTCTGACTGCATATACATATGCATTTCTCATCTTTCTAGTATGTGATGTGTGCCACACCTGTCTTATCCTTTGATTTTATCACCCAAGTATTATTATTTGTGAAAAGTCTGAACTATGAAGCTCCACATTATGTAATATTGTTCATCTTTTTGTATGTATCCTGTCATGTGGCTAAAATTGTTTACATCCAGTTACTTTATGGTTTATAAAGTCCAATTTTAATTTTTTTTTTCTGTGTACAAGTATGTATTTTTTAAATACTTACTTTAGAATGGCACATTGAGAGTAGAACATACATACACTGAGGGTGTAAAAAATTTTTAAAGGAACCAACAAATATACTTGGATTTATGAATGTAATTGTATTACAAATTAGTCACTGACAACTCAGCATATGGACAGGTGGCAGGCACTTGTAAACAGTGTAATGAACCTTCAGGTTCCATAAAATGCAGGGAATTTCTTGACTAGCTGAAAACTGATTAGCTTTGCAAGAAGCACTCTGCTCCATGGAGTAAGTAACTAAATAACCACCAACATATTTTGGTCACTAATGTGGCCATCTTCAGGGTAATGAGAACAAGAATACAAATACAATTATAACGTGTTGAAATCACTGCATGGTTAAAAGTCACATAATTTTTGGAAAATTTTCAGCTTAAATAGTAAAATATCCGATGAGAATAAAATATTACAATTTTAAAAGTTGTTGTATGGAGTAAGTTCTATGGTATGATGTACATGGAAGAGACATGTGGTGAATTATGATCCAGATGGGTGAGTGAGTGCTTTACTGTGCAGACTATATCATTAGGTGCTACATAAAGTGGAGAATTTTTGACCAGTTTTTATAACTTGCAGCTTTTCAAAGAAAAATCTGCTGCATGGAATTATGGAATTACTTTAGCCAGTTATTTTAAAGCTGAGGTACATACTCTGTTGTTGTTTTTGAAAGTGATCTTCTGAACATCTGTACTTAGTTTATTATATAACACACGATGAGGTCCCATACGCGACACCCCATTTTTTTATTTTAAATTTGTTAAATTCATTGCAACTTTGGATTGGAATAAAATTTCCCAGTACCATACTGAAGGATCTGATATGCAATTTAAAAGGATTAAAATAATAAACATTAATTAATTTAAAACTTTTATATTATAGATATTTATTTTTATGGACCATGCATGAAAAGAAAGTTTAATTGTACTGTTACATAGGGAATAGAATCAAATCCATTGTGAGATATACATGTGCACACATTGTAATTTCTGACCCTCTGTTTAGGAACACTGCGTAATGGAGATCAGCTGCTGTAATTTGTGGTACTTTGTAGCTGTTGTCAGACTGTTTGGGAATGAATGCTCATTCTACCAGATAAACCAAAAGCTTACAGACATGCTATCTGATAATCAGAGTATACATACGGTAATTCAGTTGCTAGAAGAAGAGAGGGGTGGCACAATTATTGATATTCACACCAATCATCAGCTGGTGCAGTTTGTATGGTTTCTTCTCTCTCTTCTTTTAGTGTAGCACTTAAGAAAGATGATGAATGAGATGTGATCATTTCGGATAGTGCTTTAAAATAGGCCATTCTCACTTCCTCCAACATTTATAGTGAATTCCCAGTGAGTCATCATAATTATTACAAAAATGTTCAGAAAGCAGGGTTCCCTGTGTCATAAAATTAGAAGAGAAATATTAAGTGTAGCTTGTTGGTTCCACTGAAGTATCACTATTTTTCCAGTGTAAGCTCCAAACATTTCGATGCAATTGCCCAATCATTGAAATGTACATATAAATTAGGCTGTTTTATCCACATTCGTACCTGAACAGCCATTTCTACTTCCTCGTTGTTGTGGAATGTGTTTTCATTCATATCCAAAATTAATTCATCTAAATATTTTTTAAAGTCACGTGACTAAGAGTTGTGGTATTTTATTGGCGGTCGTCGGTTTTGCTTAAGAACCTCGTGCCATGGTACGTACGATAGCAAAGGTAAAGGTCGCCCCATTACATGACTATGCAGGCACAGAGAGGAGGCGGAAATATAGCTCCAACTCATCCTCAACCCGGCTGTAGAGGGAAGTGAGTGGTCAGCCCCACCCTTCGGTCGTCGTACCCCCCAGGAAATACCTGTTATCCATTGTACAGGAAGATGGGTGGGCCTTGGGGCCGATCCGCCGATCGTCCAGCCCGCAGCGAGTCGCTATACCGACTACGCACTCCCGGCCACCTACGTGCAGTAGTAGCTCTGACTGCAAAGTTTTATCTTTTTTGTCTTAGCAGTAGACTTACACTTCGAATGCGATCGATGTACGCCTTTGTCCAATCACTTGGCCTCGCGTGTCTACTTGCTCTTGCCTACCAATCAGCCGTGCAACACTTACAGGTGTATACCGTCCACTTACCCACAGTGTACTCCATTTTGTGCACGAGTTCTGAAATGGACATCGAACAGAGCAGTGCATTGCACTAAGTACAGATGATGTCACGTAAATAGTCCTGTCTTATTCATCTTAGTGCTTACTGTTAGCGATTCGAATGTTTTGCATTTGTTTTGAATGATGACTGTTGGGTTCTTTAGAGAGTAGGCGCAATCGAATTCTGGAGGGGCGGGAGAGGCTTGGTGAATGAATTGTATGTTGAAAACACGTTGCATGACGCATGCACTGATATTTTACGTTTCTTTCAATAGATTCGACAGTCTCAGTCGTGGTAATTAATCGGGTGAGTGCTGTTCGTGAATTCAAGTATTGGAAAAATGAATGCAAAACATGGCGACCCCTGAGGAGGCCAAGGCAGGAGACACTGAGGAAGACTGGGTGATTTACGAGATCCTGTGTAAAGATATTCCTACAGAGATGGTGAGAATCGCTTAATACATCTATTAATTTTGCCTAATCTAACACTGATGAATTAAAGTGACCTCTTCTACTTTTACGACTTTGGAGAGTGTTTTGAAAAATGCATTTGGAAGAAATGCAGTTTTATTGTACAAATTTCTAGGTCAACAGCTATGATATTTGTATGAGTGTGGATATTTTTATTGTAAATTCTTTATTTTATATCTATGTTTTAAAAAGCAGCTTCCTAATGCCCAATTTCGAGGCACTGGGAGTAGTAATTCCTTAACCCTTTACAATGCGGCCCATGTGTTCACACTTAGACTGCTGTGTTTGTGACAACACCAGGAGTAGCATCGGATTTATGTGTTTCTTTGTCTAAAGTGAGGCACGTTTATAAAGGCTGTTTTCCTTAATAAAGTGGCTCATAAAGCTAAAAAGATTTATTCAACGTCAGAAATATCAGTCGCAAAGTTATACTTATTTTACAGTGCAGAATGCAGCATTTAGACACGTAGAATGACTAACCACGTTCGTGATCATAGAATGGCAGTACAAACGGCCGATCTGCCCCCTGTTTTATAATTGTTGTTGTCATAAGGTGACAGACAACAGTTTGTGTCAGGTTATTTAGATAAGCATGCATGACTACCTCATATTTGTTCAGGAAGACTTCAAATTCCCACAAGTTAACATGCCCCCTGTTTGAGTTCTAAATAGGTACCTGCCAAACACGTTTCTGCAGCACTAGATTACTCAGTTCTTATAGCCGTTGAATTCATTGTAACTGTTTAGTTTTTGTATATATTATTGTTGCTTATTTTAACCTGCATGCCTCTCAACATTTCGTGTCAACGCGGTGTTGTAATCCCTCTGGTATATCGCCATGCTGCAGCGGCAACTTCTCCGACAAGTTTGTTGTGCTTGTAGTCTATAAACGAAGTCAACATGGCAAACGAAGTATCTCAACGTTTATTGGCTTTTGTAAGGTGCGCAGCTCAAGTCATCATTTTATTATGTGTATTCTACCAGAAGGTCTTAATCATATTATTGACGGTATTTATGAATTCTGGTAGTGAAAAGGTTCAGTCCTGTCATTAATAGTTTTAATTGAAGTTTTGTACATTACACCTTCCTCTAATTCTTGTGCAGCCTGATGACGAATTGATTTAAAAATGCCCAAACATGTAACTGTTGGCTCTATTACAAAATGTAAGTTGTGTTCGACTGATATATTTGTTGGTTTTGTATATAACAAAGCGGATAAGTCACATAATAGTGACAGAAATGATCGCTATACAATGAACTTTTATTGTTCATAACGTTCGTAAATCGAGCCCAGTAGAGTCAGCGTGCCTGTCATGTTAATTCATCGCGATGTACAGTAAACAACCAATGTCGATCGATGGACCGTGCCAGGCGGAACTAGGCGGTGGGAAACATGTAAATCGATACAAATAGACTTTCTTTATTAAGAGCCTGATAGAGTAAAGCTGTGTGAAGGCACTACAAAGTGGGCCAAGCTTCCACCGCAAGGCATTTTGGTGTTTAGGCACAGCAGGAATTGCAACAAGCCCATAAACGAAAATGAAGGCTCATTCTACAGATTCTAGCCTTAGCAAGTTTCTACCGAAGTGGGAGCCGCAATCCGAATGTTTCCCTTAGGGTCACCGAGAAATTGACCTATGACAGAGATGCTGAATTAGTATTAGCAGTCAGAGATCAAATTAAATGAGAAACACAGATGTAATTCAGAAAGTATTTAATAGATATCTTGTAGGGTAACAGGTGATTAGTCTGTAAAGTTGCTAAATCACATTTGAAGACACTTTTATGGTTTGGGGCCTCAAACTCTGGTTATAGGCGCGTTCGCAAAATTGCGAAAAGTGAATGTTAGCTTCGTCGTGTCTGTCTGTCTTTTTTCATGGCTCCTATTGCACGGGTTTTCGTAAAATTTTATATTTAAGGGTTTTTCGAAAATCTGTCGAGAAAATTCAAGTCTTGTTAAACTCTGACAATAATAGCGGTTACGTTACATACAGATCGATGTGCATTTATGATCATGTATCGCGGAATTCATCTTAGAATAAGAAATATTTTAGGCAAAAGTTGTAACGAAAATGAAAATACACATTCAAGGTTCAATAACTACCTTTATGTTTTTTTTTTGTCGTGCATCGTGACACAATTGTGTAACGGAAAGCAACAAAATGCACGTTTTTCAAATTAATGTTTTAATTCAAATCTTGGTGTCTTGTACATAATTCTAACATCGCGTGTTCATCATCAGAAAGACCATTTGTACATGAAATTTATTTCTTGTATGTTTTTCATGTATTTATGTAAGCTGTCTAGCAGGTGGAAGGATGTGCTCGATACTAATGTCCAGCTAGCTAGACTGTGGCTTTGGGCCGGACTGTTTACCCTGACTGAGGTTTGCTTGATGTTCTTCAGTCCCTCCCAGTTTTTTTTTCGCTTTGAAGCTGTTCGGCTTGTGTTACTGACCATAAGCGTAGTCGGCTTAACGACTAGGCTACGTGCTGGATGATCCTAAATTCGCATCCCCGTAGGGCGCAAGAGTTATTTTCTCCACGCGTCCAGACCGGTTCTGGGGCCGACCCAGCTCCTATTCAATAGGTATCTGTGTCCCTTTCAGGAGGTAAAACGGCCGGGGCGTGAAGATGACCACTCATCTTTATCTAGTGCCGAGATTAAGTGGAGCTATATCTCTGCTTCCCCATATGGCTTCGTGGCGTGGACAGGGAAGACTTACTTTTACGTTGTCGCGTACATTCAAAATACTG
>Ga0123353_10010186_pt1 | contig 13076 bp, 8 predicted proteins | sample TergutLab28metaG_3_FD_92763 | JGI IMG/M metagenome (GOLD analysis project Ga0123353, IMG submission 92763) | Labiotermes labralis P3 segment gut microbial communities from Petit-Saut dam, French Guiana - Lab288 P3 | ecosystem: Host-associated > Arthropoda: Insects > Digestive system > Gut ...
AATCAGCCAACCGTTGAGGATACAATATCAATACTTAGAGGTTTGCGCGAACGCTATGAACTCCATCACGGTATCACAATCAAAGACAGCGCGTTGGTAACCGCAGCCGTTCTGTCTGATCGGTATATAACGGAGCGGTTTCTGCCGGATAAAGCCATTGATCTTGTTGACGAGGCCGCCGCGAAGCTGCGCACAGAGAGGGACTCAAGCCCTGCCGAACTTGATGAGGCGATGCGCAGACAGATGCAGCTTGAGATAGAGATCGTTGGATTGAAAAAAGAGAAAGACAAAGAGTCAAAAGAAAAAATATCCAAGCTGCAAGATGAACTCACCGTTGTCAGCGCAACTGCGTCATCCATGAAAAGCCGTTGGGAAGCGCAAAAGGCGCAATCAGACAAATTGCAAAGTATCCGCGAACAGATAGATAAGGCGCGGGTTGATCTCGAACAGGCAGAGCGTGAATACCAACTCAACCGCGCTGCGGAGTTGCAGCATGGGCGTATCCCTGAGCTGGAACGTAAACGGGAAGAGCTTGAAAAAGAGATGAAAAACACCAACGATGGAAGCCGTCTCCTCAAAGAAGAAGTTGGCGAAGAGGATATCGCCGAGATAATCAGCCGATGGACGCGAATCCCCGTCAGTAAACTTGTCGCGGGTGAAAAGGAAAAACTATTATCATTATCAGAACATCTGCATAAACGTGTGATCGGTCAGGACGAAGCGGCCGTTGCAGTAGCAGACGCTGTTTTGAGAGCGCGGGCTGGTCTCAAAGACCCAAATCGTCCCATAGGCAGCTTTATATTTCTTGGGCCGACCGGCGTTGGTAAAACTGAACTCGCGCGTTCGCTCGCATTTAATCTATTTGATGATGAACGTGCTATGGTGCGTATTGACATGTCCGAATATATGGAAAAACACTCAGTTTCACGCCTTACAGGAGCGCCTCCGGGATATGTAGGGTACGATGAGGGTGGACAGCTTACGGAAGCGGTAAGAAGACGGCCATATTCTGTGGTACTTTTTGATGAGATTGAAAAAGCTAATCCCGACGTTTTTAATATTTTGTTACAGATACTTGACGATGGCAGAATTACTGATTCTCAAGGCCGGTTAGTTGATTTCAAAAATACGATTATTATATTGACATCGAACATAGGGTCACAGCTTATCCTTGAGCAATTTGATAAGGATGGCGGTATCAACAAAGAGATCGTATTGAACGAGTTGAAGCGTCATTTCAGGCCGGAATTTTTGAACCGCATTGATGAAACCGTAGTTTTTGAACCGCTTGGCGAGGGACAAATCCGTCAGATTGCGCTTTTACAGATGCGCGGTCTTATTGAGAGACTTTCAGGACTGCGAATCACGGCTGAAATTGACGATAGCGCACTTGATCTAATCGCACAAAAAGGGTACGATCCTGTATACGGCGCACGTCCGTTAAAGCGCGTCATTCAAAAAGAGATCGAAACGCCGGTGTCGAAAATGATTATATCCGGTGAGTTGGCTGATGGCGGGACGCTGCGGATTTGTGGGAATCAGGGTAAATTAGAATTTATTGTGTAATGCCGACAAACTTCTCAAAGACAATAGTTCGATAACGATGAACCGTGTTATCCCCATCCCTACGCCGTCCCAATGTCATCGTTCTTCCCAATCCACCAATATTTTTTGATTCGCCTGACGTTCCCCTGCTCTCAAGTTTTACTAAATCCATATTGCGCTGATAGCATGATATTTCCAATTCGCATATCAGCGGTTCGTTGATATATAAGGATAAAATATTTTTAAGCAGGCGGTTGTTGCTTAAATCGGGTAGTAATGATTTATACATATCAATGTCTACCGGGCCTAATGATATTCTGAATTTTGCGGTACGGTCATAAACCTTTGAGCCGATAACAGCGCATTTACCCAAACGCAATCCGCGGCTTAATGGGCGGCGGTTTTCTACGGATGTCCATCTGCCGATATTTTCTTCTATACGGACAGGGATATTTTTCCATATTGATTGTATGATTTGCTTTAAACCATCGGCGCTTCGGGTACTGCGGGAAAAAGCAAAGAGCCAAGAGAGATCGTAATCTTCAAATTGTTCGAGCTGCCGGGCGGATAATCTCTCAAATATTTGTATAGCGGGATCTCCGGCGCTGCGCCAAATTTTGTATTTACGCATTGCGTCTAACCATAAATGGTGGATGCGGTTCTGCATTATTGACAGGAACGCCTGCAGAGGCTCAGAACCTTTACGGTCACGGCTGGCGTAATCGGTGAACCCTATAGGTAATGGTGTGGTTATACCAAGAAGGTTCATCATCGGCAGGCGGATTGTTGCTTTTCGCGAATCGCTTATGTTGACTGCGCCAATGTCACTTGGCGGAAACGTGAAAGATGGATCCGTTTCAAAAAAGATATTTTCGGCTGAAAAATCTTCCCCTAAAATGTCAAGAAACTGCAGCAGATCAAATTGGTGATAGTTTTCAGCGATATATTCTTTCTGATTGTCCACTGTTCTACCCTACTCTCTCTCCCGACTGACAAGACCACTCAAATGTTTTGCCTGAACCCGACATCGTGAAGACTAACCGCAAGAATGTGTTTATTGAGGCCATACACGACAGCGCTCTCGCCAAGACCGTTCCGAGCAAAAACAGACTCTCTTCCGCTGCGTCGTTTTCGTCTATGGTTATATTCATTTCCGTTCCCCTGATCACCGCTCTGTCAACGGCCAAATCTACCGGCTTGAACGCTACGGAAGTGATGGCTTCTACTTCGGTGTGCTTTTCCCATGCGTTAACTCCGCCTCTCTTTCCGCTCTGATTCCCCATTCCCGTCCAGTCATACGCATACAAAAGACTTTTCAGCTTTTCGGCATCGTTAAAATCAGAATATGTGCTTGCGAGATGGGATGTGAATATCCACAAATATTCGTCACTATTTGGCGGATGAATCGGATTGTCTGGAGTTGTGATATTCTCAAATGTAATGAAATTTGGAAAATTTGGCGCTGGCTTGCGTAAGCCCCCGCCGGCTGCCGTTTTGCCGGCCAAATTTCCGTTAGTCTGCCACGCTTCTATGTGAAGCATCTCTTTTATAATTCGCCCTTTTTCGGTTTGCTGACCGTTCATGGATAATTTTATGCGCTGATCACCGTTTAGCTGGCGCTCGCGGCGCAGGGAATAAGAGCGCGGCGCTCCCGGTTTGCGGAATTTATTGTATATGCGCCGTTCGCCGGTTACAGCGTCTATCCCTGTCACAGATTCTACTGAACGGATAGCATAACATTTGGGACGCGCAGCGTCGGAGGTTATATCGTACTCGCCTTTTTGACCATCAATGTACAGCGGTTCGGCGTCACGCTTAAAGACGTTTACAGCCGGAACACAGTAGAGTTTCAAATTAGATTTTGTTATGGCAGATGGAATTTTTCTGTTAAAGGATACATCAAGGAACAATGTCGATGGTGGTTTATCACCGCACGGCAGTGTTTCAAGTCCAAAGACATCCACAAATAAAAACCGTTCGGGGAATGTGAAGTAATCCCTGATCAGGCTGAGCGGACGGTTAATATTTTGGGGTTCCGGGAACAGATCGTCAGATTCCGCAAATCCGCCCTCAATAAACGTATCTTTGGGAACAAGCCGCACCGTTCGTCCAAGGTCATCCCTGACGGCCGCTTCCTCTACATCGTGCAAAAGTGATTTTCTGATTCGCAGCGCTGAGGCCAAGTCTGCGCGTATGTAAAACCGCAGCGGTGACATTTGCAGTGACTCGGGACGTATACCTGGGTCTAACTTGAACGCGAGCGTAAGCGTGTCTTTGCCGGAGGCAGCGGTAACGCATTCTACTTTATCAAGAGCGAGCGGATTTATGATTACATCATGGGTTGTTGAGAATTGACAGCTTACGGCAGAATCGGAATCAGGCGCAGTCAACATCTCCGTTCCTTTACTAATCGTATAGCTGTTCTGAAGTATTCCCGGCCGCGGCGTAAACTCTACGATACACGCGGGCGGTATAGGTTCCAAAAGCCGCGGCCAAAGCATTTCGACAAGACCTTCTGTCAGCTCTGGAAATCCGTCGTCAAGCCGCCTCTTTATTCCGGCGCTCAGAAACGCGAAGCCCTCAAACAACCGCTCAATATGTGAACTCCCGCCCTTTACGGAGTCTAATTTCAGGTACCGCGCCCGCTGCGGATACATCTGTGCGAACCGCTCGCCCTCTTCCCGTAAATACCGGAGTTCTTCCTCGAAATAAATGTCATTAACCATAACTGAACATACCAATCCATAAATCCATCTGTTTTTCTTGCTTTTTTCATCCCGCAAACCCCCGGGGTTAAAACCCCGGGCTATAAAGACGCGCCAAAAAGACGGCGCGAGCGTGTCTTCAACACGCGGAAAATGCGGAATATACAACAATATCCAATGTACGTTTTTTGTACACTGGATATCTTACATTATCGTTTTTAAACCAGTCCTCTTTTCAGTACGATTATTTATCGTCCCACGCATCGGATGCTCGCAAATTACCATCGGCGTATGACCATGTTACCTTTGCGTACCGCAATTCCACCTCTTCCATGTGTGCATACTTTTCTTTGGAGGGGTCTTTGACATTGTGCATGATAGGACGCACGGAGCAAATTCTTACGTCTTCAAGTTTGTGGTTGAAATACTCCTCCTCATTACCTTTAGCGTTAATTCGGTACCACTTGATTACCACTTCCTTGAAACTTTTACCCTTACATACTGCATCATACAGATAAGAAGACGAAGCGTCGAACGCTTTCTGTAAACGTACCGACTCATGCTTGCGGGTACCGGTGAGTTTGCCGGTATCGGGGTCGGTGGGTGTACGCACTTCATGCTCGAACTCAAGTATCTCCACACTTCCTTCTCTTCCTTTAACGTCAACAGAACCTTTAATATCTTTTCCGTTAGGGTCTTTTATCCACATATAAGCTGGTGTTGGCATCTGCTATTCCTTTTTTTAATGGTTATGATATGATACAGGGGCGGCTGCGAGGGCCGCCCTTACAATTATTGTTTTCCTTTTGGCAATTTTGACACAAGAGACAGATTTATGTCGATCCCTTCTATCTGAAAATGCGGAGTCACCGCCAAATCAACCTTGAAAAATCCGGGGTTGTCCTCAATCTCGTTTACGTTTACCGCAGCGTCTTTGAGCGGATGGGTCGCTATCAGCTCGGGACTTGGATCATTCATTTCTGTAACAAGTCTCTTTATCCAATTGTTAAGCTCTTCTTCAAGAACCACGCGGCTTTTGGTTGAGCCGATGTTTTCGCGCTGAATTACTTTCAGATAGTGCGCTATACGTGATATGAGGAATATGTACGGCAGCCTTGAGTTTATCCTCATATTGGCGGTAATAGCCGGATTGTCATACTCCTGCGGCTTCTGTGTAGAATTCGCCGAGAAGAAACAGGCATAGTCTCTGTTTTTATAGAACGACAGCGGGATAAAACCTTCCTGCGCGAACTCGAATTCGCGTGTTTCCGGTATCAAAATTTCGGTTGGTATTTTCACCTCTGTTCCCCTGCCTGCGTCAAAAACGTGTACCGGCAGATTCTCCACTTTTCCTCCAGCTTCAGGCCCGCGAATTTGAACGCACCAGCCGTTATCTATAAAGGAACGCACCATGTTAGCCGCAAACGCAAAAGATGCGTTACCCCACAAATACTTGCTGCTGTCCGCACCGGCCACATTCTCCCGGTACACGAACTCCTTGACAGGCGCAGTATCCGGCCCATAAGGCAGTCTGAGCGAAAAACGCGGCAGCGTCAAACCAATATAGCGGCTGTCTTCGCTCTGGCGAAATGAGTTCCAGCGCAAAAATTCTGAACGCTCCATGTAGTTATGCAGATCTTGAATTTTTGTTACGTCGGTCGCATTTTCCTTACCAAAGAATTGGGGCGTAGCCGAACCGACAAACGGACAATGGCACGATGACGCTACCTTGGATATCTCCTGCAAAAGCGCAATATCGGGAGGGGTTGAATTGAACTCAAAATTACTGATCATCGCAGCGTAAGGCTCGCCTCCGGGAGTGTCGTACTCATCGGTATACACGTGCTTGTAGAGTCCCGATTGTATAGTTTCGGGAACATCCTCAAAATCTTCCGTGAGTTCCATCTTAGAGGTGTCTATTATGTTAATCTTCACATTTTTTCTAAAATCAGTGCGCTGTACGAGAAAATCAAGACTGCGCCACGCGGACTCCAATTTTTGGAACTCCGGCGCGTGTAAAATCTCATCAAGCTGCAGTGAGATACGGCGGTCGATTTCCGCTATTTGAGCGTCCAAAATAACTTTGTCAATCTTATCTACCGTGACTGATGACTCAATTACGCTATCCACGAAAAACGCGAGAGCCGCACCAATTCGCTCATTTGCCGCACTCTCCGCGAGTGCTTGCGGGTTACGGTAGTTAGATATGGCCACCGAGGTCTCAGGCGGAGCAATATTCATGGTTTCGTAAATGTATTTCAGGCCGGAGCCCGCTTCTTTATTTTCGGTTTGGTTTTCCGCGACGGCAACTTTTACTGACATGATTTATCCTCCAATTCAGGAACAATTCTATGCAATTCTTTCTGCAATTTTTGCGCAGATTCAGGGTTTTTGATAAGCTCCTCAAGACGACGGCGGAACTCTCTGTTGTCAAGCAAATTCGATTTCAGGTCTTTCAATAGATTTCTCGCCGCGAGAAGCCGATTCAATGCGGGCACGGCAGACGCGACGTTTTCCGGCTTAAAGGAAGACATTTCCGTTATCGGAATATCGACCTGCATTTCGCCTTCACCTTTCAATTTGTTCTCTACGGTAAAAGAGAGATTGAGGCCAAAGTCTGTCATGACTTGGCCAAAATTGTTTTTGTCGATGGAGATTTTTTCTCTGTCGGTGAGCCGTCCTTGCTTTTCCTGCTGTGTATAATCACCCATCACTAACAGTTTTAGCGGCAATTCGACACTTTTACTCGCGCCGCCTGTACCGACGTCTAATTTCAAGTTGATCCGCGCGGCAGGGATCTCATTTTGAAAACTTCCGGCCATACTATACCACCGTTCTTTGCTTTAGGTTTATAACAAGGGTTTCTATTTTTTTGACATATTGAAGTATCTCATCATATTCATCATTACAGACGTCTTCTTGTTGATTAGTATCATCGCTGTCACCGCAGGCATCATTCGTGTTGACAGATGATTCTACAGGAGAAACGACCGGCTTCGCCGCGTTTTCTGCCGTTTTTTTCCATTCTGCCGCCCGTTTGGACAGTAAAGACAGAGGCGGTGCTGAATCGGAAAGTTTTTGGTCTAATGTCTGCCTCAATTTTAAAATTTCATCTGCAAGACGCGCAGCATTTTCTGCATCAGCCGCAGTCACTGTTACCTTTTCGCACTGTCCGCTGAAGCGTGATTCACAAAACCAACGCAGCGCGGCGACTTTCGCGCCCTGTCGGCGCGGATAAATCTGCTCAAATGAATTCTCACAATAATCTGCTAACGCGCAAAATACGTCAGCTATTCGCCCAAAGTCATTTTGTCTAAGCATTGAGTACGCAAGGAATGCAAGCACACGCGCGTCTTTTGATTTTTCTGTCAAAATCTTGAACGATAACGATTCCACAACATCAGTATCAATATCGCCGAGCTTCCCGATTTCGCTTTTGAGACGCTCATAATCAATATCGTAATTCATATCAGCTCCAAACGGGTCATCACCGGTAATAGGAGCGGTTATTTTGGAATAGAAATCGGACACAATGGTCTCCGCAGTTTAAAGTCCATTTAATTTAATATAATTTAAAGATAGATATATGACGTTAATCAAATGCGTTTTTTTTGTTAAAAAAAGACGCAGATGTTGCCTTCGACTACGCTCAGACAACACGGAGGCGGCTGAGTGCAGTCGAAGCCCCAACTACTCAAACCCATACTCCTCCATGTGTTCCGATATAATTATCAATGCCAATATCTGCGGAATGTATTCGTTGGTTTCTTCCGCAAGCCACTTTCTCCTGTACAGATACCAAAAGTCGCGGTTGTTCATTGGGTCTTCTATACGCTTGAGGGCGTTTATGATGCGCGTTTCGCCTGCATTGTAAGCGGCCATGCAGAGCATTACGGAACTTCGAGAGCCGAAAATGGCTATTAAATGTCTGAAATATGCGGCGGCGGCATAGGTAGATTTTTCCGGGTCGGTGCGGTCGTCTCTGTGAGCAGAGACCTCTAAACCGTAAGCGCGAGCCGTTCTTGGCATGAATTGCCATATACCTTTTGCTCCGGCGTGGCTAAGTGCGTAGGGGTCGAGACCGCTTTCTACAATGGAGACATAAGCGAGATCAAGCGGAATATTTTTCTCTGTAAATATACGCTGTATCATTGGGAAGTACTGTTTTCTGCGCTCCATAAACATGGCGACAGTACGCCTTCTTGGGCCGGTTTCCCGGGCGATGTAGAACTCAACACGCGCGACCATCTCGGGAGGGATTTGGTAATCGCGTTCGCCGAACCGCCGCAGTATCGCGTCTATTCTCGCCTCCACAACCGAACGCCCCGAAGAGACGTCGGCTCTGCCAATGTCGTCAAAATCGTAATCAATATTATTGGATGAAGATTCCCCGGGTGTGAAATTGAATCTTGGCGACGTTGAGGGTTGTGAGGACGCGGGTTTTGTTTTGCCGGTATTACCGGATGTAAACGAGATCACAAATATCAGCGCAATAAGCATGAGCGCGGCTATACTTCCGGTGATAATGTGTTTGGAAACGGCAGACTTTTTCGCAGTAATAGTTTGGGCGGCGGGTGAATTGTTGCTGCCGGTTGTTTTGATAGTGGTTGTAGAGGTGATAGGCCGATTGTCGTTGACGGGTTTTTGCGCCGCAACGTTATCATTGTGTTTTGGCCTATCAATGCCCGTACTGTTATTCTCAGCAGCGCTGCGGCGAATCACCCGAAACCTTGGGCCGCTTATTCCCAGTCCGATTTCATCGCCCTCTTTAACGGTACGCTCATCCTGTATTTTACTGCCGTTGACAAATGTGCCGTTAGTGCTTTGCATATCTTGCAGGAGCAGTTTGTCGGACGATACGTAAATAAGCGCGTGGTATCCCGACACGCATTTATCTTCCGATGAAAAAGCGATGGTGTTACGCGAATGTCGGCCTAAGCTCACTGTTCCTACCGCAAGCAGAATAGGAGACTCGCCCTTTTTGTCTAATCGTTCAATATAGAAATCCATTTTGTCTCCGAAACCCCGGGTTAAGAACCCGGGGCCACAAAGCGTTGCATCCCTCCGGGATGCAGGAAAATGCAAGATGTACAGTAACGGGGTGCTTTACATTTAATAACATAGTAACAAAACACACGCCCCTACGGAATTATTACTTTACGCCTATCAATAAAGATACGCGTTCACGTTTACCATCTACAGTAACAGTTCCCTTAACAAGATAAGTACCCTCAGATACCAAACGGCCTTTACTGTCGGTCAAATCCCACGAACCGACCGGACGGCGCTCTTGTGTACCAATTGCGTTATCTTTTATGCTAATCTTATTAACAGCATTACCGAAAGCATCAAAGACTGTAAATGCGGCACTCTGTATTTTCTTCCCCTGATAGAAGAAATTGACAATACCCGCAGACTTCGCAACCGGATTTGGCCCCGCTGTGAACTCGGCTGAAATGGCCGTAGGTGATATGGTTGATGTTGGCTGGTTGTCCGGGTTTGTGCCGGGAATAACACGTTCAGGTGATAACACCGATACAGGGCTGTTGATGACAAAATTTACAGATGGCGTACCTGCATAGTTGCCTATGCCTGTGACTGTTATAGAGTACGTACCCACATCTGTTTGCGATGCAAGGTTAACCTGATAATCAGTATTTCTTATTAGTACTCCTATATCAGGATCTGTTACGGTAAGGACAGGGGTTTGTGCTGTGCTGTTAAATTCGACTTCGGGAATGGACAGCATATCTGCTGTTAATTCTTTTTTATTGATTACAAAATTAAATGATAGTGTATCGGTATAATTACCTTTACCGATAACCTTTACAGAATGGGTTGCTGCATTGGTGAGCAGTGGTAAGGATAAAGTTGTTTCAAGGGTGTAATCGGTGTCTCTTACAAGCGTATCTGTTCCGTGGATGAGGACAGGGAACTGTGATAAGCCGTTGTATGTGACGATAGTGTCGGTGAGCATATCAGCTGTCAACGGTTTTGGATTAATCACAAGCATGAATCGTCTTGAGTCCTCCTCAATAGGATTTACAGCGAATATCCAAAATGTAAATGTACCCGTCCCAGTAGGCGTTCCGGAAATTTCGCCGGACTCCTCCGACATCGTTAAGCCCGGTAGTGGTAATACTGAAGAATCCCAACTAAACGCAACGGCATCACTGCTTAGCTCAATGATTTTAGAATAAGGTTCACCGAATGTAGCGGGCGGCAGCAGAGAATCAGTGATTATTGTTGGGGCTGGTCTCTGCGGTTCAAAAGTTAATGTTGTGCCGGTAAACCCATTTACATTGCTCTCCAACCGCATATAATTTTGGCTGACATTCAAAGTTGTCAACGCAGTATTGACAGCCACATTGAGTGTGGCAAGCTGATTGTCAGAGACATTCAGTGTTCTCAACGCAGTATTGTTGAACAAATTAAGTGCGCGAAGTTTGTTGTTAGAAACATTCAGATTCGACAACTCGGTATTGGCAGACACATTAATTGATGTTAGCTGATTAATAGAAACATTCAGAACTACCAGCGCAGTAAAATGTTCTATTCCTGACAAATTTTTTATATTTCTATCTGGTATTTCAAGAGAGAGTATATCGCTTACATCACTGGCAAATATCGTATCTGGAGCAGCCTTGCCAATCAAAGAATATATTGCTTCAAGAAAATTCTCATCGGTAAAGCTATCTGTAATGTCTTCATCAGCACGTACCATACCCGGTACAGCAAAAATTACAGCGCATATTGCTATTACTGCGAATTGAGTAAATTTGTTCATACTGCACATCTCCTCTTTGCTAATAGTTAGTACAAAATTAATCGCAATCAATTTTCAATATTATCCTGCGTCAATCGTTTCTGACGCAGCGAACCGAAAGCCAGTTTTGCCTCGACATATTACTTACGGACAAATTGCTGCCGGTTCCCATACTCCAAGAGCTGACAGAGCCTTCCGTTTCCGTGGCGCTCCACCAATAGCCGTTGTTGCCGAGAGCCGCTGAGGGAAAGCCCATAGTAAAAATACGATAGCCGCCAGGCATTGCCCTAAAGCCATAATCATCTGTACCATTATTCCAACTGTTATCGTTCCATTGTACCGTTTTAAGTATTGTACCGGCGCCATCCCACCAGCGGTATTCATCATTGTAGACACCGCCAACGAATTCAGCTAATTCAATCCAGTCATTATCAGTAGGTAAATCCCAACCTGACCCTAAGCCAGAACAAACGGTCTTTGCGGTCTCCCAATCATACAATCTGCCATACAATGGACAATTAGCTTCTCTTTCAGCATCATTATTACCATAGCACCAACTGCCATCTCCCGGTGATGCGGCATAGCTTAGATTTTCCGCCATCCATATTTGATTACCTATTTTTGTCGTACGATAATTCTTAGTACTATTTCCTGAATGGGTTACTGAGCCAAAGAAGTTAGCGGTGATAGTCGCATTTGAACTCAAAGTAACTGTAGGGGCAGAGCTGGTCTCATTATTAAACACTGCTCCACCAGTTGTTGTCCATTTTCTGAACGTATAACCGCTGTTGTGGGTAGCACGTATAAGAATATCTGGCCCACCGAGAACGGGTACTGGAGCCGTGTAGTCCACACCGTCATCTACAAAACGAACTGTACCCGCAGTGTCGCTCGGGAAAAGGTTAACCGTCAGCAAAAAACCCCATCTTGCATACAGGGTTATATCGGACGTTGGCGTAAATGTCGCCCCGGCATTATGGTTGGCTCCAGAGCCGGCAGCATTGGTATTCCAGTTTACGAATACCTGCCCGCTTTTCGTAAACTCGCTTCCGCTTGCAAGCGTTATACTGCTTCCTTCATTGACCGTCTCTGCGGGAGGCGCTGCCCCGCCGGTTCCGCCATTTGTACTGTATGTTACGGTAAACTGCCGCACAAAGTTAGCTGTTACCGTTGCGTCGGAATTCAAAGTAACTGTTGCGCTCGCGCTGGTTATGTCGTTAATCGTAGCCTGTGTGCTTGTAAATGTCCAGCCGGTGAACACGTAAACAGGACTAGTGGCAGCTATAGCTGATATATTGACTACCGTTCCCGCAGGATGGCTATACTCACCCGGCATCGGAGCAACTAAACCGCCAGCATCTGAACTGCGATTGATCGTAAGTGTGTATGTATTGAGCGTCCATTTAGCTTTCAACGTTACGTCTTTGGTAATTACAGTTAATGCGTTGTATTGCTCATCATCCTCATCAAACCACCCACCAAAAGTATGATGCGTTCTCGTTGGCAGGTCTGCGGGAAAATTAACCCCAATGATTTTACCGCTGTCAACAGAAACCGGTGAGATTGTTGACGGTGTACCACCGTCTATGTCAAATCTTACCGTATACTGTTTCATCTGAAATTTAGCTTTAAGTGTTACCGCTTCGGTAATTATCGTCGACGAGTCGTAAGGTTCATCCCCATCAAACCACCCTTCAAAAGTATGAGCTGGTTTCGTTGGATTTGGAGGAAAATTTGTCCCAAGAGTTTTACCGCTGTCAACAAAAACGGGTATAATCATACTCGGAGTTCCGCCGTCTGTGTCAAATGTAACCATAAATCTTTTTATTTGAAATCCGGCAGTAAGCGCTTTGTCGCCATTCATTATGATAATCACAGTATCTCTTGTAGATGTTGACTCTCCCGACCAACCGGTAAATATATAACCCGCGTTTGGCGTTACCGTTACAGTAACCTCTGTACCTACCGTATAAGTATGTTCGCCTATCGAAGGAGTAATTGTACCACCTACTTCAGGATTACTATTGATCGTAAGCGTGTACTCAATGATCGTCCACTTG
>Ga0123353_10010187_pt1 | contig 13076 bp, 6 predicted proteins | sample TergutLab28metaG_3_FD_92763 | JGI IMG/M metagenome (GOLD analysis project Ga0123353, IMG submission 92763) | Labiotermes labralis P3 segment gut microbial communities from Petit-Saut dam, French Guiana - Lab288 P3 | ecosystem: Host-associated > Arthropoda: Insects > Digestive system > Gut ...
CAAGGCCGGGGATTATGTCCACAGGCCCCCCACCCCCCGACAAAAAGTAGGTGCCCCCCCCTGCCCCCCCCCCCCCCCCCCGACTTCACTAAGTTCCCCCACGTAAATATACCCCCCCCCCCCCGCAAAGAATACTGTGGTTGACAAAAGCATAAGCTACGATAACCATACCTGCACACACACACACACACACCGCGCCCCTGCTGCAAAGCTAAGACGGCATTTTCCATCACGCGTGTGGACGTCACAAACGCTTAACGATCCTTTCTCATTTATCGGTCGTCCTATCATTCAAAACGCCCCTTCCTTTACGCACTACTTGTTGCGCCTTTTTCCTTTAACACTCCTTACCAATACACACCGCTTCTTGCTTTAAGCCCTTCGGCTGGCTACGCTCTATTACGCCGCTAATCCCCCTATTTCTGATTGAAACACCATTTTTAATGTATGGTGTTTTGATTTATGCCCAATTTTTTTCTGAACACAGCCAGGACGTAAAAGCAAGGGCATGGTGTAGTCTTACTGACAAAATCGCAAAATAAACACAAGACAGTAAACTGCGCGTGGCAAGTAATATACTACTACCTACAGGCCGTACAGACGGCAACACACGCAGTCAAGTGTCTCCTGGTGGCTAATTACGCAGTAGGTCACGAATGTAGTAGTGGAGATACAGCTCCACGAATTCTCAAACTCGGTACTAGGTCACCTCACAGCCCCGGCCGCTGTAAATGCGAGGAAAGAGTTCTGGTATCCACAGGAGAGGGAACTGGGCCGTACCCAGAGCCAGTGTGAATGCCGTGGAGAAGCGAAATATCTTACTATCCGTACCAGCAACGGAACCCCGACTTCTCGGTCTTCCAGTGCGTAATCTGACTGCAATAACAACCGCGTCACGGCGGTTCCTACGTGAAGATCAGTATAGAACACAAACACTATTTCCCGTAGTCGCTGCACCCGTATTCGTTTCTCTTTCTTTGCCCCCCCCCCCCCAGTGGAATCTGCATCTGAACTAATTGCTAAGTCCGCTTAAATAAACAGCAACTGCCACACAGACATAATCAACAACATGACATCTCACGAACTCAACGCTGGCTATGAGCCAGCATCAAGTCCTTCGGCCTGGTCTGCAGTGCGCCGCCAGACGATTAAAACTGCATGAGACGTGGGAGGTAAAGAACTATCCATCTTCTCCCTTCTATGAGCTTTAATGATTTTGCTTGGACTGAACTACAAACACTGCGTCGCTTATACGCCACAACGCTTCTTGGATTCCTGCGGGACCAGACCGGGGAAGTTGGTAGATCCACTGCTCGGACTGGGAACTCGTACTGTACCACTGCGTATTCGTACATACGCGCCATCGAGCGGCAGACAACGATAGCACGGTTCTGTGACCACTGCCAGGTCGTGTGGTTGCATTTCCGCACGATCTGCCTTGTACACTACACTACGTCACTGCTAAAAACACGACTCATTCCAAGAAAGTCGTCACAAGTATCAACTTCACAGGCATGATCGAAAATCTATTCAACATTGTGCACCATAAGCAACAAACGCATGGCTAAAATGTAAAAATTACTTCAAACTGTGATCTTCAGCAAAGAACGTTTGCTTAATTACTGTCCAGGACTCTTACTAGGGACGTTCCCTCTTCGTATCTAGGCCGGAATATAGACTACCATGATACTTCTCGCGGTTTTCCTCGGTCTACCTAGGCAAATTCCAATACAGCCCCTCGATTTGCCCACGGCTGCTTCCTTCCAAATTCTTTCCAATTTATTTCCCATCGCCTATCATACAACTAACGAAGCCCGACGGTACCCAGCATCATAAAATGAACGGCACAAACCACGTCTCAGAATACTGCTGTCGGTTTTCGTAATCCTTCGAAGCATAACATATAAGTAACACGGAGGAAACACAAGAAAAGTTGATGAATTTAATGTAATACTGCTAATTAACCCAGAAGCACAACAAAACTATACGTATTCAAGTCGGTAATAGGATCAAGTGCTGTAACCGCACTGCTTGCGTTTTTTCATGTCGTGCCACCAGTGGTTTTTGACTCCGAAGTTACGGAAACTGGCGTCTCACGATCAGAAAGCTAAGTGTGCGGTGTGGTATCACGAATCGAAATTTGTGGTTACAGTACAAAGGAGATTTCGTACAGTATGGCAGAAAAACACATACTAAGGTGTCTGGCTACAAGTTGCTAAATCATGCTGGTTCCAACTGTAAACGGTTAAACACCGGTAAATGACCAATCACTGAAGCTGAGGTGAATGAACTTGGAGCGGCTTTTGTTCGAAGTCCAAAAAAAATCGACAAGACAAGGTGTCAAGCAATTAATCATGGCACAAACGACAATGCACACAATTATGCGATCCCACTTGAAATATGAAAGCTACAAATACCAGTTTATGTAACGTGTTTCACAGCCAAAGACAAAGAAGCTCGCTCAACATTTACCTGTGACGTTTCATAAGAACTTCAAGAACTGCAGACGAAATTTTTACAATAAAAAAGTGTTTAGTGATGAAGCCACGTCCTATCAGGTCATGCCGTGTCTTTTAGACACATTTCGTTCTGGGAGGACAACAATCCGCGTGAAGCGACTGAAGTTACAAGGAACAGCTCCGAGTTTAACGTCTTTCTTTTTCTGCTGAGCGCGCTCTGTGTTGGTAGAATTGCTCATTCCGATCCCTTCTTGGAAGAAGTGGGTTCTTACTACATGTCATTAAATGAATACGGAGCGCCTCCACGTTTTCACACTGCAGTGCGGGCGGGATTTCTTGGACTGGAAAGTTTCCACGGAAATGGTCTAACAGTAGCGGCCTTACCACTTGACCGGCCACCTAGTTCTCCTGACATCACACCCCTTGAGTTCTTCTCGGGGGTATATAAAGGATGCAGTTTACCTTGACGTTCGCTCACCACTTCACCAGAACTTGCTGGGAGGATACGAGATGCTGCGACTACAGTTACACCCCCCACCCGAACATACAAATGTGTGGAGTGAACTTGAATACACACAGTTTACGTGCCCTCACTGAAAACCTGTAAACTGGTAAGGGAAGATCACATAAAAAAGATCACATTACTTACCAATGTATGTTTAGTTTTCATTCCCGTGTTTCTTATAAATGAGGAACAATACGTTCAAATCGTTCAAGTGCTCACCCTGCAACTGAAAATTTAGTCACTAACCCACAGGCAGCATGCCGTGTTTCCCTTAGTGTCAGTTGTTTGAGGAAGTAACTGCGGTCTGTTTCGAGAATTATAATACGAAACACATGAATACGTGTACAACATGCATAGTTTTGGCATGCTGAAGCAAGTGGCACAAAAGGCCAAGACAGTGTATCGTCAGTGATAACGGGGTACAAGCAACTCAGCATCGAAAAATAAGAAACCTGGAGTAAACAGCGTAGTAAGGGCACAATCGTTCACAAAAGTTAAGCTGCAGCCAGTAAATATTTCACGAAACGTATACACAGTAAAATCTAACGAAAATGACAATCCAAAGATCAACATGTCAATAAATAGAGAGTGATCGAAAAGTTGCGAAATCCAAAATTAGAAAAATTATTAAGTTAAAAATTATCTCCATATAAATAAAACTTTTACTCCACAAATCAAATTTTCGTGAAGACCGCACTAACTAATGTCGGATGTTTTAAATACTCGTGTCATTTAACAATGCTTTCGATCAAGCACACTGCCTGCTCACGAAAACGGACTACTAACGAAATACCGTTGACTTATCTGACACTTGAGTCTTCGGGAAGGCATTCCTGAAAACATCCTGACATTTAAGATAGCAATGAAACTGAAGACAGCGTTCAACAGAAAGAACACACTGCGCTTGTGAATAAGACGTCGGTGGACGCGCGGTTTCAACGCCACTACCGAGTTTGCTGCAGGTTAGGTGTCCTGTGCTGGCCCCCTACACAGTTCTGCACAGTCATACAAACATATTCATCCAGCAATTCAACTTCATCGCACTCATTCATAGCCAGTATTCAATAACAAAGGTCGCTTTGCGCGACTCTTCGATCACCCTGCATGAACCACTTAAACGCCATTTATTTATTAAACAAATACATACATAAATATTGCCGTTTCGGCCAACCTCCAACTACTGCGGAGATTATAAATGAATGGAACTATGAATTCAATCCTCCCAGACGCCATCAAGGTGTGAACAGGGACAGCATTATTAAAATATTCAGGTACATTTTGCGTCATCAGCGAGTTAGTAACGAAACGCACTGGAAGTTCCACACGGCAATCTATCAGTACCTTCTACAATATTTCGCTACAGCTGCCCAAAAGTTTAACATTCTTGACAAGACCGTTATACAACATCCTTGCATATTTCATACCAGCGGTGAATAACCGCCTGTCTTGTTCGCTGAGGCCCACGTCCTCGGTTGTATTTCAGCCGCCTCATATTTACTGACGTGTGACAATACAACGCAACGAGAAGTAAATGTCACCTATAAAACTAAACAGGCTACAATACAGCTGCATTGTCCCACATCGAACGCCAGGGCTGACGAACCATTTTCAGGGCGCGTGCCCAAATTGTCTATAAATATCAAAGAAACACTTTCGCGTGCCCATGGGAATTTTGAAGACCGAAATAAGGTCTTGGGAGTCTTTCGCGATACTAATACTAATACTAATAATAATAATAATTATTATTATTATTTACTGCAATTGGGTTGTTACCCGGTGGCAGAGATCATTTTACATGTAAACAAAACATGAAATTAGTTACTACTAGATTTAAGTCGGAGGGGCTAGATGAGAAGCATGTAGTGGCAACTTGGAATCTTGGGAACCATCTCAGCATTTGCTTCTAGGCACATGCCAACCAAAAAAAAACCTGTGTCTAGATGGCCGGTCGCAGGACCTTCCGAATACTGACTTATAGCTAGCAGTCCGGCATCTAAAGTGAAAAAACAGCAATGCCCACATTAATTACTGCATATTATTAATACATAATTGTATAACAAATTCGTAGTATAATTAGGATATTTATAATACAGGCCTCGAGGAATGCGATAAGGAAGAAAATAAAGAAGTATCCGGGGCTGCTACTACTTTCTGTTTAAGAAGAAGACAAATATATTGTCCAATGTCACGTATTGGTCCAGTCACCGCCAGGCCGGCGACCCAGCGACAAATATCCAGTCAACACGTCGCACCGCTACCGATTTGTGTCCAAATGTTTCACTCGCAGTGCTACTTGACAGCAACAGTAATTCATACGCAGTCTGTACGCGGTCAGATAAGTGTATGTACATATGTACAAGTAAATAGAGGGTCAAAATGGCAGCCGAAAATGACGTCACAACCCTCTGATACCCGGAAGTAGGTAAATGACCTTACACATTAATTAATATGCAAATGGCGTAATTGATATGCAAATTATTTAATTGATATTCATAAGTCCTTGATTGATATGCAAATAATCCAATTTATGTGCAGACGACCTTAACTGATATGCAAATTATCTGATACTCATACGGCCTTGATTGATATGCAATTGATCTATTATGCAAATTATTTTGTCCCAGACAGCTTGGCGCCTTTAACCCCTTTGTTTTGGCTGGCAGACAGTTTCACGCCTACTAGACCGCCATTTCCCAATATGGCGGACGCCTAATTTTCAATTTTTTTAATTTTTAAATTTTTCAAATCCGCCGTTTTACATTGCGACTAGCGCGCTATTTTTAAATTATAACCTAACTTTTAAATCTCCATTTTTAAATTCTAACCTAACATTTTACAATATGGCTACCAGTGCGCCATTTTTAAATTTATTGTTGCTAGGTTTGAATCCGTTTTTTAATGGAAGGAATCAGGATCTGCCCACCCTCGGATAAGCTACAGCGATCCCACCCTAGGCATAAATATGTTATTGTAATAAGGATAACAAATAAATCAATACACACAACTTACAATTACAAATACAACACAATTATTGGTTATTTATTCAGATAAAATTGCTGTAATACAGTCAAAATAGCTAGCGACTGTTTTTTTTACAAATACACGCTACGATCTTTACAAGATAGAATGTAGCGGTACGGAATGTTTCTTTACCAGCTGGTAGACTTAGCCTAGACAAGGGTTGTTTTCAGGTAGGCAGGTAGGAGACAGAGGGGATGCTGAGTGCTGCCTCAGGCAAACTAGTAGACAGAGGTTTGCAAGCAGACAGCGTACGAAACACAGCTGTCTTTAAGTACGTAAGCTTAACACACGATTTTTCTGCGTAACAAGTTACCACACTTGCAATTATTACGATGTTTTTCGTGTAAATTATTAACACACAATTATATTAAAATGTTCGGCAGTAATTTAAGTACGTGCTAATACACTTTACGCGCTTCTAACCAGAAAATAAACTAATTTTAACTCTGCGTATAATTTACTGCTGATAATTAGAAATAAAATTGGCGTATAATTTACAACTACATTAAAACACACGGTGAAATAATTTACACGCTAATGAAAGCATTTATTATAAGCCAAAGTAAATACATAAATTTTAACAGCGTATAATTATTTACTACTGATAATTTTGTGCGGTAGAAACACACTCCAGATCCGTTTTTGCACTACAATGACATTAAAATATGCGGCAATAATAAGTGCGTGCTAATACAATTTAAGCGCCTATGAAGCACTATATAACATTACGTATAATTATTTACTACCGATAATTAGAAATAATATTAGCGTATAATTTGCAATTGCATGAAAACACAAGGCGATAATTTAAGTACAGTATAAGTACGCACAAATATAATTTACGCTTCTATGAAAACACTATATTACATGCTAGATAAGATAAATTTTGTTTAGCACATTATTTACTACTGATAACTCACAGGTGGCTAGGGAACACAAACGCATTTCTAGATGAGACAAGAACACAACCGTTCTTCTAGTCACACTGGAACCAAACCGCTTCCGCTCACCAGGTAGGCTGAAGGATTCCCTTAGCGCTAAAGAAAGAGAGAGAAACTTAGCCCTGGGGCATCCGGTGGACTAAGAACAGCACAGGAACGCCACTTGTTAACGTTTCACTTTGACGAGGCTGGTTAGAGACACAAGTGGTGACTCTCTCTAGTTGAAAAACTGAACAAAGCCTCGTATTGAGATCCAGTGATGCCTGAATTTCCGGTAGATAACGAATAAGCACTTAAGAGTTTTCAGCGTTGTCTAAAACAAACTGTCCCTTTTATATGTTGTAAATAAATGCATCTTGGTTCCAATTTCTCATGTTGGTGCCATGGAGAGTCCATTTCCTCTCAGTGGATAAGTTTCAGGCCGCAGTGGAAACACGAAATGAGATCCCTGCTTCCTGTAAAAGAGAACCATTTCTTACATTAGTATGATATTTTGGGGGAATTTTTTTTACATATAATAAAAACACTTACGTTAAAAGTGCTTACCAGTATGGAAGAACCCAGCGTCGCTCAGGCTCGTAGCATACTGTTTAGTGGAAGGAGACAACGTATTAGAAGAATGTATTCGAGCTTCGCCTGTGGCGAATTGCAGGTACAGTGGGACGTCCCATTGGGTAGATATGTGTTGTCTTATCACGTGTTTAAATATTTTAGGACTTGCAGCTGTAAAAGAACATTGAAAATTAGTGCGGAGTTATACAAGACGTACACACTGGATAAAATATATAGAATTAATAGTACTTACAGCGTTCTGGCCGCGAATTGGGTCTTAATTATAAGTGAGGCCCGCACACGTCGCAGCTTCGCGTAGGCCGTTGAGGTGATGCGGTGGGCTGGTCGGTAGAACCAATAGGGATGTTGCCGATGGTTGGTGGGGTGTAAATGGGTCGCTCGTTCTTGCCAGTGACCTAATTCTACTCAAAAAAAGGCACAACAAACTACATCACTCCAGTTTGTGCAATAAAATCCGGATGCCGCCAGGTGATCCTTAACCATGACAGTCACTTGCCAAGTTTAAAATGTCTGACGACGATCTGCTTCACTCTTCATGTTCAAGTACTGTAGGTTTTTCTTGATACACTGTTAGAGCGAAGGAGGTGGCGGCGGCGGCGACAGGATTTAAACCAGCCCACCAGAGGAATTTATGTACATGGCTGGAGAGCGCGATTGATACTAAAACCGCTGTAAGTGTGTTGGTGGCCTTAAATATAACTGAACGTTTTCCCCTTCCATTAAACGTCCGGTGCTAAAAGGTTATGACTAACGCTTTAACAATATACTGGTTATAAAGCCCATTAGAAGACAGGAAGTTAAATCCGGGAAACACGTGCGTTTACGACTAATAGTTTAATCAGGCCGCAACATGTCTAGGGGGACTCAGTATAAATTAGGGTGTTTGAACTGGTGTGGTATTTTTCTTTCTGCTTTTACTGCGATTAGAAGGGCCTACGAGTAGAGACCTGCGTTAACCTGCTACAGCGACTACCAACATACTACACAGCTACAACCAAATTATACGGTAACAGCTACAGCTGCAGAGACTCCTAGGTTCCCATAGCTACAATTGCCAACAGGCACAGGTACAATTGCATACAATTGCAACGACTGGTTTGTTTATCCCAGCTGCAGAGACTACTAGGTTACCATAGCTACAATCGCCAACAGATACAGCTACAATTGCATACAACTGCAACGATTGGTTTGTTTATCAGATTTCAAGTGGTATAGTTACTGATCAAAATGGCTAAGAAACTGTTTTTAAACAGAGAGAGGGCTATCCCGACCGCTCAAGTTCCCTCTGTCAGCAGGGACGAGCCTCAGTCGGAAGTAGCAACCTCTAGCAGAAACAGTCCCATGTCGGAAATAACAGAACAGCTACCCTTTGATTTTGGACGAGACGACCAATTCGTTTACAAAATGTAATGCAACCTGGCGTAGTTTGTTGATTAAGTTTAGGCCCACTGGTGAAGCTCAAGAGCGGACGGTTTATTTAAAGGAAAGCATTACTGCAATAACTAATTACTTAGTTGATGATGTGCGTGATTAAGATTTAGTGGCCCTAAGAATTCGGAACTCTGAAAATGTCCAGGATGTGGCGGGTATTAGTTTCCCACGCCGTGACCAGCTTAAACCGGAAGTGGTCTGGGGCGTGCTTGGGAAGGTCGTTCAGAGCAATGCGAAATTCAGCTTGAGTGACCGTCTCGAAGTGCATTTGGACTATGTCAGGATGCCTGCTGGTAACGGTCGTGAGAAGACTTTAAAACTGACGAGTGCAATTAAACAGAGCATTGATGTTGTGAAAGCTGCTCACGCACGTATTATCGCTATGTCCAGGGTAAATGGTGGCACAAATTAAAAATCATATAGATATTGGTATATTTTAAAAGCCCTGTTGAAGATCTCTTGAAGGCTTCCGGTGTTAATTTGACTAATGGTGGTCTTAAGAAACTTGAAGTTTCAAAATTTTCTTTCTGACTACAAAATTGTGTATGATGGGTTTAAACTCTGATAGGGTCATTTTCTATGGAAATTCCTTTCAAACAAGAAACTGTATTTGCTATATGATTTAGACAATGAGCACTATCTGATTAGGAAACTATAACTGCAATGGCCAAGTAGTACATATGTAACGCATGTGACACATTGTACGACAAAACACATAAGTGTGACAAAACGTCCTCCTTGTGTACGGCTAACCACCCTATATAAAGATAAGTCAAAATGTTGTACATGCAACAGGCCGTTAATTAGTGAGATATGTTTTCAGAATCATTTGACCCTCAAAGTGAAAGGCAAGTGCGACAAGTATCCCGAAATTGTAGCTTTAAAGAAACTGGTATCCAAAACATGAATGCTCCAAGAGATTTTGTAATTATTCTTATAAGAAGTAAACTTCAGGCCATTTTTCCGACGTGGCTCATTGAAGCCTAGCAAGATGACCGACCGGTTTCTGTAAGTTTTCTTTGATACGGAGTGCACAAAGGACCTTGGAATCATGCTGGGTCGTTTGAGCATACTCCGAACCTCATATGTGCTCAACCGATATGTTCAAAGTGCGAAGCGGTTGATGACTTGTGTCGATTGTAAACAGGGTGGCAAATGTACCTACGCGTTTTAGGCAAACGACCCCTACGACAATTTAATATCTCCGGCGGTCCATACCATTCGCGGACAAGATTTGTATCATATCACATAGCTCTCGTGGATACTACGCACAATTTCTGCTGCGAAAGTTTGTGGAACTGAGATGGACGCCCCAATTGATAAAGGACGGTGCCAACACTCTCAGCGTTGTTGTAGAGATATGCACTTTCTTGATTCCCTTAATTTTCTGCCTCAGTCTAAGTAGCTTGCTCAAATCATGACTCACTTCTTTAATGCGGCCAAGAATATGGACCATTTGGGCCCTTTTCCCAAACCGAGATCCTATGGGGCAGACTACATGTCAGCCGAAGAGGGAGTTCAATTTTTGGTATGGTGAGACAAAACGTTCTACAATAAGCAGGTCTTGGCCTACAGCAAGGACGATATCAATGTACTGGGCCAGACATGCTGTGCATTTAGGAATTTGTTTTTGGAATTAGTCAAAATGGATCCCTTTCGGCAAGCTATCACAATATCGTCCATTTGCAACAAGGTGCTCCGGACGATGTTTCTGAAGCCGGACACTGTAGATCTTATTCCGAGAGGCGATACCGAAAGGGAGACCGCCAGTATGTTGAATCTCTTCAATGGCTGGCGTACATTGGTTGCAGAGGAACGATACACTTGCCGGAAAAGAAAGGAAGGTTCTTTTGGCTGGGGTACCAAATGTGAAAGTCAACGGGTATTGTGCAGAGAACAATGAAGACATTGTGTACCGTAGGTTTTTTGGGCATGGGTGTCAATGTATTCCCAATAAACATAAGCCCATCGGTAACAAGGGAGAAACTCTGCTGAGCCGGCATGAGGAGACTCAAGAGAGGGTGCAGAAAATAAAACGCTGGCTATACGGTTATTTCGATGTGGGAGTGTGAGTTTAGAAACCTCTTGCGTGACAATCCAGACCTCACACGACCAGATACTTTACCCAATGTGCCCACTAGAAACAGTGACACCACACGAGCACCACTGCCAAACAAGGTCGCCGACCATCCCGCTCAGCCCGTTCTCCAGAAATATGGCACAGAGTAAGTAGAAAGAGAACCAGCAACATAGAGAAGCAAGAAGACCCAAATAAAAAAAATATAAAAAAAAACTATTGGCTGGGAGAAACCCTAACAACTTCAAACCGATTTAGTACACTCACGGAGGAAACCATGAATGAAGCTCCTGCCACACACGCTAACCATAAACCTCCGCCGATTTTCATATCAGGAGTGGCCAATATAAAGCCACTTATTGAATTCCTCAACGTTATACCACCCGGCAAATATCTCGTGAAAACACTCTCCAATGAATAGGTCCGGGTTCAACCTACGGAAAGCTCCATTTATACCTCCATAATAAAAGCACTAATGGAGAAAAACACGGAATTCCATACCTACAAACCACGACAAGACAAAAGCTTTCGAGTAGTCTTTCGAAACCTACACCCCTCCACGGACTTACACGACATCAAACAGGCAATAATGGAAAAAGGACATTAAGGTACAAATACCTGGACTGCTAAACAGCGCGGTACGAACAGACCCCTGCCACTACACTTCATAGATATAAAACCTCATCCTACCAATAAGGAAGTATACCACATCACTACACTCCTCCACACGATGGTAAGAGTAGATGCCCCACACGTCAAGAGAGCGATTCCTGAATGTATGCGCTGCCAGAAATATGGGCACAAAAAATTATTGCCGAAACCCACCAAAATGCGTGAAATGCGCAGAAGAACGCCTTACAAGTGAATGCCCCTGTAAGTTCCAAGCCACCGCAGTGAAATGCGCGAACTGTGGAGACCAGCGCCCGGCAAACTGAGGGTGTATTATCCACAAAAAATTACAACACTACCCCAAATTACTAGACATACATGACGCAAAACCCCATCACAACAGGCGCAATAAACTAAATCCGTCAGCAACTTCCTACGCCCAGGCAGTTAACAACAACCAAATCCCCTACAAACCCCCTCATCCCACGCACATCTGCCTTCCATATCTACTACCCAAACGACAATAACGCATCCCCCAAATGACATATCAGAACTCCAAAGAATGATGAACATAATGGATCAGATGAACACACTCATAAACCTCATCTCGATCCTCGTCTCCAAACGCACCAATGGCTATACCCCTGCGAATATGTTTCGAACGCTAAAGGACTATGCAAGCACACACAAGAAATCACACAGTTCCTACACAGATCTAATATAGATATCCTTCTCTTATCAGAAACTCCCTTCACTCCTAGAAGCCACGTAAAAATACCCAATTATATCATATACAACACCCTGCATCCAGATAAAACTGCACATGGTGGCACGGCAATAATCATTCGACAAAACGTCAACATTACGCGCGAGGGGAGCACAAGCAAGGGAACATACAAGCCACCAGCATAGCCATCAAGGATGATGTAGGAGAACTAAACATCGCAGCTGTATACAGCCCACCCAAGCACGTCATCAAGGAGGCCGACTACACAAGGTTCTTCCGCACACTCCGACATAGATTCATAGCAGGAGGCGATTTCAATGCAAAACATACGACGTGGGGCGCAAGACTCACAAACACCTAAAGGAGGGGAACTTTTTAAAGCAATGAGTAACATCAACCTACAATACTTATCGACGCGTCAACCAACTTTCTGGCCAAGTGATACAAACAACAACCCGACTTATTGGACTTCTGCATAACAAAATCCACTAACACACAAAAAGCGGAAATCGCCTCGTGTTTGGAACTCTCATCAGACTATACCCCGATTTTAATCACCCTACATACTCTAGACGAACGTATTGATAAGCAGATACCACTAAAATCCAAATCCGACATCGAAACGGCAGTAGCGATTCTAACTGCTGAAATCCAACAAGCAGCCAGGTTGGCCACTCCACCCCCTCGACCCCAGCCTCTGTCTGACAACAGTCCTTTGTATATTAAGCAGAAG
>Ga0123353_10010188_pt1 | contig 13075 bp, 10 predicted proteins | sample TergutLab28metaG_3_FD_92763 | JGI IMG/M metagenome (GOLD analysis project Ga0123353, IMG submission 92763) | Labiotermes labralis P3 segment gut microbial communities from Petit-Saut dam, French Guiana - Lab288 P3 | ecosystem: Host-associated > Arthropoda: Insects > Digestive system > Gut ...
AGCTGAGAAATACGCCGCGCCGACTATGGACTTCTACTATGACGGCATGACCTTAGAGCTAGAAAAATATCAAGAGGACAAAAACAAAGAGCATTTCGGCTCGGCGCTGGCAATTATTGATAAGGCGCTGATAACAATTATGCCTACTCTAACCAACGTTATTGAGGCTTACATAAACGCGGCGGAGATAAACCTGCAGCTTGAAAAGCCTGACCAAGTCATTGATTGCCTCAATGCCGCGCAGAATCCCGCCGGGGCGTACAATAATGGGGTTACGGTAACCGCTAATGAGTTTACAACCGTTGAATTGACCGAGTACGACGTTGAAGACATGATAGAGGCTGATAAAGTCAGAATTGAAGAGGAATACGGCGAATACGGTTTGGAGGAAATGGCCGGGAGCATCGAACCCGATGAAGACGGCAACAGGGAGTATTTTACCGATATTGAGGACGAACCGGGTGAAGGCGCGGAAAATTTCAAATTGGATGAATCAGAGAAAGCCGAGTATTCAAAGGATAACATCGACCAAATAAACAGGTTATATATCGGGGCTTATACCTTGAAGAAGGACTTCAATAAGGTTATCGAGTATGCATTGGTATTACAAGCCAGCGAGAGCACTCAGAATTCTTACATAGGGAAATACACTGGGGCCAACGCCTTGAAAGAGCTGGGGTCGCCGGACGCGGCGCCGAAATATCAGGAAGCAATAAAATTCTTCCGGAACGCCATGATCAGGGACCCAACGGATCTGGCGGCGGTTACCTTCCGGGTACAATGCTACATAGATACCGGCAACTACGATGAAGCCGAGCAAATATGCAATCTATTGGCAAAAGAAATAAAAGGCCCGTTGCTTGAGAAAATTAAAGAGTTGAAGCCGGGGGGTGATATATATTGACGTTATCATATGATATTATCCTTGATGAAACCGCTTTTACTACCGCGTCATCAGAAATGTCCGCCCTGAAAACCAGAACCGAAGCCCTTAAAACGAAGTTAGTAGAAATGTACAAGGAGCTAACAACTGCGCTGGACACCCCCGCCGGCAAGCAAGTTGAAGCAACTGCAGGACAAATCCTGATTAAGCCTATCGAAGACCTTTTACTTATTATTCAACACATATCTGCGACGTTAAACGAAATAAATGGCACAGGATACTACAAGGACGTGTTTATTAAGTTTGAACAACTTAACCAAAGCATAAATTTTTAATTAAAACTGGAGGAATTTACTATGGCAATGGGAAGCAACGGTATGGTGAATATCACGCAACAAATGATGAACGATATATTAAGCGCGGTTTCAGACTACCGGGGAAAAGCAACAGCGCTCGCCCAGAGGTTGGACGATACGGTAAACGGTATGATACCCGCTAATTTCGACGGCAACGCGGCAACAGAGTTTAAAGGGTTCTACACAAAAAACATTGTGGAAAACCTCATCGAAGAGGGCTTAAAGAAACTGCTGGAAGCCATTGAAGCTATGGCGAGCGGTATTTTGGAAGCTATTCCGGGCGAAGGTGGCCTTGACGACCAGCTTGCAGACGGAAACAGACAATAAGGAGGAGAGATTGAAATGGCCGATTGTAAAATAGTAGATCAAAGCGTAGCAACTGCTGTAAGTGAAATTGCAACAATATCCGGTTCCTTCAAGACTGATGGGGAAGCTTTTGTCAGCGCCTTGACAAGCGCAATTGCGTCAATGGAAGGCGAAACCAAAGACGCTCTTCAAAACTTCTTCACCACCGCCGTAAGCGATTTTTTCACTGACAGCCTTCCCACGGCAATTCAAGGCATGTCTGACCTGCTTGAAGGCAACAGGAGTAACTTTGAGAAAGTTGACAGAGATATAGCGGCAAACATAAGTGGTTAATCAAACAGCAGCCTGAACCATGCATTGTGAAGCATGGTTCAGACTGCGGACAATTATTATATTGAGAAAGGGAAGGTTCATTATGGCTTTTAAAATTCTGGATAACGATGAGATATCCTTGCTTGATGATAACCAGCAAGAGCAATACAAAAAAGAGTTGGATATATATCAGCAAAGAGCCGCTTTCGTGAAGTGGCTTGAGAAACAGGAAAAAGCCAATATTGAGCCATATGAGCCAAAATTAGAGCCAATTGCCCCCATTAACGGAATCGAAGTCAATACGTTTAAAAAACCGGAATATGCCCTTATGGCGCGCCAGCCGGTAATAAAACCGGATTTGGAAATAAACTCATTTGAAAAATGGGAACAAATACAGCCCGAGTTGCCTTTGCTTGCCAAGCAACCTGAATTTCAAGAAAGGCGCATACAAATGCCGGATAATATCAAACCGGTTTTGCCTTCAATTGCCCAACCGGCCATTGAGGTAAAGCAATATGAAAAAACTGAAACCGGCCGCCCTGAATTACCGGAGGCCGTTATGCCGGGCGTTGAGCCCAGGCCGTTCAGGCAGCCGGAAAAAACCCAGCCGGATTTGCCGCTGGTTGCCAGACCAACTGTTGAGATAAGCCCGTTTGAAAAAACTGAAGTGAAGCGCTCTGGCTTGCCTGAGAACGTTATGCCGGGCGTTAAGCCCAGGCCGTTCAGGCAGCCGGAAAAAACCCGGCCGGATTTGCCGCTGGTAGCCAAACCAATTATAGAGTTAAGCCCGTTTGAAAAAACTGAAGTGAAACGCCCTGACTTGCCTGTTAACGTTATGCCGGGCGTAGAGCCCAGGCCGTTTAGGCAACCGGAAAAAAACACGCCGTATTTGCCGCTGGTCGCTAAACCAACTGTTGAGATAAGCCAATTTGAAAAAACTGAAGTGGAAACCTCTGGCTTGCCCGAAGTTGTTAAACCGGGCGCTGAAGTGAAGCCGTTCAAGCAGCCGGAAAAAGCGCAGCCGGATTTACCTGTGGTTGTAAAACCACCTGTTGAGGTAAGCCCATATAGAAAAACTAGAGCGAAGCTCTCTGATTTGCCTAAGGCCGCTAAGCCTGGCGCTGAGGTTAAGCCGTTCAAGCAACCGGAAAAAGCGCAGCCGGATTTGCCGCTGGTTGCAAAACCAACTGTTGGGGCGCACGCCTATAAAAAACCCGAGGTGAAACGCCCCGCTTTACCTGTGAACGCCAAGCCTGGCGCAGTGGCCAAGCCATTTAAGAAGATAGAAAAAGCCCGGCCGGATTTACCGAAATTTTCCGGGGCAGCCGTCGGGCTAATAGAATTTGGCAAGCCGGAACAACCCAAGCTGGATTTACCGTCTGTCGAAAAAACAAATATTGGAATTAACACTTTTGAAAAGCCTGGGAGTATTAAGCCTGAATTACCCGGAGTACATATTGCAGATATACCCGGCCTCGATTCAGAACTCAGCAATATACATGTTTTGATATATAAGGAATTTGACATTTCAGAAAAAACCGGTGAAGAACCTCGGCAGCAAGGCAGGGCTGGTTAACCCAACATATAATAATTCGATAAAACGCGCAGTTTAAAGAGAGTATTATTATGAAAAACAACGAGATAATGATTTCTGCAAAGTTTGTCAGCGATAAGATTTCTGAGGAAATGTCTTTCCTCGTGCTCAAAGACATTTCCTTAAAGGCTCTTGTTGAATCCATATATTATGGACTTAAGAAACTAAGCAACCACGAAGAAACCTTTAATCTTTTAAGCGATTACTTAAGGACCAGAAAGGAATTGCAGGTTTTATATAACGCAAAAGGCGATTTTAATATTATTGACTTCACAGAAGAATTTGAAGCCAAAGAAATAGTCAACGGCGAAGAAAAAACCGTTATCAGGAAAATGTTCGAAAAGAAGCTGGACGAACTTGGTTTTGTTACGTCCAGCTGCGTTTTGTTTACAACGGAGATTTCAGTTACGTCGTCAGGCTTATTTAAGAGAACTGAAAAAAGCTACATATTAAAATCCGATAATTCGCTTGAATACAATATCAGCACACGGCGGCTCAATGTCATTGAACCGTCAGTAATTGACATTATTCCCCCAAACGAAATGCCCCACAAGGAAAAGTCGTCATTTCTGGATGTGATCATACCAACGCTGTTGTCTACCGGCGGTATGTTAGCGGCGCGGTCCCTCACGATGATGTTTGCGCCAAGAGCCTCCGGCATGGGGGATACTATGCTCATGATGTCGGGCGCTATGGGCGTGGTTGCGCTTGTAACTTCTTTCTACAACTATATGAAACAAAAAAATAAGTATAAAAAAGACGTAGAAGAATGGAAGAATAACTACGAGAATTACATTAACAGAAAAATCAAGACGATTAACGAATGGCAAAGAAGCGATATCAAGTACTTAAACAGCGTGTATCCGAACATGGCTACCCTGTTTGCAAACACAGCAGAGATTAACGGCGTTGTTTTTTCAAGGTCGCAGAACGACAACGACTTCATGAAAATCTCCCTCGGAACATCCAATGAAGTCAAACCGCTTTTTGAAATAATGAGCGAGAAAAAGGATAACATATTTTACGACATTTACTACAAAAAATACGGTGACAAAATCAGGATATGGGTCCCGGCTAACAACGACGAAAAAAGGCGGAAGAGGCTGACCCCGGACGATAGGGCGGCGGAAGATAAAAATAAATTCCTGCTCACTGATCTGGCATATAACTTTGCCAACAAGGGCGTCGATCCGAAAGACAGCAATGAGATCATCGGGTTTAATTATTTACGGAGCAACGACGGCAGTAAACCGCCGCTGCTGCTGGATTTGAAAACCTGCGGGGCGCTGGGCGTAATATCGAACGACGATCAGACCTCTAAAGACTTTATTCAGCACATTATATTCGAGCTGTCGTACTATCATTCCCCCGAAGATTTGCAGTTTGTATTTTTCTTCGAAAAAGAAGAAGATGTTACAAAGCAAAACGGTATACTGCAAAATTATAAATATTTGCCTCACGCTAACGAGTTGTTCGACGGGATGTCGCAGTTTGTTTTTGACAAAGACAAATCCGGCATTGTATTCGGGCAGCTGCTGAGCATTATGAACGAGCGTTCCAAAACAAAAAACGAAGACAATGAAGCGGACGCTTCAAGCCAAAAGCTCACTCAGATCGTCGTCGTCGTTTTTTATGACTACGATATCAAAGAGGCCGGTTTTTCAAAATTCCTGCCTGAAGTGCCCAAGGAAGGCGAGCCGTATGTAAACTCTATGGGGCTCACTTTTATTTTCATTCAATCCGTGAAAGACAAGCTTCCTAAGTATTGCGGCAATATTGTCGATTTGCACAATACCAACCCAAATGAAAGGAAAAGCAGCCTGAGATACAATGTGCTAAGCAGGGAGGCCCTGAATGTTTTAAGCGAGGGCAACGATGACAAAACCAAAGCTAATGACACGGATAAATTAATTGAGTACAAGCATTTTCAAAATGATTACATATTTGAAGAGAAAAAATACAGAGAAAAATTCGATATCGCGTTTAAACAATTGAGCGCCATATATTATACCAGAATTGCCGAAAACGGCAAAGTCCCCTCAATGGTTACGCTGTTCGAGCTTTACGGCTACAACTCGGAAAAAATCCAAAACGATGAGATAAAGGATAGTATTCTCGATAGTTGGAAAAGCGTAGAAAAAAATGACGTCACAAGAAATCTCTGCGTCCCCATTGGAAAAAACGAGCATGGGCCGATGTATCTTGATTTGTACGAAAAAGCGGATGGGCCGCATATGCTTGTCGCAGGGACAACCGGGTCGGGGAAATCCGAAACTATAATAACGTACCTCATTGGGCTATGCATGAAATTCTCTCCGATGGATTTGAACTTGATGCTTGTCGACATGAAAGGCGGCGGTTTTTCCGACCGCCTTGGAAGTTTGCCACATTGCGTAGGCGCTGTCACGGATACAGCCGGCGAAGACGAAGGGACCTCCGCGGCATATATGCTTAAGCGCTTTCTTGAATCCCTGAACGCTGAAATAAAGAGGCGAAAGCTGTTGCTTTCAAGCCTGGGCGTAGATAATGTGGACTCGTACATCAGGGCGTTGAGGGTTATTAAAAAAATAAAACAACTAGGTAATAATTCCGGCAATAGCGATGTAATTGATAAACTAAAAAAGAAGCTGAATGAAAAACAGCTGGAGGTTCTGGGCAAGGATTTAAAAGAATTCTCCCCGCTTTCCCATCTCGTTTTGGTCGTCGATGAGTTTACTGAACTAAAAAGGTTTTCAAGCGAAAGCAGCGACATAGATTTTATTGCCGAGATCACTACGATTGCCCGTGTCGGGCGGACCCTGGGGTTCCATATCGTACTTGTTTCGCAAAACATTGAAGGCGCGATTACGGATGATATCAGGGTAAATTCAAAGGCAAGGATATGCCTTAAGGTCGCAACAAAACAAGCCTCAAAAGAGATGATAGACAGCCCGGTTGCGGCTGCGCCGACGATGCCGCTTAACGGGCGCGCTTACTTGCTCGTGGGGACCGGCACAAGGTTCGAATACTTCCAATCAGCATATACAGGCGCGAACAAAAACCTGAATATTGAGCCGCCAATTATAGTTACCCAAGTCAGGAATTCCGGAAAGTTCAACAGCGGCTTTTACTCGTCAAAAAAAGACAACGAGAATGAAAAGAAGAAAAATGAAAATGTTAACGAGCATGATACGCAGCTTGCATATATCGCCAATACGATAATAAACCTCAGCAGGTATATGGAAAAACCGCGCCAGATATTTTTGCCGCCATTGCCGGGGACAATCCTGGATGAGACGAAGTGGAGGGATTGACTTGAGCATTAATAAAATGCTGTGTACGCTGGGTAAATTTGATATACCGATAATTCAGTTGCAGCCGCCTTTTGTTTTCGACCTCCTGGATTCTAACGTAGCTGTGTTCGGGTCCGCGATGAGCGGGAAAACGACTTTCCTGAAAACCTTGATCAATATCCTCCACAAACAATTCAATGAAAAACAGGAGCAGATTTTCATTCTTGATTTTGGCGGGGCGTTGTCCGGGTACAAAGAAATGCCTCTGGTATCCGCTTATTTCGACAACTCGAATGAGGAGTATGTAAAACGTGTTTTTAAAATCCTGGACAACATTTTAAAGGATAATATCAAAGAGTTAAGCGGGAAGAACTACAGGGATTCTGATGCCCAGCCTCTTCATACTTCGTTTATAATTGATAATCTTAACGCTTTTATTGACGAACCCAGATATGTTGCGTATCATGAAAAACTTGCGAAATTATGCCGTGATGGGTTATCAAAAGGGATAACGGTTATTGTAACTGCGTCTGATACAAAAGGCCTTACATCATATCTTGGAGGTTTTAAGCAGAAGATTGCATTTGAAATGCCCCAGGATAAATACTTAGAGATTTTTACCGGGAAGGCCGGCATAATCGGCAACAACCCCGGGCATGGTTATGCAAACGTTACGGTGAAACCGGAAGGCGTTACGGGGACCTTCCGCATGAATTTGCCATATGAAGTTCAATGCACCCTCCCGCTCAGAAAGGAAAATGCCGAAGGCGCCGCGGATACGGAAGAGGCATTTCTTCAAAAAACCAAACGCAAATTCGGCTATTCTGAAAACAAGTATGAAAGAAGCGTAAAGAAATATCAGACTTTCCCAAAGGAACTGACGAGAGATGAATATGAGTTACTTTGTCAGCATTCAAAGGGAAAATCAATCTCAAACAGCTCGGTCAGCGTAGGGCTGGATTATGTCGATTTCAATCCGGTAGCGGTTGATTTTGAAAAGTCGCACGTTGTCGCTATATATGGCAAGAAGGAATTTGGCAAGACTAATTTGCTTAATTTACTGATCAGCGGTTTCACCGGGCAAAAAAAGGATATAAGGGTTGTTTTCTTTGACGACGGGCGCAACCAACTAAAGCCCATACACGAAAACATCAGCAATACCACTGATTCTGCCCTGATCAGTAAATTTGACCAAATAGAGCTAAGCCTGAATGATGATACGAAAACAATAAGAAAACTGTCCCCGCTTCAACAGTTTTATCTGTATCTTAATGAAAACTATTTAAGCATAGACAAACGGTTTTTAGCGGGGATATATGGCGTCAGTAAAGAGCTTTCAAGAGAATATAACAAAATACCGGATTGTAAAAATGAGAAGCAGCCATATACGATATTTGTAATACAGAGCAAATTGGCCTATTTGAATGCCAACGAAAACAAGTTTTTTATCAATTCCCTGTTGCCTCAGATGGTTGCCGTTGCGGAAGACCAAGGATTTTTATTTATATTCTCGGACGTTCAAAAAATCAGCGACAGCGAACAGAATTCATATTTCAATAATATTGTTTCAACCGCCTTTTTACTTGACAATATTGCTGAATTTGCAGGGGAGCGCGGTCAAAAGACTGTTTTTGGCAACATGGACGTTAAAGCCTTAAAAGAGGATTATGCAAGATGCGAAAAAGGCGACGGCTATTTCTATGACGTTGAGGCGGATAACCTATTGAAGTTAAAATTTATTAAATATTGAAAGGGTGGCTAATATGGCAGGCGATTATGTGTCGGCTGATATCGGAAAGATTGCAATATTTGAGAGTCAAAGCCAGGAAGCGATTACTGAGTACGACGCTATCAAAGCAAAATTTGACGAGATCAATTCCACTTTACTCAGTAAATGGGAAGGCGGCGGCGCGGATGCGTACAAAAAAGAAACCGACCATATTCTTGAGAATATAGGCGGGATAAGGGACATCCTGGACGGAATAAACAATGGCGTTGTTAAGGACATCAAGGACAACTATATGAAGCTCGACAATGATCTTGCAGAATTTAACAGAAACCCGCAATCGGCATAATAAATGGTTGAGGTAATACAACCAGGATGGAGGGAATAGAGCTGTGAGTAAACCGACAATTGGAGATGCACTCACTCTTGAACAAAAAGTGAAGAAGCAGGAAATAAAAGAACTGACTGTACTTAAGGGTAATTCAAAGGAGTCCATTTACAGTTTGGTGTTTAGTGAATCAGAAAATGGGAGTTCAAAAAACAATGAGCAATGAGATTATCGGGAATTCGTATAAATACATTATTGATACGTCTTATGGAATAAACAAGGACGGCTTTATAGCCATCGGTACGGAGAGCATAGTCTACAAAGGCTTAAAGACGAAAAGCGAAGGCGGGCTGCAATTCTCCTGCGTTTTGAAGTTTAAGCCAAAGTCTGTTTTGATAAACGGGAAAATAGTTGACAGGCTAAACCTCTTTAAAACCGAAGAGTGGAAAATCTTTGAGGAATTACGGGAATGCAGGTCAATTGTCCGGATAGACGACGTTGTTGACAATTTAGGGGCGTTTAGCCTGCCCTGCAATATGGTTAGCAGCGGGGTGATAAACAATACCGCGTTTTTTTGCGTTGTTGAGGAATTTATCGATGGCTGGTCGCTTGAAGAATACTGCAGGCAAGAATACTGGAAGCTCAGAAGAATAGAACCTTTAGGAAACGGGCTAAGTTGTGTTATCGATTACCATGATTTCAGCAATGATGAAAAAAGGGCGGTTAACCTCAGTTATAACTATGACAACATTCTAAAATACCAAAATCAGATTTTGCTCTTCATGATAAACTTGTGCGAGATATTGGAGTTTGTTACGGAACAAAAAGACATCCTGCATTTAGACATTAAACCGGAAAATATTATGGTAACCCGGTATGGCAAGGAATTAGTGCTGATAGACTTTGGAAAATCCAAAAAAGTTACAAAGGCTAACAGATTTGCCACAAGCGATTTGACTGAGGCGGACTATAGCGAAAATGAGACTTTGGACAAGTTGTATCAATATGGCACGCTGGGTTATGCCGCCCCTGAGTGCTACTGCAAATCAATATATGCTTTGGGGTTCCCTTTTTCAGAAAACTTCGAACAAGGCGAAATGTCTGTGGAGAGCGACATATTCTCTTTTGGCGCGACATTCTGGGAATGCATAAATATTTTCGAGCTGGTAACAAAAAACAAAAGTTTCTCCAATGATTCGCATGACTTCTACAGGAACAACTTTCTTAACGACGACGCGTACCATAACAAAGATCTGTCGTGTACCTCCATTTACTACCACAGGAAACTGGAGAATATTATTAAGAAATGCACTAAGAAGCGGGACAAAAACTATACTGATTTAATCAATAAGGATTATTACCATTCATATAAAGACTTAAGAAAGGATACGGAGGACGCAAAAGATTCCGCGCCGACGATAGTAAAGGAAGAAAATATAAAGGTAAGAAACGCATTTAAACTGTGCGGGGTCATGCTTTCGTTGTTTTCCGTATTTTTAATTATATACTTCATATTCCGTATTATGGCGTTCAGTATTGCCGAAGGGAAATGGAGCGACTTAATGTATGACTACAACGATACGCAACTCTACAAACTAGAAGAAGTGGCTAAAGACCTTATTACTACCGCACCCGCGAACAGAATAAATGAAACCTACGAAAAAATCGCCGGTTTTACATACAGGGACGGCGGAGACATATCTGATGTTGAAGCTGCGATGCTCGTTAGCCTTTTGGAAAGGATAGACAATCAAAACCTATTGCCTGAGCGTGTTGATGAAATAATGCGAAACGCCAACACACGGAGAATTAAAGAGATTTCCACAGAGATTGTAAAGCTTGACGCAACTGAAGAAAGCATTGGTTATGTTTTAGCAAGGGCAATTGTTGACGTTGAAGTCGGAAAAACCGAGATCGTACCCGCATATATGACATTGATAAAATATCAGGGCAATGTTGAATTTCGAAATGCTGTAATCAAGCTAAAAAATGTGCTTGATAACGATGAAAACAATTATATTATTTCAAACAGCTTAGGGCTGAGCAGGCCCGAAATACAAGAGTTTTACAAAAGTATTGTTACAAAGGACAGGTCATAAAAATGAAAAATCCGCTTGATAAATACATAGTAGTTAAGTATGTGCTAAGCTCGTACGTGAAAGCGTTGCTGATTTCAGTGGGGATATTCACTGTAGGTTTCGCAATTCTTGAATTTTCAGGGTTATATTATCCAGTTGAAAGAGCTCTTGATTTAAAATATAACTCGCCGTTTGTTATAGCTCCGTTATATGGGTTAATAGCTTTGTCGTTTCTATGCTTTTTTATCGGTTTGCTGATGTATTTGTATAAATACAAAAGGACAAAGGTAAAAGGTACGTTTTATAAGGCATTTTCGAGTATACTAAATGAGGAGAAATGAAAATGGCCAGACCTGTAATAAAGCGGTATAAATCGCTTATTTCTATTCTGATAGCAGCGGTTTTGCTTGCCGGAATGATTCCGTTATCGTCGCTGCCCGGCGCATCCGCAATGCCCCATCCCGTCTTTACTGTAGAGATTGACAATTCGATCAAAGGGAGTATCTCCGTCACGCTCACAAACGCTATGGACCCGTCGGAAACACAAACAAAGCATGTGATTGCAGGCACTGCGAAATTCACGGATTTTGTGGAAACTGACAACATCTACGATATCTCCGTCACAGGCATGACCGGGTACGAGGACTATTATGAAGCGGGCATGGTTTTTGGCGACATAAGCGCCTCGTTTGACGCCGCCGGTTTTGACCCGCTTGATACCATTGTGGTCAGCGGTCAAATAACCGGTGAAAACAGCGAAAATTATACAGGCGGCGGGACCGTAATCTATAGCAGATATGATAGCGGCTCAACCGCTCTTGGGGACGACGGTTCTTTCTCGGTGATTGTCTATAAGGGTAAACCCTACGAGTTCATTGTAGAACCGGCGGACCCCAAATATAGCCGCGCCTCTTTGGGGGTCATAGACAGCCTGGTGGACATCGCTGACCTTGACAGGCAGCTTACTGTAAGGACGTTTTCAATTGCAACAGGCGCCGGGCCGAACGGAACAATTGGCGAAAAAGATTCCTTGCCCTTAACCGACGTGCTTTATGGATCGAAACGAAACATAATTACTGTGGCGGACCCGGGTTACCTGATTTCCGGGTTTACCGTAGACGGAGTGTTTGTTCAGGAGGCGCTCGGGCTTACGGCATACGTTCATACATTCGATAACCTTGATGATAGTTATTCCGTTAGCGCCATCTTTGCTGTACAGACATGGGAAGTGACATTTACTTTTAATTCTGACGGGACAATTAAGGACGGCCTTTCCAACCCCATAAACACCGGCGGCATAATCACCGCCGATGAAGGTCCCAGCCCCAGCTTTACTGCGATAGCGAACGAAGATTACCATATCAGCAATGTTACTATTGATTCTGAGGAACAGACAGACGGTACTTTTGACAACGCACAGACCGCTTATTCATATACATTCATAGATATCGACGCCGATCATACCGTCACAGTGGCATTCTCGCTCAATTCCTATAAAGTAAATATATCCGCTTCGGGAAGCGGCTCGATCACCGTCGACGGCGCGCCGGCAGGATCAACGCAAATTATCAGCCATGGCGGTTCGCTGGTGCTGACATTAACCCCGGAGGCGGACTATGATGTTGCAGAAGTTTTGCTGGATGAAACGCCGGTTGATGAGTATGATTTATTGGACGACGGCGTATCTTACTCATATATTATCCCGGCTATCACGGCGGACCTCAATGTATCGGTTACTTTTAAACGCATAGAGGTCCTGGAAGGCGATGAAACGGGCTTTTATAGTATTATTGCGCCAAACCTGATTGACGGTTATCCGGAAGTGTCAGACGGTATGTATGTTTATAGCTTTATTAATAACAACGCTTCAGCGACTTTTGTACCTGAAGCCCCATACAGCAGGATCAGGTTAAATGGTATTGGTAACAATACTTCAATTAGGCTGACAGGCTCGGCCATAGTAAGGACAATAGAAGTGTTTAAACAGAGAAACCCCGGCAAGGGCTGGAAAATAGTGAAGCTTGAGTATCCAATTCAAATAATCATTGATAAAACGGCGCCGGAAGTAGCCGATATTCCGCCGATGGACTGGACAAACCAGGATTATATAATAAATATAGCGGTAACGGATGAAAATACACAAGCTGCGCCGTCATCCGGCTTGTCGATAGTTGTTTGGAGTAAAACGGAACTGACCAAAGCTCAGGCCCTGGCGGAGGA
>Ga0123353_10010191_pt1 | contig 13075 bp, 9 predicted proteins | sample TergutLab28metaG_3_FD_92763 | JGI IMG/M metagenome (GOLD analysis project Ga0123353, IMG submission 92763) | Labiotermes labralis P3 segment gut microbial communities from Petit-Saut dam, French Guiana - Lab288 P3 | ecosystem: Host-associated > Arthropoda: Insects > Digestive system > Gut ...
AAATAGGAAGAAGTCACAGGGTGCCAAATCAGGGGAGTATGGTGGGTGGGGGATGACAGCCATTTTGTTTTTCGCCAGAAACTGGTGGGTGAAGACGGAAGTGTGAGACGGGGCGTTGTCATGGTGAAGCAGCCAGGTCTGTTCTAGCCAAAGTTTGGGGCAACGTCTTCGCACATTTTCACGCAGTCGCCAGAAAACGTCGCAGTAGAACCCAGAATTCACATTTTGGCCTCTTGGGACAAATTCTTTGTGCACAATCCCCCTTGAAATCAAAGAAAGTGATGATCATGCTGGTGACATTGCTTTTCACCTGTCTGGCCTTTTTTGGCCTTGATGACGTGGGGCTTTTCCACTGGGAGGATTGTTGCTTTGTCTCAGGGTCATAACCGTAAACGCAGCAATCATCACCAGTGATGACCCTGGACAAGAAAGTTTCATCATCGGAGGCGAGATGACAAAGTTCAGTGCAGACGTTGACGCGTTGCTGCTTCTGGTCAGCTGTCAGGATCCTGGGCACAGAATTGGCTGAGACATGGTGCATTCCCAATTCTTCCATCAGAACCTGTTGGCATGTCCCATAACAAAATTCCACCGCCTCAGCAATGTCTTGAATGGTCCGATGTTGATCCTGACAGACGAGCTCTTGAAGTCGTGCAACAGTTTCAGGAGTTATGCAGCTTTTGGGTCTCCCTGTGTGTTTGTCATTGTCAAATGATGTGTGACCTGTCTTGAACTGGGCATACCATTAATAACACCAGTGCACAACTCAAGCTTTGGTCCCCGAAGGCTTGTTGAATCGTGAGGGTCTCCGCAGCACTTGTACCAAGGTTGGTACAAAATTTTATTCACACTCGCTGTTCCTTTCTCTGATCCATCATGAAAATCGCAACAGGTCATGTACACGACTCCAAACAAAGGCATGTGAAAACTGCCCACGTTGACCAAGCTATGTGCAACTTGGCAAAATGACTCACTAGACATGGTAGTCCTACTGTCTACCGGTGCTTCGCACTACCATAACTACTGTATAGATGGCAGCACCAGTCTGGAAGATTTTGGATACCACCTTGTATTCTACTCAGATCCATTTGTTTTCTAATTAATCTGTTCCTTTATTTCTTCTTTGAAAAATGATACAATGTGGAATGTGACTCCAAGTGGTCTGATATAAGTGTAAAAAGGTCTCATAGGAAAATGTCTACAGAAGTAAGTTTGTTTAAAATTCTGGTACACTTCTACCAGTTTAGATGGAACCACATTCCAGATAACAGCAATCTTCATGGTTGGTCACTCCCACAAGAACCTCAGCGTCATTTATTTTGCTTTATTTAATTATTCTGTCAGTGATGTGACTACATAGCACCAAATCATACTTACTGCATGAGTTGGAAAGGTGGAGGACAGAAGTCATGAACTAATTTTAAGTTATATCCCAAACTTTGCCTAGAGAAACTGGCCAAAAAAAAAAACCACGGAAACCCTCAATCAAAACAGCCACTCTCTGGGCTGAAATTGAATCCCACAACCTCCCAAATACAAAGCATCAGTGTTATCAATTCAAACACAACATCCAAGCACTAACTTACCAGTATGGCATCGTATGGTATCTGCCTTGTGCGTCCCTCCAGTGCTTCTTCTAAGGCAAATAATGAAACTTGGGCCACCCATTTTATCGTCACTCGGAATACGCGGTCTTTACCTTCACCAGGTAATGTCACCTAAAAAAAGCCACAAAAATGACATTAAATCACAACCCTCAAAATGTTAAAATATAGTAAGTCAAACAAAATACAAAATCAAAAAAAATTAAAAGCTTCAGAATATCCAAAGTCACTCTAAGTTTAGTCTCTTACAAATGTTACTTCACTGCATTCTGAAACACTACAATCTGGCATACACATCAACAAATAAACACTTAAATTTCAGTACATTATGCTCTGCAAGACTGTAAGTATACTCAACTGGAAAAACTTTGTGTAACTTACAATCTGAATAACACATTCAAATCCCCAGTATTGGGAATACATCTACGAATATTTTGACTAACAACAAATATGAGATATTAAGAATATGGGTCTTCCAGACAGGTAATAACATCTTCAACAAATCTGCTGCTTGCATCTTCTGTAAACAAGCAAGAGATTCCTGTGAAATGTTGGTACCTACCTACCAACCTACATTACATCATATCCCAAAACTGTAAGCTTCATATTCATGGATGTAGAAACCTCAAATCTGAAATATCTGTAAAGCCAAACAAAACTCATCTGAATTCTGCTTCATCTGTTAAACCTACTTACACTCTCAAAATTATCACTACTTCAAAATTATAAACCAAATTTTGAATTTGCATTACTTTCAAAACTTAAACAGAAAATGCTTGTCATAATATAGTACATAATAACAAGTACTCTACCTCCAGTTCCACTCTATCATTTCCTATAGGCAGTGGATCCCTTGTGTAGAGATTATTCCGTCCATCAAACACAGGTTTCAAAGTCCCGAAAATTTTGCTATATGCATGGACCATTGTTTCAATGATTTCCCTGTTGACTTTCCGTGGGCATTTGTCTGGCTGTATGTTGATATCATAGTGATGAACAAAGCCTCGAGGCATGGATATTTGGAAGTGATTTGCTCGGAGTCCTATTGGTCGACCTTCACGGCCCAAGTTTGGTCTTCTTGGACAACTGAACACTGCAATATTGAGAATGTTAACATCAATTACACTACACTGTCCCCATTGGTGACAGCAGTCTGTACCAAGTTTCCCACAAGAGAACTCAAATATCTAAATAGTCATTACTGACTACGTGTAATTCTTATCACTGCAATACAATTTATGGACAGACAGGGCAGGATGGGATTCTGAGTAACAGAAATGATAGATCAATGAACAATGTTTCTTCTCTACTTTGTGGTGATTATGACTGGCTCTCTGTATGCCCATCCACATCACATTTCAAGAAATTGCATTCTAGCCCCCCCCCCCCCCCACCGCCCCTCAACCAAGGAAAAATCTTCTGTGGGCAAACTGTATGCCCTTTATATTTAAATACAGCATGGACAGCAATGTCTGAGTAATCAATTGTAGTATGTACATCATTCCTCTACAACCTCCCATATCTTGACACAAAATCTATAACAGACAAGTGCCAAAAATACATTCCCACCATGACCAAATGTCAGTAACAAATCATGTGATACTCTAAAACTGGATAAAACTGCAATTAAAATTAAAGCTGCATATACTTCAAGCCTCAGATTTTTAGATGTCAGAAAAGTCAAGAGAATACTAAGAAAAATGGCAAAAATTTACAGAATGTAACTGGCTACTAATTGTTATCACACGAATGTTTCTGGTTTTAACACAATTTTGCTTGTGTCCACTCATAGACTCAATGGTATGTCACGAAGTCTTGGCTTGTGCTGAGGCCACTAACTGGCTATCATTGATCTACCAAGTACTTTATGCTATGTGAAATATAAAGTTTAATGTCACATCCAGAATTATGTCCCAACTTAAGGCCTTCACTCTTCTGGGGTGTTACACAGCATCCAAGCCTACTTGACCTTCAAAGATGGAACTAATAGGCCATCCCACGATGCTCGCAACAAACTACCAAACCTATGCTGTACTAACATCCCAAAGAAGCAAAGGCCTTATCTACACCGGAGTGTAAGATTAAAATCTTACACTCAAACTTGTATCCCAATATTATGAATGAAGAAGACCTGACAAGTAACTGAACTCTGAAGGTGAATCAAAGAGTAAAGTAAACTGCCTGCAGTGGCATTGCAATCCATGCAAGCAAAACCTACTGGGTGTCTAAGTAACTATATACTAGGCACTGTTGCCATGCGTCAGTGTCAAGTTTAGTTAGTGTTTGTTTACAGTCTTCCTTATAGACATTGGCACTGCTTTCAAATTGCACTGTTGTTGAACATAAAGCTGCGATCCATTTTTTGAGGTCAGAATAGGTAAAAATGTCTGAAATTTAAAGGAGAATGTTAGCACAATATGATGCACAGTGTACGGCAAAGAAAGGGTGCTTGCTCCATGATAACTTGAGTCAACATTCCATAGCAGCTACAACAGAAGCAATCAGGCAGCTGAAATTGGAATTTCTTCCACACCTCCCATTTAGTCCAAACCTAGCTCCAATGAAGTATCATGTGTTTGGGGCACTGAAAGAAGCCTATCATGGATTGAGACCTGCTAGTGATGATGAAGTTAAGGAAACAGTGCACAAGTGGCTTCAATCATGACCAAAAACTCTCTTCGTAAATGGGATCAGAAGTCTTGTGAAGTGCTACACAATATGCGTTGAAAAGAGGGGTGGTTATGTTCAGAAACGATACACTCTGCATTTGTCACAGATTGTTGTACGCCAAGTAATTAATAAATTCACTTAACTTTCTGACTCTGCCTCATATTACACTGACAACTATGCTGACTTACCCAATATTTCCATGTATGTTCACAGTTAAATCTGCCACAACTACATCCGATAAGTCACCTTTACCACTACACTTTGTAAATATAAACAATAAGTTAATCCTTCCACTCCTGCACAAATTCATTATTTCAACAAGGAGGCTAAAATTTGTTGGTAACCAAAATTATCAGCACTCATGTCTTCTGGCATATGATGCTGCGTTGTTGGGCCAGTGGTTTCCAGTATTTCAAAGGACTGTAGCACCTTCATCCTGTTTGACCCTGAAGATGAAGGCACTACAGTCCTTTGAAACAATGGGCACCACTCAACCAGACACAGAATCCCATCCCATTAGACTTCAATCCTAAGCAAGACCAATGTAAGAGCCTCAAATCCCACAAGAAGATATGTTTTAAACCATGCCACTTGGACAAATTCTGAAAAAATCTGTCCATTTCCTGGTCATTTGCACTGTTTCAATTTTTAAAGCAGCAATCCCAATTTCACAGCACCATCATTAAGTACTAATGGCTTAGCATTATACATTTCAGTACATATCATCACTACTTTAATTCAATGGGTAAAATATTCTTCCTGTTTGTTCAACGTACTAAAGTAACAAATTACAGGACCTAAAATTCCCAATGTTCCACAGCCCATTTCTTAGATGACAACTTTTTAACACCTTTTGTATTCAAACATTAATATGGTCTTCCATTTTAATGACAGCAACTGGCATTGGGATGGAATGCTGAAATGGCATTCATTTAACAACAGTGCCAGTGCTTAGTAAGCCAGGATAGCTCATTCAGTATAAGTACACTACAACCTGGATGAGCAAGGAATGATGGTTTGATTACCCAGCAGAGGCAAAGGAGTTTTCTCCAAAGTAGGTTAAGTGTCACTCCTGAATGAAAAGGTTCAAACATACTACTGAAGAAACAGACCAGTGGGATCTGGGTCCAGGCTCCACAGATACATCACTCACAAGGATCAAGATGGGTCTCTACCAGTTTTCAGGTTTCTTCAAGTCCACAAACCACACTGTTCTTATTCACCAGTTCTCAGGAAGATTTATGTAACAACTACCATTCACATACTGGTCTCATTCACCAGCTCCAGTATTAAGAATACTGACTGGCAGCAGGCCTATAACTTATTTAAAAACTTCACTTTATTCAAATTCCTTTCAACACACATATGATGACAATGCTTCATTAAATGAATTTACCGTTACATATTATATACTACTACAGTACCATGTGGGCCAGGTAGCCCAGTTGGTATAGCGAATGACTACAGGCTGGACAGTCCGGGATCGAATCCCAGTGGGGACGAGATTTTCCACCTGTCCAGACCAGCCCTGGGGCCCACCCAGCCTCCTGTAAAATTGGTACTGGGACTTTCCCGGGGGTAAAGTGCGACCAGGGCATGCTGCTAACCACTCACCCCCTTCTAGTGCCACGGTCATGGAAGAGTAGAGCTACATCTCTACCCACCCTCTTCGTCACACAGGACCTGCAACGGGATTACTTTACCTTTTTACTACGGTACCATACTAAGAGACTGAACTGGAGAAATCATTTTGACAGAATGGAGAGAAGAAGGATACCCAAACAAATTCCACAGTGTGTGTCTTAGGTCAGATCTATAGGGCAGGTGGCAAAAAGAAGGCTACAGACAGTAACAGACCACACTGTCTAACACTTGTTTGGAAGACCACAATGACCCCCAAAATTAAGATTTCTGTTGGAAAGGGCTGGAACACAAAACCACAACACTAGCATCACCCATATAACTACAATTATTTTGCTTTAATGTAGAACAGTGGCATCAATTGTTTTGAGGTACTGTTCACAATTCACCTTCCAACAACACTGCCAAAAAATTATTTTTTTAAAACACACAGAGTATTTAGAAGAACAGTTGATATTACAAGCACAGAATAGACATACGAGTAATTTAATGTCATTTTGGTTGGTTCTGGATCTGGTGATTACTTCGATCCAGACAAGTATCTTTCACACTTAGTTTAGAGGCCTGTGATGGTCTCTGTTGACTAACAGTCTTATGGTGTCTATCAGTCTGCATTACCTTTCATTCACAATTCCCACAAATCTGTCCCATTCTCAGTCAGTCAGTCAGTGGGTCCATACTTGTTCACGTGTTCGTCTTGTTCCCCACACATTACTCCTGACAGTAACCCAACTGCTCCTAGTACGACTGTAATGAATAAATATGTAGCAAAACCCATCCTACCACGAACATGTGATCGCCTGTGATGGTGGAATGTTAAGTTGTTACATCCCACACTTGTCTGTAGTGAAGAAAAAGCTTTGTGTTCTGGCTATTTCTGTCCCCTGTCAAAGAACAGATTCTACAGCATAAAAGATTATTTGTGAAAAAAGGAGCACTCTGAATTCAAAATTAATGGTGGTTTTATTCCTAAATGCTAACAAGGAAGAAAACTGTAAGCTAACAGGCTTCCTGTTGTATTTTAAACCTTGTATACTTTCCAAATTTATATTAATAATAAGGAATTCACAGAATTCAATGTCGTACACGAGTTTAGATGCACGTGGGTGTCAGAAAGTACGCACAATGTACTTTTTTAAAGTCCATACAACAGCAACAGAAAATGAGTACAGTATAATTTCCCTACCATCTTCCTCCTTTTCAATACACTTAGTCAAAAGGTGAAGAAGTTCCCGTAGGCCGTGAGAATAAAAAAGGTTCTGGCTGAGTAGCAAGCCACAAATACACAGATTCCTTCACTTCTTGGTGATGGAAAACTGGTGGCCTTGTAGAATGTCTCTGACTGAAGCGAAGAAATGAGAATCTGAAGGTGCTAGTTCAAGGCTAGTTAAAGGTTACACAGGTTATGTTCTTAACACCTTGAAGTGCAGCTGCTGAAGTTTCAACAGTATAGACAGCAGTGTGGACGACGAGTGTCATGCAGCAGTCAGACACATTTCGGCAACAGTTCTCAGCATTCCCTTCAAACTGCTAACATCAGACTGTCACATGATGCAGCACAATAACTAACACCATCTACTGTTGTGTCCATTTTTTGATAATGTTCCAGTATTTGGCCTGGCAAATCTGTTGGTTAGATTTTGAAATTTCTTTTGATCAGCGAGAGCAGATGTTTCCATTCCATACTCTGGTGTTTGCTCTCTGGATTGTAGTAGTGGATCCATATTTTGTTTCCAGCGATATATCTTAAATATCTGTCACTTCAGCAACAGTGACCCATCTGTCTTTCATGATCACAGCACAAACTCAATGTTCTCATTGAAGGTGGGCATAGACAGCTGGCCTGGTCATACTGCATCATTACATTTGTGCTACTATTTTTGTTCCTGTCAACCTATTTGTTCAAACAACGCTTCTGTCAAGCACTGTTCCCACACTGCACTGCAAGTCTTTGATGGACTTCTGATTCTCATACATCTTAAAACCACAAAAATCAGATCACTGCACACCACTCTTCTTTGGTGCATACAGCAAGAGGAGTGATCATATTGGCAAGGCTACAATAATACAACATATGATCATCCAAGGTTGAAGTGGCAACAGTCATGACCAACAATGTCTACCCAATTAGCAGCACTGCCAACAAAACAAAAATGTAAACAAAACGTTGCAGACACTGCCTCACCCACCTACTTCTACATTAAACAATCAACACTGTTTTACTTTATGAAAGTAGAAGAATGTCACAGAATCTGTATGTTGTGTCAAGTAGGAGATAATGGGGAAATATGCACAATGGACAGCAGTGAGAAAACACACACAGTAAGCTGTGGCAGCTCAGTTTATAAACAAGATAAGTGCCTCAGCAAACACAGTCTCTGGAACACCTACTGCAACCAGTGCAGTAACCAACATCCAGCTCCTACACTTCAACATGTTACATTCAAGGTTTTGGGGGACAGTGCTACTACTTTTGAGACTCACAATAGTTGCATTTTACAGGGTTTAAAACCTGAGGGAAGGATAACACTTGTAAGACCCAGGAATAGATGGGAGGATAATATTAAGATGGACCTTCAAGAAGTGGAATGGGGGGGGGCCACAGAATGGATTGATCTGGCTCAGGATAGGGACAGGTGGCGGACTCTTGTAAATGTGAAAATGAACCTTCAGGTTCCATAAAATGCAGGGAATTCCTGAACTAGTGAGAACTGGTTAGCTTCTCAAGAAGGACTCTGCTCCATAGAGTGAGTAATTAAGTACATACGTAAGTAACAGCTGCATCTGGGACACAGCTTCACTTGCCAAAGTATGTGAATGTTAGACAAGCAATCATGCAAGTATCCTGAAACTATAACTTACTTGGCAATTCTGGAGGCTGTGGAGGTTGGTGTGGTTGCTGGGGTGGTACTAGACCCATGGCACCAGGTGGAACAGCAACAGCACCCGGAGGGCCAACAGGTCCTGCCGGACCTCCAGGAGGTCCGGGGGGAGGAGCTGCAACAGGTGAACACATCATATCAACAAACTGCCTAATGCAAGTAAATGATAGATTACTCACTCTAAACATTCTTTTATTAAGCTGTGCATATAAATGACATACCCAGAAAAATGTTAATCACCACCTACAAACCAGCAGAGGAACATTTACTAAAAACATGAAATCACGATACCACTTTAGCAGTAACCTGGAAAATGGCATCACTTTTCTGCCAATTCGCAAAAAACAAGTAAAGGTAAAGTTGTCCCTGTGCATGCCAGGAACACACATAGGGTGTGCAGATACAGCTCAACACACATTAACCTTGACACTACTAGAAGGTGAACATTCGGCTGCATGCCTTAGCGACTTTACTGCCAGGGACAGAGTCCATAGTATCCAATGAACCCAAAGCTGGATGGGCCATAGAGCTGGTCTGGATGTTTTGGAAAACAGAAAATAAAAAATCCCTTGCCTCTACCAGGAGCTGAAACATGATTCCTTGGTCAACCAGGCCTTAGCACATTACACTCAATATGCCACTCCACCTCCATTTCAGTGTAGATTTGTTTATGGGAAATACCATATGCTATGACAGAGTTTTGAACTGTGTCTTCACTGTACAAATTCTGTGGACTAGCCACTAACAGACAAGTATAACCAGATTATGTGTTTAACAAAATAAATGCCTGAACAGTAGCTGATATGTATGTCTGTCTGTCTGTTATGGCCACAACTATGTTTTACATAAAAACAACACATCTCACAGAATTAAATCCCTGCACATGGCTGCTGTACAGTTTATGTGTAACTTCAAATTAAAAAAACAGAATACATGTGCAAACATCAATTATTTATTCTTTATCCTCTCTAAAAGCATGAATTATTGCAATAAATAAACTTTAAGCATGACAAAATAGTTTAATAATCCAAATGCATAACATTCAAACAAAGACACAAAGCAGACAAATATTATAGGTTCAGGTGAGATTCCTGGTGTTATAGCACGTCTGCACCAATGCAAGTCAAGAGACTGTCAATACAGTAAGCAGTATTTTTGAACTGCTGCAAATTACAAATTAAATAACAGATAACAATGAAAAATACAGTATAACTCAGCCTTCAAGAATCTGTAGCTTTTGTTTTCTGCTTATTTTCCCAAGTGAAAAAAATGACAGATGTTAGCTATAACTACTGAGTTTTCTGTTGTGAATGTTGCTGCACTGGCCTGCTGAATGCACACACATTGCACTGGCCTGCTGAATGTACATGTATCTTTTCTTCTTTACATAATTCTTAAGTTAGGGAATAAATAATAATATTCACACATCAACCTGATGGGGACTGAGTCTTCTGTTTACTCCATGCAGTACAATGCCAATGAGCTCACATGGGAGGGAACTGTTCAGAAGTTTGTTGGACCAGAACCGGCCTTGGGGGTCTCTGGGCAGAGTATAAGGAAAAAGATAAAATGATGGAAGAACAAATAGCATATGGCAATGGGGCGGGGTCTTACAAGTATTCAGAGGCACAAAAATTGATTTTGGGAACTAGTCTGACTGCTAAGACTAGGTAACTGTCCTTTGACAGGATACAATCCAGCATTGTTATCCGCCTCCTTGCTGGACACAACACCCTGAGAAGACATCTCTACTTAATGGGGCTATCAACAGTCCCTTATGTAGGTGGTGTGGAGAAGAGGAGGAAACCTAAGCTCATATTTTGTGAGTGTGATGCCTTGTCTTCACTCAGACACACCTCTTTGGGTTCCTTGTTCATGGACCCAGAGGATGTTATATGTCTTAAGTCTAAGGGCAATCTGGAACTTAAGTAAAGGAACAGGGCTCCCATGAACTGGACATCACATTATGAGGCACGAAGGGCCTGTCAAAAAAGCCTATGTGCATTGGGAAAGAAAAGGCTTGAACATATTTTCTATTCTTTTCTATTCTATTCTACTCCATACAGCACACAAATTATTGGGTTATGTAATGTGATAAGGTGAATTACAGGAAAACTTTCACGCCACAAATGTTTGTGCTGTTTATGAACATACCCAGTCTGTATCATTATCAACAGGAGCTACAGGTCAACTGTACATATGTAAACATTTTTAATAAGTAAAAATTATGTAAGTTACTTATGTGAAACTGCCGATGAAATATAGTTGAAATTTATGGATTTTCTTATTTCACAAAATGTATGCTCTCAAAGCACCAGTTTATTCATAGAATCGACAAACTGTTCTCACAGTTTAAATAGCAATGAACTGGTGTTATACACGGTACATCCAATACCCGACATACATTTTCATGGCATGCACAGGGACACCTTTACATATGTACTTTACTAGATACCGAACACAGCAACAAACAAAATACAGTCAAATTCAATTATAATGTCATCGAAGGAACCAAATAAACTGTGTTATAAAAGAGTTTTTAAGTGAGGTGCATCATAAAAGTGAAGAAAAAGCACTCCAAGAAAAAATAAAAGCCTGCAGGCATAATACTTAATGTTAACACTATGATATATGTCAAATTTAAATTGTAATTACTATTTAGAAATAATAAAAATTAAACCTCTGTAATTGTAAATTTTCACACAGGCTTATGATAAAATAATACATAAACTTAAAGTTAAGGAACAGCAAAAGTTATCATGAGAAAAAAGACTTCTCATTACTACACCATCACTCCTCTCTTGCTGAACCACTTAAGCAGTGCCTTATCGATGTAATTTTATTCAGGCTGTTGAAATCACTTTATTCTCGGTCTGTTCTGTTCAAACACACTGAAAATTTTGCTTCCATTTTATCAAATATTTTGGATCATAGAATTTCAGAGATAAAATTCCTGACACGTCACCTTTCTTTTTTTCCATTTTCGGTTTTGTCATATCACTTTAACTTTTCTCCAGCACTCAAAACCTTCCTTCTGTTCATGAATGAAGCCATGTTATCATATTACCTGTCTCCTACTAAACTGCAGGCATAGAATTAAGGGGCAACTTTACACACGAGGTGCATTAGTTCTACTAATGTCATTTTCCAGGCCTGGAATTTATGTAGCTACCTGAAAGCGTAGAGGCTTGCCCTCTCAAGGATGAGAAGTTGTCATAATTCTCAAAATGGTTTACTCTTGGAAAATTATGTTGGAAATGATGAGTGGCAATGTCGTTATATTGGAGTTAGATGTTCTTATGTATCTCATACTAAGCAAGGTAGAAAAACATGTGCTTTATAGGCAATTGGTATCACAGAATGTACGATGTTACAGCCAAGGTGTTGCACAGACTGGATTCAATGTACCTGTTGTAGGCATCTCCCTGTGTGCTGATGCCAAACTTCTCTTATTCTTGTTTCTTAATTGGAATGAAATTTCAACAGTCCTGTTCTAAATAGCCATACTATCTGAATATGGCTGTGTATGTATGTATGTATGCATGCATGCATATGCACACAAACATGTGCACGCAAGCACACACACGCACACACAAAACTGCTATAGCAAACTGAAGAATGTGCAAGATTAGAGAGGGCATTCAACCAAGAACATGGATCCATTATAGGGGATGAGAGAGGTATACTTGATATATGGGCAGATTATTGCAAGGAACTGCCTAATAATCTAGTTTGGAAAATCACAACAGAAGAAAATGTACAATTTAGAACACTGCATGATATTAGGGTTCCTTTCAGCCAATAAGTCTCAGCTGTAACCAGAAAGTTGAAGAATAACACGCCTCCAGGTGAAGACTCAATAAAAGCCTAGTTAAAGGTGGAGGCAGGATGTTGTGAATAAATATCCATATGCTGATGAAGACACAGTGCAAGGAAGAGTAAATGCCAGAGCATTGGAAAAGGGCCATCATTAGCCCAACGTATAACAACTGTGATAAGATGGAATGTTTTAACTACCTGGAAATTTCATTCCTTAAATAAACTTATGAAATGTTAATACAGTTAGTAATTCAGCACCTGGAACCTTATGTAGAAGACTTAACAGAACATATCCCACTTTTCACAATAATCACCAACACTTGCACACTTTTCCAATTGACACTATAAAACTTTAATTTGTTAAAATAGTTAAAATCTCCGACATGTTTCGGTTTACATTTAAACCATCTTCAGGGAGCTATTAGTTCATGCTAAAGTTACTTATATCTCTTGTTGGTA
>Ga0123353_10010192_pt1 | contig 13075 bp, 9 predicted proteins | sample TergutLab28metaG_3_FD_92763 | JGI IMG/M metagenome (GOLD analysis project Ga0123353, IMG submission 92763) | Labiotermes labralis P3 segment gut microbial communities from Petit-Saut dam, French Guiana - Lab288 P3 | ecosystem: Host-associated > Arthropoda: Insects > Digestive system > Gut ...
CTTCTTCTTCTTCTTCTTCTTCTTCTTCTTCTTCTTCTTGGCACTACAGCCCACTGTGGGCTTTGTCCTGTCGAACATTGTCCTTCCATTTTTTTCCGATCTGCCACCAACTCTCTCAATCTTCTCACTCCCAGCACTTGAAGATCTCTTTCTACTTCCTCTTTCCATCTTTTCCTAGGTTTTCCCCTTCTTCTCGTTCCTTCCAGTTCTTGAGTGAAGATTTTTTGGGCATCCTATCCTCCTCCATTCTCTCTAGGTGACCTAACCAACTTATCCTTTGACCTTTTATCCATTTTACTATATTTTCTCATTTGCTCATCCCTTCTAGTTCTCGATTCGTCCGACTTTCCCATTCCCCGTTTTCATGAATACCTATCATCCGCACACTCCATTTACGTGAGCAAGTATGTGAGGATTCGTGGCTATTTTTGAAGTCAAAAGAGGGTCTGCGTGCAAAAATGTTTGGGAAACAGTGGACTAGACAGTCATCAGATCATGAGTCTTCACTTCCGCCGAACGTGCGCTGAGCGAGATAATGACTAAACAGCCCGAGCTGGTAACGCGATAAGATAACGCAATGACTAGCTAAATTTTTTAACATTATTTCAAAACCCGACGCATAAATTTCATCAGTACGGCAGACAGAAATGACACATAAAATACTGCAACTGATCAACTGCTTACACACTTCACCGGTGCCATACACCACGGTACAGCATTTTATAAAATTTTGGATAGAAAAATTTATTTCCAAGCCATAGTCAGTACAAGTCAAGAAGGACTCAGCACCATGGAGTAAGTAAGTAAGTATATAGATAGTGTAAAGAAAAACGAACTTGATGCACAACTTATTCTTAGTACATTTCGTCAACCTCTACATGTTTCGGGCGTATCTAGGCCCATCATCAGGAGGTACAACCATAGGTATACAACAATCCAATCCAACCAGGACAACAAACAGTCATCTAAAAAGAATGATACGGACTAATTGTATACATACGGTTGTTCGTCCTGATGATGAGCCTAGGCACGCCCGAAACACGTAGAGGTTGACGAAATATACTAAGAATAAGTTGTGCATCAAGTTGGTTTTTTTACACGATCATATCAAGATGCACGGTCAACACAACATAAAATATATATTGTTCATTGTTGGTTGAAATAAAAACTATATTCAAGAAGCAAGGTACATGCATGAAAACACCTCTAAGGGCCTTCGCGTTAATTTTTTGCGTATATAAAACACTGCGCTTCTGTTCTAAAGAATCTTATCCATATTTTTATAATCGAGTTTCACTCTAAGGTGAAGGTAAAGCTGTACCTGGCAACGCCATGAACACATGCAAGGAGAGGAGAAGCAGAGCTCCACTGATTCTTAACCTTTTGGCGCCGGAATTATTTTTTAATTTTAGCACACCCTGTATATAAAATGTGAATAATACAGGAACCAAATATGTTAGAATTATGAAACAAACTGCATTTTGAAGAGAAAAATACGGAGAGTATACACCATGTTTAAAATATTCGGTACCTATATTTGTTGAATAAATATATAAAATCCAACTTTGGAGGTTAGCGGTGCGGTACGTCAACTATAGTTGACGTTGGGCGCCTACAGGTTAAACTTGGCACGAGATGGACGTGAGCGGTCAACATCACGCCCTGGCCGCTGTGCCCCCGGGGAGGAACTCCGCTTCCCACTGAGTAAGAAGTTGAAGGGAGAAGCGGACGGCCAAAGCCGATCCGGATGGTTTGGAGTATAGAAAAATCAATCACACTTAATGGGAGCCGGAACCCGCATCGTCCATCCAGTCGCTTTCACATTATACTACTGATTATGCTTTACCGGCTTGTCAACAGCTCTTTCGAACAATCTTAAATTATAGTTTCAACTAAGATACGAGCCTATGATCTATGTTGTGTCTTGTTCCTTTGCAAAGAAACTATTTTTGAGAACACTAATAGATTAAATTCTCGTATTAATCTATGCAATGTAGGCATAATAATGGTAAAGGTAAAGCAGTCCCGTTACAGGCCTGGAGTGGCCCAGAAGGTTCCAGGTGGTTAAGGTTCCCAGATTTCATGACAACGGCACAGGATATGCACCAGCAGACTTTACCCCCAGGAAATGCTCCTGGTACTCATTTCTGTTGGAGGCTGAGTCGACCCCAGGGTCATAGTGCGAAAGGATTTTATGTCAATGAAAAATTCCATTGACACCAGATGGGATCGAACCAGCGACCTTCCGATTTGTAACACAGCACCTTAACCACTGTGCTACCGCGGAGACATAATAATGGACCGATACAAAAAGATTACTTAACGCTCAGTGTGGATATCTCATACTAAATATAGTCAAAATTAAATATTTTCAGAGATGAAACACGAAAGCAGAGCACAGACACAAACACACCATGAACACAATCATAATAGTAAATGCAAACAGAATTTTTACGATACGATTCGTCCTCTTTTAAATCTAATAACACTACCGTAATGTCGAAGGACTTAATGACAAAAGACAATTAAGTTACGTTCATAACAATTGATTACGTTGTCGTCTACAGCCGCAGTTATATTACGACAGCTGCTGTAAGGATGAGATTGAAGGGTAAACGCTGACAGCTTTTTTTAAACCGAATCCTCTCCAGCAATGGTTTTTAGAACTGAAACTTGCTAAAGCGGTATCTACAATCCATACTTACTTACTCACTCACTCGCTTACTTACTCACTCACTCGCTTATTCACTTACTTACTCACTCACTCACTCACTTAATACTCACTCACGTACTCACTCACTCACTTACTTACTCAATTACTTACTTACTCACTCACTTAATTCCTTACTCAGTTACTCATTTACTTACTCACTTATTCACATACTTATTTATTCACTTACTTATTCACTTACTCATTTACGTACTTACTCACTTACTTAATCATTTACTTACTCACTTATTTACACACTTATTACTCACTCACTTACTTAATTGGTTACTTACTTACTTACTCACTCACATACCTACTCAGTTACTTACTTACTTACGTACTTACTTACTTGCTCACTTACTCATTACTTACTCACTCACTTACTTATTCACTCACGTACTTACTTACTCACTTACTTACTTACTCAATCCATGCAGCGAGACCTTCTTGAAAAGCTAACAGTTTCTCAGCTAATCAAGAAATTTCCCGCATTTTATGGAACCCGAAGGTTCAACACCGCATTTACAAGTGCCCGCCAAATGTCCCTATCCTGAGCACAATCCATACTTCTCCGACAGCATTAAAGACGCTCAAAGAAAAGCGCATGCCTCAACACGACGCCACTCTCAACGTTCCAGAAACAGCCATTCGACTTATCTGACCGCATGTTTAAGATATAGGACAAGAGCCCATTAATTACATAAGGTAAACTAGCTACATGCCTACCTACATACCCGCCCTGGATATACGCTACCCAACAGGTGTCCCGATTGTTTATATCTTTGACACATGGTACACTCTACGTGTATGTAACAGGACCCAATCCTCACATTCTTAGTAAGCCTTCAGTAATCCATGTATCTTAAACACACACACACACACACTAAACTGCATATTGTGCGTAAACCGCAAAGGTAAAGGTAAAGCAGTCCCGTTACAGGCCTGGAGTGGCCCAGAGGGTTCCAAGAAGTTAAGGTTCCCAGATTTCATGACAACGGCACAGGATGGTGGTAAGGTTGTCAGCCTTACGCACCGGCCGACTTTACCCCCAGGAAATACTCCTGGTACTCATTTGTTAGAGGCTAGGTCGACCCCAGTGCCATAGTGCGATCGGAAGGATTTTATGTCAATTAAAATTCCACTGACACCAGCTGGGATCGAACCAGCGACCTTCCGATTTGTTGCACAGCGCCTTAACCACAGTGCTAACGCGGCGTACCCCATAGCTTTGCTAATTAACTTTACTATCATATACTAACTACATTTATCACAATGTGCGTCTAAGTATTATGTTATGTTATGTTCCAACACCTATGTTGGTGTCATACGTGTCAGCTTTGCTAAGACACGTTTTCTACCCATCAAGCTTTCTGGCAACGTGGTAATGGACACCAAACATATGTAGTAAATCTGTGTTATCAGAGTTGACAGTGGTGATGGCACGACGCTACCACAGACGTCGGGAGGCGTTTGTAATAGCAAAAATCGTGACACTCGCTCGTAATATAAAGGTGGTATTTGTAAACGCAAATTTAATTACCCAAAATGTTCTCAACATCTCACACACATTGACGCACGGTGGTGTCGACACAACCGTAAGCAAGCTATAGGCACTGACAGCAGGTATTGTGCGCGCGTGTGCGAGTGCGCATGTGTGTGTGTGTGTGTGTGTGTGAACCAGCCATATCAATCTTACAGTCACCTCCACAAGAGAAATTCCCTGACCTTGAGACACGTGGTCATTAACTAACCTAAAGAGTCTGATATTTTAGCTGTTCTTTATCACCCTAATTTTGGCTTCGTTAACAGGTCTGTGCTCATGTAGTATCACAAAATATTGTTAACTTCTTTAATTTTACGGCGTTCGTAATCTGCAAACTGACTTGTAAAATCTGGATAAATATTTGGTAATATTGTAAGGGTCTTCTACTCTTAGTTTCTACATTTTACAATAAGCAAGCATTTTAATATTTTTCAGTTTTGTCTTGTAAATGTTGCAATTTCCTATTTACGTAAATACGATTCGTACATAACTGCAGTCAGTCACAGACAAGCACATACTCGGACACATCACACTCCCAAACCACACAGTTTCTTCAGTCACCAATCAGTTCCTTTGGCACGTTTCGGTTGCAAAATACCCACGATAGATCCATCCCTGACTTTAAGGGGTCTTCATTTATCTCCCTTACCCCTTCTGGTTTGTACTTCAGTATTTGTTCCGTACAGCTCCTTATTCCATTTTTCGAAAGTGATCAATCCAGCTGCATCTTATGTTCAACACAACATTTGTTAAAGAACAATCGATTTAGAATTTCCGCTCTTGATTCTTAAACGAAATTCGAAACCTATTACTTTCATCTTCCCAAATCATTTTGTACGGAATAAAATAATCAGTCTAGAATCCGCCACGATTCTTTGAGCTCATCTGGAAAGGGCTTTTGTATCTTGTGGGGTTATTCGAGACAGAGAGCCGAACGCGTACAGAAATTACGGTTTTGTTATAAAATACCCTGTTTAAACATATCACAGTCCTTCTCTCGCTGCAGTCCTCCTAGAACGTTACACAGGTTAGCTTCAAATATCTTTTTATAAACTTACTTTGGCCCTGACTTCTCTGGTTTATAATTTCTTCCCTTTCATCACACCCTTTACGCACAAGGCTGACGAATACTACCAATATTAAGACAGCTATTACAGGCATACTACTCCTGATCACAACAGGAAATTCAGGCCAGTATTAGGGATCTAGGGCGTCATGTTGCTGAACGGAACGTTACAACAGGAAGTGATATTGTGCCGGACGGTCGGCCTTGAATGAGACCGAGCAACGGAGTTGTCAGCAGAAGGGATACTGACGAGCTACTGCTGAAGAATCCTAATTTATGTCTGTGAAAGAGAAAGAAAACTAAAAAAATCGGTACTTCAAATTCATCGTTCTCACCTGTGCCTTCCTTATTCAAAGAGTCGGATGATCATATTTGGCAACAAACTTAAAAAATTATGCTACTAATACAAGTCAAATTAAGAACCATGATCTTTCGCGAGTGTAAATTAACTGTGGGTTGAAGTGTTGAAGGTGTTTTCCGTTGAGAAGCAGGTGTATGATAAAGCACTCTTACATGGATAGCAATCATGGGAGAAGCAGTGATAAGCAGCCGCTACACTTGGAGAAGGAACTCCAGGCAGGAGGACCTAGCCCGTTGAAGGCCACCTAAAACCACCGTGAGATATGGTTTGGATTTCGTCATTCTTCTTCCAATGAAACAAAAATTGTTCACGTAATTTCGGAAAAGCCGAAGGACCAGAACTACTATCTCGGAAGGGCAGAAATCACTTCTTGACCACTACGTTCAGACCGTGTCTGGCACCTAGTAAGCCTACCCACCCGGTACCGTACGTTCTTCCTAACTAGCTCCAAGGAGCAGAGTCCTCCATAACCTAGGAGTGCCTCAGCTATTCAAGTCATTACCCGCACTTTAAGAACTCCGAAGTTTCACTACCTGTTGCTTTCGCCACATATAAATCGTCCGTTGAGCGAGCTGGAGGTTCGCTTCCGTTCACCACCGACGTACATAATCTATGGTGCTATACCTCCACTCCCCCTCTACGCCCTCTTGACGCGGCGCTTAGGCATGAGACAGACAAACGTTATATCACCTACACTAAGACGTCGCAAATAAGCTGCCGGCCAGTTCCTTCTTTATACGGCCTTCCATTCATACCATACGTTTTGATTCAAAATGCTTTTCGTCATGGGTTTAACGTTCAAAGAGGCAGTATATCCCAGGATGGTAACGTACAACATACGTCAGCAAAGACAGCAATGCAATAACGATTTAAATAAACTGATTACAACGGACTTTGATTCTGTTGCTAGACGTATGACGTGTTCTTAATAGAGTTTTCAATTTCAATGGAAATACTTACCCTAGTTATTAATTGAAACAAAGCGCGGAACTTCTTTCCTTCTCTTTTTCTTAGTCTGACCTCTCCTGCCTACTCAATGCAGGTGCAGACAACTACTGTTGCGCCCGATCATACTCAGACACACCATACTCAGTAGGACTCCTCTGGACAAGGGATCGGCCCGTCGCAGAGACCTCTCTACCTGACAGCACGCAACATTCACGACAGACCCATGCCCCCTGGCGAGATTCGAAAACGCAATCCCAGCAGCACGCACGCGGCCGTAAACTCAGGCCTTAGACCGCTGCGGCTCTTCTTAAATTTCTAAAGTATCCGTCTGGCTGGCGTTCTATTTGAGTTTAAGACAGCTGATCTAGATATTACGAAGGCCTAGGTGGAACATTTGCCGATACCGGTGGCCGTGAGGTCTAAGGCGTAAGTCTGCACCCACTTGATCGCTGAAATCGCAGGTTCCAATCCCGCTGAGGCATGGGATGTCCGTATCTTGTATTTGTTGCGCGTCGTGCCTCTGCGACGAGCTCATCACTCGTTCAGAGGAATACTGCCTCAAAAATGAGGCGGCCTTGGCCCGGGTCCGTCAAAGGCATTGCCACTACAAGCACACAAGGAGACATTCAAATGTACCTCCACATCTGTTGGAATTAAGACATCACTTAAAGTAATGTGGGAAGGGTAGTTCAGTAGGTATAGCGACTGGCTACAGGCTGGACGGTCCGGGGATCGAATCCTGGTGAGGGGCGACTTTCCGCACCTGTCCAGACCGGCCGGGGCGTGACGCTGACCCCTCACCCCCTCCTAGTGCCGTGGTCAAGAAAGAATAGAGCTATACCTCTACTCCCCCTATGGGCCGCACGGCCTGTACAGAGCCTCAGTGCTTGTACAAGGGTGCACTTTACCTTTTTACTCGAAGTAATGCATCCTATATGCAACACTCCAAGTAAAGTAACGGCCTAACAGATCGGGCTGCGTTTTTTTTTTTATGCAGAAGTTTTTCCCCCGCTGTCACCGATGTTCCTAATTTTAACCGTTTAAACGTCGAGTTAAATACCACCTGCCATTTTCTGGCACTATTAGTAGCTCACCATATCCTCAACGTTAGCAGGATAGGGGTTAACATTACTTTTAGCTCTATGGATTGGAGAGAAGCCCATCACATTTAACACACACCACATAAATTACGACAGACCTGATTCCTCTCTCTTTGGTGTTTTCGACTACAGACAGTCCAGCTCGCATAATTTTTCTGATATCGGGCCATGCATCATATCAGTTCTCTTTTAGGAACATATAAAAACAGGTTCCAGTCAACGGGGACATGACGCCAAGTGGACTGATACGAACGTTCTAACATTTCGGAGTAGCCTGCTTTTAGGGTAGACCACCTTGAGGATGGAGGCAGCAAGAGCTTCCGACATGACTGTATACGTTTACCAATCGACACGGCATCACGTCGCAGTACACCTAAAGCTTCAACCACATCGCTGTGAGAAAATAACACCTCCCAACATGCGACAAAAGCACACATTCAACACACAGCATCTACGAGAAAGTGTCCTAACAAATTGATAAAAGTTTCGCGAGCGTCAGAAGTTTTCTGGTAAACGCGCTGTATAATAGCAGTTCATTATTTGTGCGCAAGAATGTCACTGTTGACTCTCCTCACCACATTCGTTCTTGATGCCGCTAAAGAACTTCTTTGAGAAAGGATATCGACCGTATCTCTCTCTGTCTCTCTTTTTGCTCCAGTAATTTATCCTCAAACTCTCCACACTTGCCCTCCTTCAACGTGCAGCCTGCCATCTGTCCGCAACACTCCGAACTGTATAACAACGGATACTCACTTAGCCCGGCAGATTGGGCGCTGCGCGGGCGAGACAGAGAATGGGCTCTTTTCCAAATACCCACGCTAATCAAACACCATCTTACAATCCATAGCAAAAATATACGGTCAGAATAGGACGGAAACCTGCAGCACTCGGAAATGGAGTATGTTCATCACGGAGACGTATACGCTGAACGTTGCTGTCGGACGGATGAGGACTAACATTGCGAGATTTAAAGGTTCTAAAGGCCACGCTACTGAAGATTCAAATCTTCTGGGAAGTTCCGCTGCGTCGACTGGTAAATATTTACCATTTCGAAAGATCTCAGTGTCTTCATCTTCAGGGTCAATTAGTCACTCTTCTAGGACGTCGCTATTTACCGCCTAACATGGCGTAGCATTCCAGGAGACATGATTCTGCTACTGATTAGTACAACATGCAATAACAATTTAATAACTACTCAATGCAATAATGGGCCGGGACAGCTCAGTCGGCATAGGGACTCGCTACGGGCTGGGCGGTCCGCGGATCGAATCCGCACCCGTCCGGAACGAACCTGGGACCCACCCAGCCTCCTATACAATGGGTACCGGGTCTTTCCTGCGGCCGGGGCGTGGCGTTAACCACCCATACCCCATCTAGCGCCGAGGTTAAAGAAAGAGTAGATCTATACCTGTAATCCCCCTCTGAGGCTTCGTGGCCTGTTCTAGGGTGAACTTTACTTTACTTTACTTCTTACTCAATGACGCAGAAGCTAGCGGTTTCTCAGCTTGTCAAGAAATGCCCCGCATTTTATGCAGACCGAAGGTTCAGTACCGTATACAACCCCCTCTCTCTCCCCACTTGTCCTCCTTATCCTGCAACAAATTAATCCAGTCCACCGTCTCCCAAACTAATAAATGTACTTTCTAATATTATTTTTTTGTGGTGATCTCTTTCATTCCGGTTTCCTCAGCAAAATCTTGTATTCATTTCTCTTCTCCACCACACGTGCCACATACCCTGCCCATCTCATCGTCCTTGGCAGCAACTAAATAATTTGTACCATTCTGGATTCGCCTTTAAAATCTTCCCGCAACAAGTACATGCTGATGCTTACTCTAAAGTTTCATTTCCCATAACAGAAGGGCGCCCCGTTAAAACCAATTCAGCTTCGCGCATGTCTGTACGTATAATTAACAGCTTCCACAAACCAGTACAAATTCAACCAGCAAACAGCCTACTTTAAAATTAAACCTACCGTGCTAAGACATGGAAGTACCAGCGGTGCATCGCAGGTCAGAATCATGAGGTCGTTAACAGCTACGAAGTTGCTGATAAATGAAATTACTATTCAGATTGCGAAACACACCCGAGTTTGTGGAAGAAAAGTGCTACATGTGCACTTTGGCGATAACATACACCAACCGCTAACATTAAATTAATGCACATGTACGTATAAACGTTGCTAACAAGATCTGCGCTCTTCTGGTATATTACACAGCACATAGTGGTAATTCCTTACCGACGTTTCGGGACCACCTATCGGTCCCATCTTCAAGGGTCAAGGACCGACAGCTTGTCCCGATACGTCGGCAAGGAATTACCACTATGCGCTGTAATTTCTTCTTCGATTTCTTGACCCTTGAAGATGGGACTGATACGTTGTCCCGAAACGTCGTAAGGAATTTCCACTCTACGCTGCGTAACACCCCAGCAAAGTACAATCTCATCTACTTCGCGGCGGAAGACTGCACAATCACGTAATGTTGCTATTGCTACAGGACCAGCACAGTACACAATATAACATACAATAAAACAGTTAAAATTTTCCCCACATGTTTCGGTAAAACCTGGCCGTCCTCGGGACAACAGTCTTACATATCCTGGAACGTAGAAAAGCCTTTACATTTCGATTATGATTAAATAATTACCGAAAATAAAATATGTTCTCTATGTAAATATCTCAATATAATTGTCCTAAATCATCATTATATATATATATATATATATATATATATATATAAACATACAAACACAATAAGTAACATCGTCAGTATCTCTGTGAAACCAGACTCCATTAAAAAGTGTAAAATTTCTTTCGCTCTAAAGTCCACGGTGCATTTGTTTTGAAAATGGGTTCAGGTAAGCCGTTAAATACCCACTCCAATTGCTGTCATATGTAATTAATATTCAATAACTCCGAAAAGAAAGCTTCACGTACGTCTGCACCGAATATGCGAAAAGCAAGTTCACGGACGGGCAGCGCACAAGAACTACGTAGGACGGCGGCGACTGGGCGGGGAGAGTGGGGCTGTATATCAACTCTCAGCGCGTTTAGCCTGAACCACTGGATTGGCATGTTGTTACCGGTATAATGCGTGTGTGTGTGTGTGTGTGTGTGTTAAATTACGCGTGTCAAACGACGATCTGGGTAAAGCAGGGGCAGCTGCTGGCCTGGTGACTGCGCGCTACCAAGCAGGAGAGGAAGGAGATGGAAATAGAGACACACCTCAGCTGACTCCTGTCAGTGGGACCGGTCAGGCTAAACACCTACTTCACGTTTCATTAGTGTGCTTGTCTGCACTGGGCTGTACACGCTAACGGTAACAGATATTTGCTGAAGTGTAGTTCGCGGGTTTCCACGCCCCATCGGTGTTTTCCCATATACCATTTATACGGGTCCTTTTTTTTATCCGACAAATGTCGTTTCTCACTTCCACCCGCTACCCTGTCAAGCGTGTGGACAGTCGGCTGATCGCGCAGTGTTCCTACGATACACAAGCCGACAGGAAGGGTAACCGATAGTTGTCAAACAAAGAATATGATGACCCTCTGCACCTAGTACCACAAAGATAATTAAAACGTATTTTTTAAGCTTCTAACCTGAAATTTATTTAAATAATATTTACAGAAGAAAGACAGCAGCACAACATGCACACTACCGTATTCATAGGACGAAACGTCCCCCCGTCAAACTACGGTAAACTTGCAACATACAGTTCACGATATCGATGCCATCTGGCGGCTGGTGCTTGAAACCGCACCTCAACAGTTGCTGTCGCAAAACCCAGCTACAATCGGGAAACTGACCATGATTTCTGCTCCAGCATATCAGGATTCCAATGGAAACATGCCCTTCAAGCTGTCTCCTTTAAAAATCTATGCTGATGGAAGACCGAATTACCACCAGTCGATCACCACTGTCATTAAACATTCACTCAAAGGCGCCTTTATTACATTGTCATTCACGGGCAATAACATACTACACAGGAATCCTGTGTTTAGACTAATATCTACCGAAACGCGGCTTATGTTCACGGGTTACACCTACAGTCCCGAACACTTCGTAAGATAAACTCTATTGTTGGGATGAGTGTAGGTGTGTTTAACCGCATAATTAAATTTTGTGAGAAAACGCCATCCATCAATATAATACTTTTGGGGTGCAGTGGGAGGGAGGTGTCTTGACAGCACACATTCCTCTTGAAATAAGTTCGGAATAGAACTGAAACTGCTTAGTTTCGTGGCAACTAAAAAAGGCAACATTTCCTTGCGATCCAACCGAGTAACAGCTGCTGTAATTTTAAATGATAAAAGCTTTTCGTTGGCTGAACTGCAGAAGATACAGGCACCGGAATAAGGTGCTAATCACCCCACTAAATGCAACATACGAGGGGGTGCTTATAAGGAAAGAAACAAGCTACAGCGACCAAACTCAGGATTTATTCAAAACACTCCCTACTAAGCTCAATACACGTTTTAGCCCGTTGCTGTAACTTTGGCAAGCCGCTCAAAAACAATTCCGAAGGTTGTCCGTCCAACCAGGTCTCTGCGGCAGCAATGACCTCCGCGTCGGACGAAAAATGGCGACCTTTCAGTTTTTTTTTCAGTCCAAGGCACAGGTGGTAGTCCGACGGGGCCAGATCGGGGAATATGGGTGGGTGATCAAGACACTGGAAGCCCAGGTAGCCCAATTTCTTTTGTGCTGCAAGACCCCCTTGCTGATTTCCCGCGGCGTTTTTCCTTCAAAGTTTCCTTCAATTGCACTAGCAGAGATGAGTAACACTCCGCGTTGACAGTTTGGCCCTTTGGAAGATAATCGATGAGGAGGATGCCGTGTTCATACCAAAAAATCGAGGCGAGAACTTTTCCAGCGGGTGTTTACACTCGGAATTTTTTGGGGCGGGGTGAGCCGCTATGCCGCCACTCCATTGATTGTTGCTTTGTCTCCGGGTCATAATGATATAACCATTGTCCATGGTCACTAATCGCGACACGAAATCATTTGGATCGCGCCGTAAAAATTCCAAAACTTGCCCAGACGACTGGCACCATTGGCGTTTTTGATCCGCGTTCAGATATTTCGGGACCCACTTCGCCGAGAGCTTCCGCATGTCCAAATCTTCATGAATTATGGACCCAACCAGCTCACGTTGAGATGCCCAGTTGCTCAGCTTTTGATTTTTATTTAATCCGGCAGTCTTCCAAGATTAGCACGTGACTGACCAATAATCTCCGGGGTGGTCACTGTTTTGGGTCGTCCAGGCCGAGGCGCATCACAGGTGGAAAAATCACCACGTTTAAACTGGGCCACCCAGTTTTTGACGGTGGCATACGATGGTGCATGTTC
>Ga0123353_10010193_pt1 | contig 13074 bp, 8 predicted proteins | sample TergutLab28metaG_3_FD_92763 | JGI IMG/M metagenome (GOLD analysis project Ga0123353, IMG submission 92763) | Labiotermes labralis P3 segment gut microbial communities from Petit-Saut dam, French Guiana - Lab288 P3 | ecosystem: Host-associated > Arthropoda: Insects > Digestive system > Gut ...
AGCAGCAGGCCCTCCGCGTCCTTGTCAAGGCGCCCTGCGGGGAATAAGCCGAGTTTTGAGTATTTTGCGTCGAGCAGTTCCATGACCGTTTTTTCGCGGCTGTCTTTTGTAGACGATACATAGCCGCGCGGTTTGTTAAGCATTATGTATCGGTATTTGCGGTATTGCAGCGGTTCGCCGTCTATTGTGATCTGTTCGGTTACGGGGTCAATTTTCTCAGCGCCGGAACAGGCAAGTTTGCCGCCGACGGCAACGCTCCCGCGCATTATTAGGGCGGTCGCCTCGTTTCTGGTGTACAGCCCTGTTGTGGTTATTATTTTGTCTAGCCTCTGCGTTGGCATATGTGCCTCTCCTTGTATGCGCAAGGTAAAGGCGACCGCTTTGGGTCGCCTTTTGTTCTTTTTAAGCTGGCCGCTTGGGTTGTGTTTATTCTTCTATTTCTATTACTACGCCGGAGCCCACTGTTCTGCCGCCTTCTCTTATGGCGAAACGGAGGCCTTGCTCAATTGCTATTGGGGTTATTAGCTCTACATCCATCTCTACGTTGTCGCCGGGCATGCACATCTCTACGCCTTCCGGGAGGGATATTACGCCTGTGACGTCTGTTGTGCGGAAATAGAACTGCGGGCGGTAGTTGTTGAAAAACGGTGTGTGGCGTCCGCCTTCGTCCTTTGAAAGGACGTAAACTTGTCCTCTGAACTTGGTTAGGGGCTTGATGCTTCCGGGTTTTGCCAGGACCTGTCCCCTCCAGATCTCGCTCCTCGCTACGCCGCGGAGCAGGGTGCCTATGTTGTCGCCCGCTTCGGCATAGTCAAGCAGCTTGCGGAACATTTCGATGCCGGTGACGGTCGTCTCGCGCGGCTCGTCCATCAGGCCTACGATTTGTACCTTTTCGTTTAAGTTGATCCTTCCGCGCTCAACACGGCCTGTTGCGACCGTTCCGCGCCCGGTGATGGTCATCGTGTCCTCGACGGGCATAAGGAACGGACGGTCAGACTTGCGCTCGGGCGTCGGGATGTAGGAATCGACAAAGTCCATAAGCTCCTGGATGCAGGCATACTCGGGCGCGTCAATTTCTGTGGACGCGGACTCCAGCGCGTCGCGGGCGCTGCCTTTGATGATCGGGATATCGTCGCCCGGGAACTCGTATTTCGAGAGGAGTTCGCGGACTTCCATATCGACCAGCTCGATAAGTTCGTCGTCATCTACCTGGTCCGCTTTGTTCAGGAAGACAACAATTGCGGGGACGCCGACCTGACGTGCAAGAAGTATATGTTCGCGGGTCTGGGCCATCGGGCCGTCAGCCGCGGAGATAACCAGTATCGAGCCATCCATCTGCGCGGCGCCGGTTATCATGTTTTTGATATAGTCGGCGTGGCCCGGGCAGTCGACGTGCGCATAGTGGCGAGCTGTGGTTTCATACTCGACGTGCGCCGTGTTGATTGTGATACCGCGCTCGCGTTCTTCGGGCGCCCTGTCTATCGAGTCATATGACTCAAACTTTGCCTTACCCTGAAAACTCAGATACTTGGTGATCGCAGCGGTCAGCGTCGTTTTGCCGTGGTCAACGTGTCCAATAGTACCAATATTTACGTGGGGTTTGGTTCTTTCAAACTTTTGCTTAGCCATTTCTTAGAAATCCTCCTTACGATTCTAGAATAGTTTTATAATTCACTGTTATTATGCGGTATTGTACAGTATTTATTAACAATTTGCAACAATTATTTTATAACAATTACCATCTGCCCGCGCCGGTTATTTCTTCCTGGAGTGTCCTCGGCAATTTGACGTAATGACTGGGCTCCATTGAGAAATTGCCCCTTCCTTGGGTGTACGAGCGCAATACGGTCGCATATCCAAACATTGTCGACAGAGGGACAAGCGCGTATATCTGCGCGGCGCCGCTTCGCGATTCCATACCGGTTATCTGCCCGCGCCTGGAATTCAGGTCGCCCATCACGTCGCCGGTGTATTCCTCCGGGACTGTGACGACTACGTTCATGATCGGCTCAAGCAGTACCGGGTCCGCCTGAAGCATCGCTTCTTTAAATGCCATGCTCCCCGCAATTTTAAACGCCAGCTCCGAAGAATCCACCTCGTGGAACGAACCGTCATACAATGTCACCTTTACGTCGACCACCTGATAGCCCGCGAGTACGCCGGCTGCCATGGCGCCTTGTATGCCTTGGTTGACTGCGGGGATAAATTCTTTTGGGATCACCCCGCCGGTGATATTGTCGATAAATTCATATCCTTCGCCCGGTTCATTCGGCTCTACTATGATCTTAACGTGGCCGTATTGGCCTTTGCCGCCTGTTTGCCTAACATTTCTCACGTCCACGTCAGCCGTCTTTTGTATTGTTTCTTTATATGAAACCTGCGGCTTCCCGACGTTCGCTTCGACCCTGAATTCGCGAAGCAGGCGGTCAACGATTATCTCCAGATGAAGCTCGCCCATTCCCGCAATAATCGTCTGGCCCGTTTCTGTGTCCGAATATGTCTTAAACGTTGGATCCTCTTCCGTGAGTTTTGATAGCGCGATACCCATCTTTTCCTGCCCGGCTTTCGTTTTTGGCTCAATCGCCACACGGATGACCGGATCGGGAAACTCCATGGATTCGAGTATAATTAATTTTTTCTCCTCACACAGCGTGTCGCCGGTCGTAGTATTTTTAAGTCCCACAGCCGCCGCGATATCGCCGGTGTATGCCGCGTCTACGTCTTCTCGATGGTTTGCGTGCATCTGAAGGATGCGGCCGAGGCGTTCCTTGTGTCCTTTTGTCGAGTTATACACGGCGGAGCCCGTTTCCGCCACGCCTGAGTAAACCCTGAAAAAGGACAGGCGCCCTACGTATGGGTCGGTCATTATCTTAAATGCTAGCGCGGAAAAAGGCGCATCTTCTGACGGGGGCCGGCTTTCCTCGTTTCCGGTTACCGGATGTACCCCGACAATATCCGCAACATCGACCGGGGATGGCAGATAATCGACTATCGCGTCGAGTAGTTTTTGAATGCCCTTATTCCTGTATGATGTCCCGCATACTACAGGTATCATGGTGACTGCCAGCGTCGCCTTCCGTATTGCCGCTTTGAGCGAATCCACTGGGACAGGCTCCCCTTCGAGGTATTTTTCCATGATTTCGTCGTCGAAGTCAGAAACGGCTTCTAAGAGTTTTAGCCTGTACTCTTCGGCAAGCGGAAGCATGTCCTGGGGTATTTCTTCCACACGCATGTCCTTGCCCAAATCGTCGTAGTATACGTCCGCGTTCATCTCCACGAGGTCTATTATTCCGCGAAATTCCGCTTCGGCGCCGATTGGGAGCTGGATTGGTACTGCGTTGGCTTTGAGCCTGTCGTGTACCATTTTTATTACATTGTGGAAATCTGCGCCCACAATGTCCATCTTGTTGACGTATATCACCCGCGGGACGTGGTAGTGGTCGGCTTGGCGCCAGACTGTCTCGGATTGCGGTTCGACGCCGCCTTTGCCGCACATCACCGCTACGCAGCCGTCGAGGACACGGAGCGATCTTTCGACTTCGACGGTGAAATCGACGTGTCCCGGCGTGTCAATTACGTTGATGCGGTGGTCGTTCCAGATACAGGTCGTTGCGGCGGATGTTATGGTTATGCCTCGTTCTTGTTCCTGGGTCATCCAGTCCATCGTCGCTGCGCCTTCGTGTACTTCGCCGAGTTTGTACGTCCTTCCTGTATAGAACAGTATGCGTTCTGTCGTGGTTGTTTTTCCGGCATCGATATGAGCCATAATACCAATATTACGTGTTTTCTCCAGCGGGTATTCCCTAGGCATATAACTCATCTCCCTTCTGTTTGCCGTTTTTGCCTATTCTTTTACCAGCGGTAGTGTGCGAAGGCTCTGTTTGAGTCCGCCATTTTGTGTGTGTCTTCGCGTTTTTTTACGGCAGCGCCTACGCTGTTTGATGCGTCCATTATTTCGCCTGCCAGGCGTTCTTTCATTGTTTTTTCGTTGCGTGATCTGGCGTAGTTTGTCAGCCAGCGCAGCCCCAGCGTTTGGCGTCTGTCCGCTCTTACTTCTATCGGCACCTGGTAGGTCGCGCCGCCTACGCGGCGGGCTTTTACTTCAAGCGTCGGCATGATGTTCTCCAGCGCAGACATGAAAACTCCAAGCGGTTCTTTGCCGGTTTTTTTGTTGATAATGTCAAACGCGCCGTATACCACTTTTTGCGCTACGCCCTTTTTTCCGTCGAGCATGATGCTGTTAATCAGTCTCGTTACCATGACGTGATTATACAGTGGATCAGGCAAGACTTCGCGTTTTGGTACGTTACCTCTTCTAGGCACTATACTTCCCTCCTTCACAATAATAATGATCTCACAGGTACTCCGGGGCTGATAGTCACAGCCCGGTGTCCGCGCCCGCTATGAAGTGACGATGCTCAGCGTGGTTTTTCTCGCTTTACATCTATATATAATTCTTCATGGCAAGCATAAAGTTTAGCCGCTATTTTTTGGATTTGCCGGCTTTCGGTCTTTTCGCGCCGTACTTAGACCGTGCCTGCGCCCGGCTGGCCACGCCTTGTGTGTCGAGTGTCCCTCGGATAATGTGGTAGCGTACGCCAGGTAGGTCCTTGACGCGTCCGCCGCGGATCATTACGACCGAGTGTTCTTGCAGGTTGTGTCCCACTCCTGGGATATAGGCGGTGACCTCGTAGCCGTTGGTCAGTCTGATACGGGCAATTTTACGAAGCGCGGAGTTCGGTTTCTTTGGGGTCGAGGTTCTGACGGCTGTGCATACTCCGCGTTTTTGCGGCGCGGACAGGTTCGTTTCTTTGTTTTTCAAAGTGTTCAGTCCCTTTTGCATAGCCGGTGAATTCGACTTATAGACTTGGGTTTCCCTACCTTTCCTGACCAATTGGTTAAATGTCGGCATTGTTTCCCTCCTTTCATAATTTACTGGTGTCTATTCAGGTAGTATCCGAAAAAACCCTTGATATTACCTGCGCGGAACGTGATTTTAACACATGTACCGAAAAACGTCAACTGTTTATTGGTTATAATGCGTTCCCTGAGCCGATCAGTACGGACAAATCTACTTCGTCTTCATCGTCGCCGCTTTCGATATCAGAGACTTCCTGGAACGGTGTTTGCGGCTTGTCGATATCGCTGTCGAATTTACGATAAATTGCCAGCCCGCTGCCGGCGGGGACAAGCTTTCCGATTATGACGTTTTCCTTCAGGCCGATCAGCCTGTCGACCTTGCCTTTTATCGCGGCTTCGGTCAGCACTTTTGTCGTTTCCTGGAACGATGCCGCGGACAGGAACGATTCTGTAGCCAGGGAGGCTTTCGTTATGCCCATCAGCAGCGGTATCGGCACCGCAAGCTTCAGTTCCGTTTCGCCCGCTTCTATCCTGGTGGCAATAGCGGCGTTTGCAAGCTTGAAATCGTGCATATCTATCGTAGTGCCGGCGAGAAGGTCTGTGTCGCCGCCGTCCTCGATTTTGACTTTCCTCATCATTTGGCGGACAATGACTTCGATATGCTTGTCGTTGATGTCAACGCCTTGCTGCCGGTAAACTTTCTGAACTTCTGATATGAGATACGCCTGCGCCGCTGCCTTGCCGAGTATCCGCATAACGTCGTGCGGGTTGAGCGCACCGTCCGTGAGCTTGTCGCCCGCCGTTACGGAATCGCCCGATCTGACCCTGATACCCGCTGAATACGGCGTCTGGTAGACTTTTGTGTCGCCTTCATCCGCGTTTGTGACAGTTATGGCGACGACCGCGTTTTTCCTGGTCTCTTCAACCTCGACGACGCCGCTTATATCGGACAGTATCGCCATTTTCTTTGGTTTGCGCGCCTCAAACAGTTCCTCGACGCGCGGGAGGCCCTGGGTTATATCATCACCGGCTACGCCGCCGGTATGGAACGTTCTCATCGTGAGCTGCGTGCCGGGCTCGCCGATCGATTGCGCCGCAATGACCCCGACAGCTTCGCCGATGGATACCGTGCCGCCTGTCGCAAGGTTTATGCCGTAGCACATCGCGCATATGCCGCTCGTCGCCTCACAATCCATTACCGTGCGTATTTTTATAGAGTTAATGCCTCGCGCCTGGAGTGTCGCGGCGTCGCTCTCGGTCAGCATATGGTCTCTGGTAAACAGGACTTCGCCCGTGCTTTCATCGGTGATAGTTTCCGACGGGTAGCGCCCGTGGATGACCTTGCCGAAAGATTCGATCATGCTTCCGCTTTCGACTATCTCCGACGCGACGATGCCGTCATGAGTGCCGCAATCGTGCAGCCTCACTATGACGTCCTGCGAGACATCGACCAGGCGGCGGGTAAGGTAACCCGAGTCCGCCGTTCTGAGCGCCGTATCCGCCAGGCCTTTTCGCGCGCCCCTCGATGAGACGAAATATTCCAGAACAGTAAGGCCCTCGCGGAAATTTGCTTTTATCGGGATTTCTATGGTGCGCCCTGCTGTATTTGCCATAAGGCCGCGCATACCTGCTAGCTGCCTGATTTGGTTCATACTGCCGCGCGCGCCTGAGTTTGCCATCATGAACACCGGGTTGTACTCGCTTAGCGTGTTGGTGAGCGCGTCGGTGACGTCCTTGGTCGTCTTTTCCCACTCGCGGACAACAAGGCGGTAGCGTTCTTCATCTGTGACGAAACCGCGCCTGTACTGCTGCTCGATGGCAATGACTTTTTTCTCGGTTTGCCTGATTAATGTCCATTTTACGTCAGGCACCGTCATATCCGCGATAGATATTGTTATGGCGCCCTGCGTCGAATATTTGAACCCGAGTGTCTTGATTTTGTCGAGGACAGATGCCGAGCGCGTAAACCCGTGTTTGGAAATGCAGTGCTCAATAATCATTTCAAGCTCTTTTTTCCCGGCGCGGAAATTTATCTCATATTCGAACATATGCTCGGGGTCGGACCTGTCGACAAACCCCAGGTCCTGTGGGATCGGTTCGTTAAATATGATCCTGCCGACGGTAGTTGATATAATCTTGCTTTTTTCTATCCCGTCGACGATTTTTGTCACGCGGACCTGTATCGGCGCGTGAATGCCAATGTCGTCGCACAGATAAGCCATCAGCGCCTCGTTCGGCGAAACGAAAGATTTGCCCGCACCGGTTTCATCGTCGCGCTGGAACGTCAGATAGTATGAACCCAGTATCATGTCATGGGTCGGCACCGTAACCGGCTGGCCGTCTTTCGGGTGCAACAGGTTGTTTGCCGAGAGCATCAATATCCGCGCTTCGGCTTGTGCCTCCGCCGACAGCGGCACATGTATCGCCATTTGGTCGCCGTCAAAGTCGGCGTTGTACGCCGTACAGACGAGCGGGTGCAGCTTAAGCGCACGGCCCTCGACGAGAATCGGTTCGAACGCCTGGATACCTAGCCTATGCAGCGTCGGTGCGCGGTTGAGCAAAACGGGGTGTTCTTTAATCACCACTTCAAGCGCGTCCCAGACCTCTGTAAGACCTTTATCCACCATTTTCTTGGCTGATTTAATATTATTTGATACGCCATCCTCCACCAGCTTTTTCATGACAAACGGGCGGAACAGCTCGATAGCCATTTCCTTGGGCACGCCGCACTGGTAAAGCTTCAAGTCCGGCCCGACGACGATGACGGAGCGCCCTGAGTAGTCAACGCGCTTGCCAAGCAGGTTTTGCCTGAAACGGCCCTGTTTTCCTTTGAGCATATCGGACAGCGATTTGAGCGCGCGGGAATTGGCGCCGGTAACTGCCCTGCCGCGCCTGCCGTTATCGATAAGCGCGTCGACGGCTTCCTGAAGCATCCGTTTCTCGTTTCTGACAATGATATCAGGTGCGTGTAGCTGCATGAGCCGTTTTAGGCGATTGTTGCGGTTTATTACGCGCCGGTACAGGTCGTTGAGGTCTGACGTTGCAAAACGTCCGCCGTCAAGCTGGACCATCGGGCGTATTTCCGGCGGGATTACGGGCAGCACGTCGATAATCATCCATGTTGGGTCGTTGCCCGACAAACGGAACGCTTCGACGACCTCTATTCTTTTGACAAGCTTTGCTTTTTTCTGGCCGGTCGCTTCGCGCGCGTCGGCTTTGAGTTGTTCGGAGAATTTTTCGATGTCAATGTCGGCCAAAAGGTCGCGTATCGCCTCGGCCCCCATGCCGGCTTTGAAATCGTCCTCATATTTTTCGCGCATTTCGCGGTATTCTTTTTCGGTGAGTATCTGGTTCTTGTGCAGCGGCGTGTCGCCGGCGTCTATGACGATATATGTCGCAAAATATAGTACTTTTTCAAGGATCCTGGGCGTAAGGTCTAAAAGCAGCCCCATCCGCGACGGGATACCTTTGAAATACCAGATGTGGGAGACGGGTGCGGCAAGCTCGATATGCCCCATCCTCTCGCGGCGCACGTTTGATTTGGTGACCTCGACTCCGCAGCGGTCACAAACCTTGCCTTTGTAACGGATTTTCTTGAATTTGCCGCAGTGGCATTCCCAGTCTTTCGTCGGCCCGAATATCTTTTCGCAAAACAGCCCGTCGCGCTCAGGTTTTAGCGTCCTGTAGTTGATGGTTTCGGGCTTTTTAACCTCACCATACGACCAGCTGCGTATCATATCCGGTGAAGCCAGACCAATCTGCATAGCGTCGAAAGGTAAGAAGCTCATTATTCATCCTCCTCCTTCTCTTCATTATCAGCGTTACTGTCTGTATCGAAATCGAACATGTCTACGTAAACTTCGCCGTCTTCTATTTCTTCTTCGTCGATGTCTTCCATGTCCATATCGTCTTCATATAAATCATCGGCTTCGATGTCGTCAATTTGGAACCCGCTTGTGGCAAACTCATCTTCGCTGCTGTTATAATAGCTCCTGTCGCGGATGTTTTCGCTCACATCGTCGTTATCTTCGCCCTGGAGCTCGATTTTTCTGCCGTTCTCGTCCAAAACGCGGACGTCAAGGCAAAGGGACTGCAGTTCTTTGACAAGCACTTTGAATGATTCGGGGACGCCCGGTTTCGGGATATTGTGGCCTTTGACGATAGCCTCGTATGTCCTGACCCTTCCGGTGACATCGTCCGATTTGACGGTCAGGATTTCCTGCAGCGTATACGCCGCGCCGTAAGCCTCCAGCGCCCAAACCTCCATTTCGCCGAAACGCTGGCCGCCGAACTGCGCTTTACCGCCGAGCGGCTGCTGCGTAACGAGGCTGTACGGCCCTGTGGAGCGCGCGTGGATTTTGTCGTCGACCAGATGGTGCAGCTTTAAGAAGTACACATACCCGACCGTAACCGGGTTGTCGAACGGGTCGCCCGTGCGGCCGTCGTAAAGGACGCTCTTGCCGTCCTCCCGCAGCCCCGCGAATTTTAGCGTATCCCATATATCATACTCGTTGGCGCCGTTGAATATCGGTGTCGCGACTTTCCAGCCGAGTATTTTTGCGGCGTAGCCAAGGTGGACTTCAAGCACTTGCCCGATGTTCATACGGGACGGGACGCCCAGCGGGTTGAGGACTATGTCGAGTGGCGTGCCGTCCGGCAGGTAGGGCATATCTTCTTTTGGCAGTATACGCGAGACGACGCCCTTATTGCCGTGCCGCCCGGCCATCTTGTCGCCCACGCTGATCTTTCTCTTATGAGCAATGTAGCAGCGCACGACCATGTTGACGCCCGGATTGAGCTCGTCGCCGTTTTCACGCGTGAACACTTTGACGTCGACGACGATACCGCTCTCGCCGTGGGGGACTTTCAGCGATGTGTCCCTCACCTCGCGGGCTTTTTCGCCGAATATTGCGCGCAGCAGGCGCTCTTCAGCAGTCAAGTCTGTCTCGCCCTTTGGCGTGACCTTTCCGACAAGGATGTCGCCAGCTGTGACTTCCGCGCCGACGCTTATTATGCCGCGCTCGTCCAGGTAACGCAGTGCATCGTCACCGACACCGGGTATGTCCCTGGTGATCTCCTCAGGCCCCAGCTTTGTGTCGCGCGCGTCTATTTCGTGCTCTTCGATGTGTATCGAGGTGAAAACGTCGTCCATCGCGAGGCGCTCGTTTATCAATATGGCGTCCTCGTAGTTGTAGCCCTCCCAAGTCATAAATCCAACTAGGATATTCTTTCCCAGTGATATCTCGCCTTCGCATGTGGACGGCCCGTCAGCTATGATATCGTCCTTACAGACGCGGCTGCCCACGACGACTATGGGACGTTGGTTCGTACATGTACCCTGATTGCTCCGCGCGAATTTTGTCAGCATATGGTCAACGTGGCCAATGTGGTCGTAATTAATTGAGATGCGTGTCGACGAGACATACGTCACTACCCCATCGTCATGAGCCGAAAGCACGACTGTCGAGTCGACCGCGCATTTGTGCTCGATGCCGGTGGCGACTATCGGCGCCTCCGGGATGAGCAGCGGCACAGCCTGGCGCTGCATGTTGGCGCCCATCAGCGCACGGTTGGCGTCGTCGTTTTCAAGGAAGGGTATCATAGCGGTGGCTATCGATACCATCATACACGGTGATACGTCGACAAAATCTATCCTCTCCCGGCCGACTTCCATTATTTCGTCGCGGTGCCGGCAGGTTATACGTTCGTTTAGCAGGCAACCATTCTCATCTACCGGTTCGGTGGCCTGTGCTATTATGTATTGGTCTTCCATATCGGCGGTAAGGTAAACGACGTCTTCCGTCACCCGCTGCGTCTCTTTGTCGACCCTGCGGAACGGTGCTATCATAAACCCGTATTCGTTTACACGCGCGTACGACGCCAGATATGATATGAGGCCGATGTTGGGCCCCTCGGGCGTCTCTATTGGGCACATGCGCCCGTAGTGGCTGTAATGTACGTCTCGCACGTCGAAACTCGCGCGTTCACGAGACAGACCGCCCGGCCCCAGCGCCGACAGGCGCCTCTTGTGGGTCAGCTCCGCCAGCGGGTTTGTCTGGTCCATAAACTGCGACAGCGGCGACGAGCCGAAGAATTCTTTTATAGCCGCCGTAACGGGGCGGATATTTATAAGGGACTGAGGCGTTATAATGTCGAGGTCCTGCAATGTCATACGCTCGCGGATAACGCGCTCCATGCGTGAAAAGCCGACGCGGAACTGGTTTTGAAGCAGTTCGCCGACGCTTCTCATACGGCGGTTGCCCAGATGGTCTATGTCGTCGTCCTCGCCGACCCCGTGCGCTACGCAGCCCAGATAGTTTACAGACGCGAAAATATCGTCCGGGATAAGATGCTTTGGAATAAGCAGGTCAATGTTATCGCGGATCGCGTCTTTTAGTTCGTCGCCTTCATACTGCTCTAAAAGCTCGCGCAGGATGATAAAGCGGACACGCTCTTTGATCCCGAGCTCTTTTTCGGGGTTAAAATCGACAAAACCGTCCATCCTTACCATGCCGTTCGAAAAAACCTTAAGGTCGCGCCCGTCGACGAATATGTACGCGTCGTTGACCCCGCGCGCGTCAAGCTCTTCGGCGCGTGGCCGGGTCAGGCGCTCGCCGGCTTCGGCAATTATCTCGCCTGTCATCGGGTCAGCAATCGGTTTTGACAATACCTGCCCTACAAGTCTGCTCCATATCGCAAGCTTTTTATTAAACTTATACCGGCCAACCGTCGATATGTCATAGCGGCGCGCGTCGAAGAAAAGGTTGTTGAGGAGCGTCTGAGCGCTGTCGACCGTCGGCGGGTCGCCCGGCCTGAGCCTTTTGTAAAGTTCTATGAGCGCGTCTTCGCAGGAGCGGCATGTGTCTTTTTCCAGCGTGGCGAGTATCCGCTCGTCGTCGCCGAAAATCTCCTTGAGCTGTTCGCTGGTCTCCGCGCCCATCGAGGCGCCGGAAACGGAAAGCCGCGAATACGCGTTGTCGTTCGGCCTGCCGACCGCGCGTAAAAGCCAAGTGACCGGCAGTTTCCTGTTTTTGTCCACACGGACATAAAAACCGTCCGAAGCGTCCGTCTCATACTCGAGCCATGCCCCGCGGTAAGGTATAAGGGTAGCGGCATATATGGTGATTGCTGTCTTTAGGTCGGTCTTTTTTTCAAAGTAGACGCTGGGCGAGCGGATGATCTGCGATACGACGACACGTTCGGCGCCATTTATAATAAATGTGCCTGCGTTCGTCATTATCGGGAAATCCCCCATGAAGATTTCCTGTTCTTTGATTTCTTCTGTTTCCCTATTGCGCAAACGGACGCTGACTTTGATCGGCGCCGCGTAAGTGGCGTCCCTTGCCTTGCATTCTTCGACTGAATATTTCGGGTTTTCATTCATATTGTAGTCGATGAATGTAAGTTCAAGGTTGCCTGTGTGGTCGGTTATCGCGGCTACGTCGCGGAACACCTCACGCAGGCCTGTTTCAAGAAACCACTTGTAAGAATGCTTCTGAACTTCCAGAAGATTTGGCATCTCCTGGATTTCTTCGGTTTTGGCATAGCTTTTGCGCAATGTTTTGCCGTACATCACGTCTTTTGGCATCTGCTTCACTCCTGCAATTCATATTTTTCCGGCATAAGTGCCTGGTATATCGTTTCAGTAATGTCCGAGATAATTTCGTGATACTCACGGTTTCGTTGTAATGTTTTTATTAATAAACTGTTGACAAAGACATTTCTCAATGGTAAAATACATGCGGTGACGATGTCGGGATTCAATGTATTTTTAGACACAACTACTAATTCTACCACGGTTTTTGAATATGTCAAGAACTTTTTTAACCTGTATGGTGTTATTTTTTTCTAACAATTTCACAGTTCCCCCCTTTTCATAGCAAAAGACGGCCATATGGCCGTCCTTCTGCTATATTTTAGTATACTTTGGAGGCGACACCCGGATTCGAACCGGGGGATCAAGCTTTTGCAGAGCCATGCCTTACCACTTGGCTATGTCGCCGAAATGCGCATTATCTGTGAGGCGGGTGATTGATAATCGCCCCTACATTATGCCTGAAATTGGGCGATTTGTGATCGCCCAATTTTCTATGGAGCGGGCGACGAGGCTCGAACTCGCTACCTCCACCTTGGCAAGGTGGCGCTCTACCGGATGAGCTACGCCCGCATTGGTGCCTCCGGTCGGAATCGAACCAACGACACGCGGATTTTCAG